>ERZ802827.79-NODE-79-length-51079-cov-13.1477_pt1 | contig 51079 bp, 47 predicted proteins | sample MGYA00345652_ERZ802827 | MGnify/ENA primary metagenome ERZ802827 (study PRJEB30503, sample SAMEA104212372) | marine metagenome | biome: Westerlies Biome; feature: [SRF] surface water layer (ENVO:00010504) within the epipelagic zone...; material: water (ENVO:00002006)... | reverse complement strand
AAGTTTTTAGGAGCCAAAGGTGAAACTTTTGAAATAATCGACATTGTATGACCCCGTAATGGTAGTTAGACGTGTTTAAAAAACTTTCTAAAATAAACAAGTTTTATCCAACTCTTTTTAATCCACAAATACACTGGGGTCTATATTGATTATGGGCGGATTTGCTATGTGAATTTTATAAATGTCTTACTAGTGTGTAAGAAATATAAGCCGTTTTCGCAAAATCTGTTCCCAATCGACATTTAATTAAGACACATCGATTTTTTTTGAACAACTATCCAAGGTATGTTTAGACTTTAAATACTCGAGTATAAGGGTATTTATTAAATATAAATAGTATAGGTCATGTTAAAATTATTGAGAACGTTGACACTTTTTATGCATCCCCTTAAATCGCATAGTGTATTTATACTAAAATGCTTATGACTTTTTAAGTATACAGATAATACGAGCACTGGTAGTCAAATTTAAAACCTCTGTGGGTTAGGAATATAATGTTAGGTCTTGGAAAAATTGCAAAGAAAGTATTTGGCACTCCAAATGATCGACGGCTGCGAGAGGCTCAAACTGCAGTTGATAGTATAAATTCATTAGAGGAAAAATTTAGTCTTCTTTCTGACGATGAAATAAGCTCAAAAACAAATGAGTTCAAGAAGCGTCTAGAAGATGGGGAAGCGATAGATGCGTTGCTTCCAGAGGCTTTTGCAAATTGCCGCGAAGCCGCAAAGCGGGCTCTAGGGCTACGAGCTTTTGATGTACAGCTTCTTGGGGGTATTTTTCTTCATCGCGGAAACATATCTGAAATGAAAACTGGTGAAGGTAAAACTTTGGTTGCTACTTTTCCTGCATATTTAAACGCACTTGTTGGCAAGGGTGTGCACATCGTTACAGTAAATGATTATCTTGCAAAAAGAGATGCAGAATGGATGTCGAAAGTGTATGCCGCTTTAGGAATGACAACGGGAGTAGTTCACCCTCAGCAAGAAGATGAAGAAAAACTCAACGCGTATTCTTGTGATATTACATATGCGACAAACAATGAACTAGGTTTCGATTATCTACGCGATAATATGAAATCTAGTATAGATCAAATTGCTCAGAAACATCATTATTTTGCTATTGTAGACGAAGTTGACAGCATTTTAGTTGACGAGGCTAGGACTCCGCTAATTATTTCAGGTCCCGCACAAGATCGGTCAGAGCTTTATATAGAGATTGATAAACTCATACCAATACTAAAAGACCATCATTTTACTATTGATGAGAAATCTAGAAATGTGACTTTTACAGATGAAGGAAATGATTTTTTAGAGTTAGAACTCAAGGAAAGAAGCCTACTCCCAGAAAATCAATCACTTTACGACCCAGAAAGCACAACGGTAGTCCATCATGTGAACCAAGGATTAAGAGCCCATAAACTTTTCACAAAGGATAAGGATTATATAGTACGCGACAAGCAGGTTGTCCTGATAGATGAATTTACTGGAAGGATGATGTCTGGGAGACGACTTTCTGAAGGCCTTCATCAAGCAATTGAGGCAAAGGAAGGGTGCGATATTCAGCCAGAAAACGTCACTTTGGCTAGTGTAACTTTTCAAAACTATTTCAGATTGTACGATAAACTATCCGGTATGACGGGAACTGCTGCGACGGAAGCAGACGAATTTATGGAAATTTATAAGCTTGGCGTATTAGAAATTCCAACAAATAAGCCTATCGCAAGATCGGATGAGGATGACAGGGTCTACAGAACAACCGAAGAGAAATACGAAGCCATAGTAGGAGAAGTTAAAGAAGCCAATTCAAAAGGCCAACCGATTCTATTGGGCACAACATCAATTGAAAAGTCTGAGCTATTATCGAATTTACTTAAAAAATCTGGTGTAAAACATAATGTTTTAAATGCACGCCAACATGAACAAGAAGCCAATATAGTTGCTAATGCCGGAAAATTTGGTGCTGTAACAATTGCAACAAACATGGCGGGCCGCGGAACCGATATACAGTTAGGCGGCAATATGGAAATGGAAATTCTAGAGGCTCTGGAAAAAAAGCCAAAATCGAATCCAGACCTGATACGTAAAACTATTTCAGAAAAGCATTTCAACGAAAAAGAGCAGGTTATTGAAGCTGGTGGCCTATTCGTACTCGCATCTGAGCGGCATGAGAGCCGTAGAATTGATAACCAATTAAGGGGGCGCTCAGGCAGACAAGGTGATCCGGGTAAGACCTGTTTTTTTCTTAGTTTAGAAGATGATCTAATGAGAATCTTTGGTTCAGAGCGTCTTGATAAGGTTCTGTCAACCTTGGGTATGGAAGAAGGAGAGGCGATCATACACCCATGGGTAAATAAATCTCTGGAACGTGCCCAGTCTAAAGTTGAAGCTCGGAATTTCGATATTCGAAAACAACTATTGAAATTTGACGATGTGATGAACGATCAGCGAATTGCTATATTTGAGCAGCGCCTTGATATAATGCGGGCTGAGGATCAAACTGAAATAGTTGAGGATATGCGTAATGACGTAATTGACGATCTCGTTAATATCCACATTCCGCCTAAAACCTACCCAGACCAGTGGGATCTAGATGGTCTCAAGAAAGCATTAAAAGAAGGTATCAACCTGGACTTACCTGTTAATGATTGGGCAAATGAAGAAGGCGTAGACGATGAGTTATTAACTGAACGTATCGAAAATGCGGCAAACACTGTAATGGCTGACAAAACAAAAGCCTTTGGTAAAGAAGCAATGCAACAAGTAGAAAAGCAACTTTTACTTCAGACCATTGACACCAAATGGCGAGAGCATCTTATTACTCTAGAGCATTTGAGATCCGTTGTAGGTTTCAGAGGGTATGCTCAAAGAGATCCACTTAATGAATATAAAAATGAAGCTTTCCAATTATTTGAACGTCTTCTTAATGGTCTGCGCTATGATGTAACTAAGCAGCTAGGCATGGTCAGACCTCTTACCGAGGAAGAACGAAAAGCAATGATAGCAAAGTTTCTGGATGAGCAAAAGAAAGCCCAGGGAATTCCTAAAAGTGACAATAAAACAGTTAATAAATTAAAATCTGCATTGCCATTAGGGGCAAAAACTCCACCTGGACAAATGCCTGATGGGTGGCAATCGACAGGCCGGAATAATGCGTGTCCGTGCGGCTCTGGAAAGAAATTTAAACACTGCCATGGACGGCTATAAGAAATAATTTCATAAACTAAGTTTACCTAGTGTAAGTTTGTGGTAGGCTCAGCCTGCTAAAGACGTTTTCTTTGAGGAGAGAAAAATGAATAAGGTAGTCGCCGTACTAATATTTTGGACTTTTTTTATACCATCAGCTTTTGCTGCAGACATAAAAGTTGGGTTTGTTACTACATTAACAACTCCAGCGGCTGTTATAGGTAACGATATGAAAAATGCGGTCAACTTGGCCTTAAAACACTTGGGCGGTAAAGCTGGCGCACATAATATTGAAGTAGTTTTCGGTGATGATGGATTTGCACCAGATACTGGAAAACAAGTAACAGACCGTCTCTTAAAACAAGATAAGGTTGACATTATAGCAGGATATATATGGAGCCACGTCCTGTTAGCATCTCGTAAATCGGTATTGGATGCGGGGAAAATATTGATTTCCTCAAACGCTGGTCCATCACAAATGGCTGGTAAATTGTGTCATGAGAATTTTTTCTCCGCTTCGTGGCAAAATAATCAAACACCCATGGCAATGGGCGAGGTTTTTAATAGAGAAGGTATCAAGTCGCTGTATATAATGGCTCCCAATTATGCTGCCGGAAAAGATATGGTAGCGGGAATAGAGCGGACATTTAATGGTCAAGTAATCGGTAAGGATCTAACGAAATGGGGTGCTGATGCCCAGTTAGATTTCTCCGCTGAACTTGCCAAAGCAAAGGTATCGGGAGCTGATGGATTGTTTGTATTCTATCCTGGAGCTGCCTCTGGGGCCTTTACAAAGCAATATCATCAAGCAGGGCTAAAAGATTTGTTACCTTTATATTCAGTATTCACTATCGATGGTATTTCATTACCAAAATTACAGGCTGCAAATTTCTCAGGAATAGTGGGATCAAAAGTAACGCAACAATGGGATCCTTCCTTGAATAATCAAGCAAATAAAAAGTTTGTTACAGATTTTAAAGAACAGTTTGGAAAGTACCCCTCATTTTACGCTGCACAGTCCTATGACACTATTAATATGATAGCGTCTGCAATAATGGCAGTAGATGGAAATATGAGTGATATGGCTGGCCTTCGATCTGCACTAAAAAGTGCTAATTATAATTCTTTACGAGGTAAATATTCTTATGGTAACAACAATTTTCCAATTCAGAATTTTTACCTGAGAGAGGTTGTTGAAGATTCAGATGGCAATTGGACCACAGAGGTGGTTGATACAGTCTTTAAAAATCATCAAGACCCATTTGCTGCCGAGTGTAAGTTAAAATAATTAATAGTCCCGCAATTATAAAACTTTGATAATTAGCTCATAGAGATCTGGGGGCAGTATTGGACTATACTCTGCTTTTAATACAGGTATTAAACGGGCTTCAATTGGGAGTTCTTTTATTCTTAGTAGCCTCAGGCCTTACCTTAGTTTTTGGGATTTTAGATTTCGTAAACCTTGCACATGGTTCGATTTACATGTTGGGCGCATTCATATGTGCATCACTAACATACGTATTAGAGAGTTACTTACTTGCAATCGTATTATCATTACCCATTATTGGGATAATTGGATACGTTTTTGAACTTTTCTTGGCCCGCCCACTCTACGCGAGAGATCATTTGGATCACGTACTTGGAACCTTCGGCGCAATTCTGGTAATTGATACTGCTGCTCATTTAATTTGGGGTCCAGCAGGAATTGCTATTCCCCTACCAGACTACTTAGATGGACAAATCTCTATCGCAGAAAATATTGAAATTCCCACGTTTAGGCTTTTAATAATTGTGGTGGGGCTCACAGCCGCTTTCGGACTACTTTGGCTTGTAAACTTTACTCGTTTAGGAATGTTAATCCGAGCAGGCGCATCTAATAGAACAATGGTGGCAGCACTAGGCATTAATATAAGAAGTCTGTTTGCAATCGTCTTTGCCTTAGGAGCAACTCTTGCTGGGCTTGCTGGCATGCTGATCGCACCTATAACAGAAGCTTCGCTGGGTATGGGAAATAATATAATTATTACAGCGTTTGTAGTAATTATAGTAGGCGGAATTGGTTCTGTAAAAGGCGCATTTGTAGCTGCCCTGCTAATTGGACTAATTGACACCCTAGGACGCGCTTTTCTCGACGATCTTTTCAAAATTTTTATGAGTACAACAGCTGCCGAAAATTCAGCCCCAGCCATTTCCTCAATGTCAATCTACCTAATCATGGCATTGATACTATCATTTAAACCCAAGGGTCTTTTCCCTCCAAGATTACGGTAAATATAAGCTTATGCAATTTATCAGATCATTTAAGTTTCTCGTTTTAGTTTCATTATTAGTCTTGCCGATCTTTTTTAATCAAATTGGAATGTCATTCTATCTAGATTTAGCCACTCGTTTATGTATTTTGGCCATAGCTGCAGTCGGTTTGAACCTTATCCTCGGATATGGCGGTATGATTTCCTTTGGCCATGCAGCATATTTAGGAATTGGCGCCTATGCTGTTGGAATACCAGCGCACCACTGGCTTTATGGCGGATTAGATTTTCTGGCAACAACAAATGGGTTTATGCATATCACGATTGCCGTAGTAATTAGCGGCTTGTTTGCATTGTTAACAGGACTGATATGTTTGAAGACGAAGGGCGTTTATTTTATAATGATAACGATGGCATTTTCCCAAATGGCCTACTATCTATTTGTTTCAATTGAGGAATATGGCGGTGATGACGGTTTGGTTATTAATACGAGATCCGAAATACCGATCATAACCCTTGATGATCCAATCCAAATGTTTTTTGTATCATTTGTAAGTTTGATCTTTTTTATGTGGCTTATTCATCTAATTACAAATTCCAATTTCGGACTGATATTAAAAGGGATTAAAGATAACGAGGCTCGCATGATTTCACTGGGCTACAACGTTTACTTGCACAAATTGATAGCTTTTGTATTTTCTGGAATTATTTGCGGTTTCGCAGGGGTACTTTTAGGAAATTTTATGACTTTCATATCTCCCGAAATGATCGATTGGTCCAGGTCTGGGGAATTGATGTTTATGGTAATACTGGGAGGGGTCGCAACGGTCATGGGTCCTCTTTTTGGTGCAATAGTATTTGTCATTTTGGAAGAGATTTTATCTTCAATTACAATTTATTGGCACCTCCCATTTGGGCTTCTTTTAATCGCGGTGGTACTATTTTTTAAGGGTGGCTTGTCCTCACTCTTATCAAAGTAAGGTGCAAATTGTGCATGATATATTAAAAATAAAGAACCTTAATAAAAAATTTGGTGGTGTGATAGCAACAAAAAACCTTAACCTATCCATATTAGATGGAGAATTACATGCTATAATTGGCCCAAACGGAGCTGGGAAAACTACATTAGTTTCACAAATATTCGGACAGATATTTCCAGATAGTGGTCAAGTTTTTTTTCAAGATATCAATGTTACGCATGTTTCAGAATACAAAAAATCTCGGCTTGGGATAAATCGGACCTTTCAAATTACGTCGGTTATGAAATCACTGACAGTTTCTGAAAATATACAATTGGCAACCAACACAATCCAAGAAAATTGGTTTAATTTTTTTAAAGCATCCAATAACCAAGATTATATTTTAAAAAAAATTGACTTTTGTCTAAGTCAGGTGGGACTGGTAAAGGCTATGAATCAACCAGTTGCAAATTTGAGCCATGGGGATTGTCGCAAACTAGAGATTGCTATGGCATTGGCCTCAGATGCACAGCTCTTACTACTTGATGAACCAATGGCTGGTCTTGGCCCTACTGAAACAAAAGAAATGATCGCTCTACTGAACAAGCTTAAAGGTCAACAAACTATATTATTAATAGAACATGATATGGATGCAGTCTTTGCATTGGCAGACCGAATATCTGTCTTAGTTTCGGGAGAAATCATTGCAACCGGCGAGCCAGACAAGATAAGACGCGATTCTGTAGTCCAGAGCGCCTACTTAGGGGAAATGTAATGTTAACATTAACTAATGTTGAAACACATTATGGAGCGAGCCAGGCATTATTTGGTGTGTCCCTCAATATTAAGTCAGCCGGCGTGACAACACTTCTAGGGCGAAATGGAATGGGTAAAACGACAACCATAAGCTCAATAATGAATATAAAACCCAAAACGAGTGGCTCTATTTTATTTAACGAACAAGATATAACTAATTTACCCAGTTTTAAAATCGCTAAATTAGGTATTGGCTTGGTGCCAGAAGGCCGTCAAATCTTTCCTAACTTAACGACACATGAAAACCTTATTGCCACTGCAAACATTACTGATAACAAAAATCTAACCTGGACTTTGGAAAGTGTTTTCGAACTTTTTCCAGACCTGAAGTCACGGGCTAAATTCATGGGCAATTTGCTCTCGGGAGGTGAGCAGCAAATGCTGGCAATTGGAAGAGCTCTACTCACGAACCCCAAGCTTTTGATATTGGATGAGGCGACTGAGGGACTGGCACCAATCATTCGGGAAAAGATCTGGGAAGCTCTAAAGGACATACGTGATAGCGGAATATCAATTTTAATTATAGACAAAAATTTAAACGATTTGTTAAAGATTGCAGATAGTCACAACATTATTCATAGCGGTAAGATAGTTTGGTCGGGAACATCTGCTCAATTAAGATCTTCCAAAGAAATAACTGAGAAATTTCTTGGCATCTAAGGAACAGATGCTGTTAATTAAGTTTTTTTGAAACCAATATGAGGTATAGATGACCTCGCTCGCTCTAGGTCTCAAAATCGAGTGCCTCAAAGTCACAGCTGCTGTGTCGTTCAAGCAAATACTGATTTGGAATTTTTGATTTTCGATTGATACGCTCACCACGCATCACGGCTGGCCTTGAGGATAAATTTTTTGCCCATCTCAGTACATTGTGATAATCACTAACTTGTAAAAAATCGGCGGCGCCGTATTGTTGACCTAAAACCAAACGACCGTACCAGGGCCATATTGATATATCGGCAATAGTATAATCGTCACCAATTATAAACTCTTTTTTCGATAACTCTCGATCAAGAACATCCAGCTGACGTTTAACTTCCATCGAATAACGATCAATTACATACTGTATCTTTTCTGGTGCATAGACATAAAAATGACCAAACCCGCCTCCAAGGTAAGGCGCACTAGACATCTGCCAAAAAAGCCAATTGAGAACTTCTGTACGCCTACTGCCTTGGGTTGGCAAAAAGGAATTAAACTTTTCAGCAAGATATAAAAGTATAGCCCCCGATTCAAAAATCCTTTGAGGCTCATCCCCGGAATAATCTAAAAGTGCTGGAATTTTTGAATTTGGATTAATATTTACAAAATCTGACCCAAACTGCTCCCCTTTACCGATACTAACCAACCATGCATCATACTCTGCACCGCTATGACCCATTTCTAACAGTTCCTCAAACATAACAGTAACTTTTATACCGTTTGGAGTTCCTTGAGAGTACAATTGAAAGGGGTGTTGGCCAATAGGTAAGGGTTTCTCATGTGTTAAACCCGCTATTGGACGGTTAATCGATGCAAAGGCCCCACCGTTCTCATTTTCCCATTTCCAAATTTTTGGTGGAACATAATCTAGAGGATAATTCATATCAGATCCTTACTTTAGAAATTAGTCTTCCATAAAAATTATAAATTTTTCATCCTAATAGACCTAAATTTTAGGTAGAAGTTCATCAATTATTGAATTCATTGTTGGAGATGGTCGCATAATTTTTGCTACCTTTTCTCTATCTGGATGATAGTATCCGCCTAAATCAACTTCGAGACCCTGAGTACTGTCTAGCTCATCCAGAATTTTAGACTTATGATCCTTTAACAAGTTATAAACGGAGGTAAATCTTACTGCCAAATCTGGGTCTTCTTGTTGCTCAGCAAGTGCTTGAGCCCAATAGATGGCAAAAAAGAAGTGACTGTGCCGATTGTCCATTTCACCGACCTTTCGACACGGAGATTTATTGTTATCCAATATCCCTTGCGTCGCTCTTTCAATCGCTAATCCAAGTGTCGCGGCTCTTTTCTTTTCAGAATTAGCCGCCAGGAAATTAAAACTCTCTCCTAAGGCACAAAACTCGCCTAAGCTATCCCATCTTAAATGATTTTCCTGTTGTAATTGCTGAACATGTTTTGGGGCAGAGCCACCAGCTCCAGTTTCAAAAAGACCCCCTCCATTCATCAGTTTTACAATAGACAGCATTTTTGCTGAAGTACCTAGCTCTAAAATTGGAAATAGATCAGTTAGGTAATCACGAAGGACATTACCAGTAACAGCAATACTGTCTTCCCCTTTAGTAATTTTCTCAAGTGTGGCTCTTGTCGCTTCTCTTGGCGGCATTATTAGAAATTTGTCATCCAGTCCTTTTTTATTTAAGACCTTCTTAATAATAGGAATTAGCTGCGCATCATGCGCTCTATTTTGATCGAGCCAAAATATTGCGTGTGCATTCGTAGCCACCTGACGCTCTATCGCAAGAGAAATCCAATCCATTATGGGAGCTTTATTTACTGAACATGACCGCCAAATATCACCAGTTTCAACCTCGTGCTCATGTAAAATACTGTCATTTTCTAGGATATACCGAACAGTTCCATCCCTCGGGATTTCAAATGTAGTGGGGTGGCTTCCATATTCCTCAGCCTTTTGTGCCATCAGTCCCACATTGGCAACAGTGCCTGAACTTGAAGGGTCTAAAGCGCCTTTTTCTTTAAAAAAATTTATTGTTTCTTCGTAAACTGGTGCATACGAGTTGTCAGGAATAAGACACTTGGTATCTTTCGTGGATCCATCTGAGCTCCACGCTATTCCTCCAGCTCTAATTAAGGCAGGCATAGACGCATCGATAATGACGTCTGAGGGAACATGCAGATTTGTTATTCCTTTATCACTATCTACCATGTACAAATCTGCTTGTTGCTCGAAAATAGCATTAAAATCTTGGGTGATTTCTGCATCATGCGAAACACGCTCTAATATCTCACCAAGCCCTGCATTTGGGTTCACACCTAACTCATCTAATACCTCTCGGTGCTTTTCGAAAACATCTTTAAAAAAAACAGACACAACATGGCCAAAAATAATTGGATCAGATACCTTCATCATGGTGGATTTTAAATGAACGGAAAAAAGCACACCCTGCTCTTTTGCTTCCTTAATTTCATGTGAAATAAAAGCACGAAGTGCTTTAACAGACATAAAAGTCGCATCGACAACTGTGCCACTTTCTAATTTTATGTCTTGTTTTAAAACTTCAACATGCCCCCCTGAATCAGTAAATTCAATTCTTGCCAAACCAACCTGACTCTCTTGGATAGTGGCAGATTTCTCATTGTCGAAAAAGTCGCTCCCATTCATTGATGAAACATGGGTGGCGGAACTTGAGCTCCATGCGCCCATGGAATGCGGATTAGCCATAGCATATTTCTTGACTGCTTTAGCAGCACGGCGATCTGAATTACCCTCACGCAAAACAGGGTTAACCGCAGATCCCTTTATTTTATCATAGAGCTTACGTACACTGATTTCGTTATCTGTCGATGGTTCATACGGGTAATCAGGTATCGCGAAACCCTGTGATTGTAATTCCCTTATTGCCGCAACCAGTTGTGGCGCTGACGCAGATATATTTGGAAGTTTAATTACATTAGCATTCGGGTTTTGAACTATTTGACCAAGCTCTTTTAGATCATCATTTTGTTTTTGGTCTTCTTTTAAATAATGGCCAAAAGTCGCCTTGAGTCTTCCTGCTAGAGAAATATCCTTACTTCCAATTTCGATACCTGCCAATGTTGCGAAAGAGCGAACTATTGGGAGCAACGAAGCACTAGCAAGTTCTGGAGCTTCGTCTACAATTGTATACAATATATCTGGGTTGGAGGTGCGTGACATTTAAAGTTAACCTTTCAATCGTCAAATTTGGTGCAAATTTTGTGGGTTTAGCGCAAAAATATACAAAGCTAACCATTACACCGCTGCGCTTAAGACATTTATTAAATGTTTTCAATTGTAATATTTAAGATATTATTAATTTTCTAGTGTCCTAGCCTCTGAATTTCTTCGTTAAATTCCTTTTCAAATACTAAATCACCATTATGAAAAGCCATAAGAGAGGCTTTAAGGTAAAAGGTGTCATAGTCACTCCACATTTCTGCATAAGTCTCAGTCCTAACCGACCAGTCTGCTCTTTCAAGTTCTTCCGTCCAATGTGTACGACCGTGAGCGGAAAGTGGATCATCGGGATGTATCGACCACCATTCCCTGGCAATAGAACCTGTGATAAGGCCATGCTCCTTATCCATTCTTTTACCAAAATCATCAATTATTTCTGTAGTAACAATTCCTGATTTTAAATCACGTTTCACACCCCTTTGATTGCCCCCTTCTCTTAGAGTTTCAATCTTCCACGGTTCCCCCACAACGGCAGGTTGGAATTTACGTTCGTCTAAATCTCCATGTGATGAAATTGGTAGATCAAATATTCCCTGAACAAGAGTTAGCTTACTATTATGAGGCATTGGCCAAAGGAGAGGCCAGTAACAATTAGAGATTGATACTCTAATTTTATGGCCTTCGGGAACTCTATAAGCGATTTGATCAAGGATAACTTCAATATCCATCAATTCGTTTGGAACAAGATCAGAGATTTGTTCATGCCCATTTCGATGCGATAAATTCAGGCAACCATAAGTTATTCTTGTCGATGCGCCATCCGGATGAATATGATTGAGCCTGACTATAACCTGCCCAGATTTAGAATCACTTTTAATCTTAAGTTTAATAACTGGTGACCCAATAATATCAAGTCTTTCAGTTAAAGTTTCGCTATCGTAGCACTGCGAGTAACTATCATCTCTTCTTTGATCTCCAGGCATTTCTGGGCCAAGCCAGATTGCGCAGTATTCGCCTCCATCTAAACCACAATCTTGTGGTGAACAAACAGTATCATTAAGATCTTGGGTTATATGATATTCAGCTAGTTTAGAATTCTTAGCTAAACTAAAGGTACTCATATTCGGGCCATCGGGCCAGTTATCTTCATTTACCCACACTCCCGGTCTTTCGGCATACCACGATTGCGGCCTAACACCGTCCATTAAATGAACGGTATATTTTGGATCTTTTTCTACTCCCGTTTCTATATCTTTCAACCATCGGTCCCACCATCTTAGAGCTTCTTGTAAAAACCCTATTTTAGGCTCAGGAACTGCGAAATGAGGATACTTATGAACCCATGGTCCAACTAAACCTTTGACGGGTGACTTGATATTAGATACCAGATGCGACACTGCATTTTTGTACGCATCACCCCAACCCCCTATAGCGAGAACAGCTGACTGTATCCCATCATAATTTTCACAAACAGAGCCATGCTTCCAATAATTATCACGAGTTTGGTGCTTAAGCCATTTTATCGGTAAAAATGGCTCTGCTTTCATGCGCTGGGTCCACATATTAGCCCATGCATCCCCAACAACCATTGGATCGGGAGGCCTTGATGAGTAAGACCACATTGTCGATCCCCAACCTAAATTTTCATTTAATAAGCAACCACCCTTATAATGAATATCATCTGCATACCGGTCGACAGTAGAGCATAGTGTAATTATTGCCTTTAAAGGTTCAGGCGCAAGTTCTGCAATTTGTAGTGAGTTAAAACCGCCCCAGCTAATACCCATCATTCCTACTTTTCCAGTACACCAACTCTGGGCTGCTAACCAATTTATAATCTCTACACCATCATTAAGCTCTAACTCTGTATACTCATCCTGCATTATGCCATCACTATCACCGTTGCCTCGCATATCAACTCTCACGCAAGCGTACCCGTGCGAAGCAATAAATGGATGAGTCAGACAATCGCGGGCAACGGTGCCATCTCTTTTCCTGTAAGGCAAATACTCTAGGATTGCTGGTACTGGATGAATTTCACTACTTTTTGGCATCCATATACGAGAAGACAATCTGCATCCATCCGAAAGAATGATCCCTAGATCTTCTATTTCTTTAATTTCGAATAAATCATTTTCCATTTCTCATAATCCCAAGACTTTGCAGTTGCCAAACAATATAATAAGAATGTACCAATACTAAGTTAATAATCAGTTAGTATAAATGGATTAATTTTGCTTTCAGTATCGTAACATTAATCATTATTGAGTTTAGTCGGTTTATAATGGGTAATTCAGAGTACTCTAACTGGATAGGGAAAACGCAAGAAAAAAGTGATGAGTTACTACCATTTCCAGCACAGTTTATGGAAAATACGCTCAACCGAGATGCTACGTTTACTGAAGGAAAGGAGTTACCACCATTATGGCACTGGCTTTATTTTTTAGAGTCAGAAAAACTTTCTAACTTAGGAAGGGATGGTCATCCAAAAAAAGGTGGGTTTTTACCACCGGTGACCTTACCTAGACGGATGTGGGCAGGTGGACGCTTTTGGTTTAAACAACCGTTATTACTTGGGATTGACAGCCTAAAAAAATCAATAATCTTGTCTGTAAAGGAAAAGAATGGCAGCTCAGGACAATTATGTTTTGTGACAGTGAAACATGAATATTTCCAAAATGAAACTCTCTGCTTGATAGAAGAGCATGATATTGTTTATCGCGAAGATCCAAAAGAAAATGATAAACTTATTGATGGGTTTATTGCCCCGACAGACTGGGATATTTATGAGGAAATTACCCCTTCAAGCACTTTACTATTCAGGTACTCAGCACTGACCTTTAATGGTCACCGTATCCATTATGATAATGAATACGCTATTAATACTGAAGGATATAATGGATTGGTTTTTCACGGGCCTTTGATAGCCACTCTGCTGATAGACTTGTCTATGCGCTTAAGTAAAAAAACACCCTCATATTTTGAATTCAGAGGAGTTTCACCAATATCAGGACCAAATACATTTTCAATTGCGAGCAAAAAGCACGGTAACGAACTTATGTTATCGGCTATAAAAAAAGATGGAACTTTATCAATGAAAGCAAAAGCAGTCTATTAAACTAACCCTTCATCGACTCCCAAAAGGTTTTAACTGAGGAAAAAAAACTATTTGTCTCAGGATTGTTATCTTCAGAAAGTTCTTCAAACTCCTGCAACAATTCTTTTTGCCTGGCAGTCAAATTAACCGGCGTTTCAACTGCCATCTCAATAAACATATCACCTTTCTGAATTGTTTTTATGGCAGGCATACCTTTGCCCTTTAATCTCATTTGTCGGCCTGATTGACTACCTGCGGGTATACGAACCCTACTGCGACCACCGTCTATTGTAGGCACTTCCACTTCGCCGCCCAAACTAGCTTTTGCCATTGAAACCGGAACTCGACAGAACAGATTGAGACCATCGCGCTCAAAAATTTTATGCTTCGAAACTTCGATGAAGATATATAAATCACCGGATACACCACCCCGTGGACCAGTCTCACCCTCGCCCGCCAGACGAATACGAGTTCCAGTTTCAACGCCTGGTGGAACATTTACATTTAGCGCTCTGTCTTTCTTTTGAGTACCTTGGCCTCCACATGAGGAACATGGGTTTTTAATTATTTGACCCACTCCTGAACAGGTTGGGCAACCTCTTTCAACAGTAAAAAATCCCTGGGTAGCCCGAACCTTTCCTAATCCAGAACACGTCGGACATGTCGTTGGTGACGAACCACCAGCAGCTCCTGACCCGTTACAAGACCCACATGAAACTGCAGAGGGAACGTTAATCGTTTTCTGCAAGCCAGCAAAAGCTTCTGCGAGCGAAATGGACAAATTATAACGTAAGTCTGACCCTCGTGATTGTTGCTGTCTGCCGCCGCGACCACCACCCATAAAATCACCGAACAGATCGTCAAAGACATCGGAAAAAGCGCTGGAAAAATCTCCACCCCCACCAAAACCTTGGCCACCTCCACCGCCTTCAAATGCCGCATGACCATACCTATCATACGCCGCTTTTTTTTCGGCATCTTTTAAAACTTCGTAAGCCTCATTGACCTCCTTAAACTGAGCTTCAGCATTAGGATTATCTGAGTTTCGATCTGGATGAAGTTCTTTAGCTTTAGAACGGTAAGCCTTTTTTAATGCTTCTTGTTCAGAACCTTTTGGAACACCCAGCACGTCATAGTAATCACGCTTTGACAAATTAAGTGCCCCTTCCAAGGTACCTGGTTACAAAAAAACGTTTTGCCAAAAGTAGGCACTTAACCATTAAGAACGTTTCTCATCATCTAGATCCTCAAAATCAGCATCAACTATATTATCGTCAAAATCAGCACTGCCTGGTTCCTTATCAGTGTTTTCACCATCATCTTGACTAGCTTTATAGATTGCTTCACCTAGCTTCATTGCCGCTTCAGTTACATTCTGAATTCCCGACTTAATTTTTCCTGCGTCCTCTGTTTCCAGCTCTTCCTTTAATGCCGAAATCGCTAGCTCAATCGCTTCAATAGTCGTCGGATCTACCTTGTCACTATGCTCTTCCATAGACTTCTCTGTAGAGTGGATCAAACTTTCGGCTTGATTTTTTGCTTCGATTAACTCACGTCGCTCTTTATCGGCCTCAGCATTGTCCTCAGCATCTTTTACCATATTCTCAATGTCTTCATCTGATAGACCACCTGACGCCTGAATAGTTATATTCTGTTCTTTCCCAGTTCCCTTATCTTTCGCCGAAACAGATACAATACCATTAGCGTCAATATCAAAGGTTACTTCTATTTGTGGCATCCCACGAGGTGCGGGAGGTATATCCTCTAAATTAAACTGCCCCAAAACTTTATTGTCGTTAGCCATTTCACGTTCTCCTTGGAAAACTCGAATTGTTACAGCGTTTTGGTTATCTTCCGCAGTAGAGAACACTTGGGATTTTTTTGTTGGTATAGTTGTATTTCTGTCAATTAGTCTGGTAAAAACTCCGCCTAAAGTTTCAATTCCGAGAGATAAGGGGGTAACGTCCAAAAGCACAACATCTTTAACGTCGCCCTGAAGCACACCAGCCTGAATTGCGGCGCCCATTGCTACTACTTCATCTGGGTTTACGCCTTTATGTGGCTCTTTTCCAAAAAACTTAGTGACCTCATCCATCACTTTTGGCATGCGCGTCATACCGCCAACAAGAACAATTTCGTCAATGTCAGAAGTCGATAAACCTGCATCTTTTAAAGCAGCCTGGCAGGGCTTTATTGACGCTTTTATTAAGTCGCTTACTAAACTTTCAAGCTTGGCTCTAGTCAGTTTTATTACCATGTGCAGCGGTTGACCAGTTTTAGAATCCATGGAAATAAACGGTTGGTTTATTTCTGTTTGGCTTGCTGAGGACAGTTCAATCTTAGCCTTTTCTGCTGCCTCTTTTAGACGCTGTAGAGCCATTTTGTCTTTTGTTAGGTCAACACCGTTTTCTTTCTTGAACTCATCGGAAAGGTAATTGACAATTCTCATATCAAAATCTTCGCCACCAAGAAAAGTGTCGCCATTTGTAGATTTTACTTCAAATAAGCCATCGTCAATTTCTAAAACTGTAACATCAAATGTACCACCACCTAAGTCGTAAACTGCAATTGTTTTGCTTTCATTTTTGTCTAAACCATAAGCCAAGGCAGCCGCTGTTGGCTCATTTATAATTCTAAGAACTTCAAGTCCAGCAATTTTACCGGCGTCTTTTGTTGCCTGTCTCTGTGCATCATTGAAGTACGCAGGAACAGTAATCACTGCCTGAGATACATCCTCACCTAAATAACCCTCAGCGGTCTCTTTCATTTTCTGCAAGATGAAAGCAGAAATCTGCGAAGGGCTATATTTTTCACCCTGAGCTTCGACCCAAGCATCCCCATTGCCACCATCAACCACAGCGAAAGGTAGGTTTTTTTTATCTTTTTCTAAATTAGAGTCATCAACACGCCGACCTACAAGCCGCTTAACTCCGAAAACCGTGTTTGTTGGATTGGTAACAGCTTGACGTTTGGCTGGCTGACCTACTAGCTTTTCACTATCTGAAAACCCCACAATAGATGGAGTTGTTCTTGCACCCTCTGCATTTTCTATCACACGCGGCTGGGAACCATCCATTATAGCCAAGCAGCTATTTGTCGTTCCTAAATCAATTCCAATTACTTTCGCCATTACTTTTCCTCATTATCCCTACGAAAATTCATAAACTTTGATCGAGCTCTAATAGTCTCACTAAATAAATTTTCTTGGTTTCAATTCAATCGAGATGTATATAAGTAGCGTTAACCAAACGTTCAACCATATCCCTCATTTTATATTAAAAAAAATTCAGCAATATCGATTGTAAAAAAGCATTTGAACTGCGACTCGGATCTATGACAGAGAAATTTTTTAGCCAATCAAGCAGTAATTGAAAATCAAGAAAGTAATAAAAATTTGGACTACATTAAATTAAACCAGGTATTTACTCAACTAGCATTGCAAGCGGGCGATGCAATAATGCAAATATATTCCAAAGATAATATACTTGTCGAAACGAAAAGTGACGACAGCCCAGTAACAAATGCTGATAAAATTGCAGACACCATTATTTATCAGGGACTGAAAAAGGCCTTTCCCAATACGACTATTGTCACTGAAGAAAAGTCACAGAGTCACTTTACAAAAACCAATACTTTCATATTGGTCGATCCTCTCGATGGAACTAAAGAATTTATAAAAAAAACTGGGGAATTCACCGTTAATATAGCGTATATTGATAATGGCATTCCAACTCATGGTATTGTATACGCTCCAGCAATTCAGCGGTTATTTAGAACTGATCATACCGGAAAATCTTTTGAGGCGATAAAATCACCGACCAATACGGGCCAATACGACGACAAGCCCCTTCTAGTATCTAGTTCGGATAAAGATGCCTTAACTGTCATAGCTTCAAAGTCACATAATAATGCAGAAACAGATGCATATATCGCAAAATATAACGTCTCAAAAATTATAAATGCAGGTTCATCTTTAAAATTTTGCCTTATTGCAAATGGTGAGGCTGATTTTTACCCAAGATTGGGTCGTACCATGGAGTGGGATACAGCAGCGGGTCATGCGATACTATTAGGTGCTGGCGGATATGTTACAAATCTTTCAACACAAAAGGCGCTTAATTATGGCAAGCCTGGTTTTGAAAATCCATTTTTTATGGCACATAGCAGCAACCAGATAATAAAGACGTGATGCTATTAGATTTAAAAAATAATTACATCCGCTGAAACTTAAAACTTCAAACTCAGGTAAATCAAGCTGCCTGTATCTTTTGGTTTTCTGTTAATATTGTATAAAGAGTTTGTGGCTCAGGATTTGCTCTGAGTTTTGCACAGATAGAATTGTCCCTCAGCGTCCTCGATACAATTGCCAAAGCTTTTAAATGATCAACCCCGGCATTTTCGGGCGCAAGAAGTCCAAAAATTATATCCACCGGCAATTTATCTACTGAACCGAAATCTACAGGAGATTCTAACAAGATGAAGACTCCACACACTGTCTCAACATCCGTAGATCTAGCGTGCGGCAAAGCTACGCCATGTCCCACGCCGGTAGGACCCAATTTTTCGCGATCAAGTAATGCTTCTAATAAAACTTCGGTACGCATACTGTAGCAATTTGCAGCCAACTGGGCCATATCATGCAGCACACGTTTTTTACTAGATGCTGCCGCCACTACCTTCACAGCATCAGGATGAAGCAAATTATAAAGTTCCATTTCCGCAGCTATTCCTTAAAATTCCAATATTTTTACTTTGGCTCAAACCAGCCAATGTTACCGTCGTCCCTTTGATAAACAATACTTACAAGTTTGTTTGCATCATTCTTAAACACGAAAAAATCTTTACTAGATATCTCCATTTGCATAACCGCTTCGCCCACAGATAGCTTCGGTATTGTAGTCTCTATCTCAGCAATTATTATTGGTTGCAGAGATCCTGGCTCTGATTCTTCGTTTTCATGTTCTGGGGCGAGGATATATGATGAAGCTGAAGAAAGTTCAACAGGTGTTGTTCTTGTAGTGTGATGGTCTTTCAATCTCCTCTTATACCGGCGTAGTTGTTTTTCCATTTTTTCTGCACAATTATCAAACGATGCATAAATTTCATTGTCATGCGCCTTAGCTTGGGCGGTCAATCCCGTCGATAGGTGAATAGTCGCCTCACATACAAACTCGTGACCACTTTTCGAAAAAACAACCACTGCATCAGTTGGCCGTTCTGCATATTTTGAGGCCACTCCATCTATTTCAGCCTTAACATGTTGCTGTAATGCAGAACCTATATCAATTTGTTTTCCAGAAATTTGATAGCGCATATTTACTCCTTTCGCATACAACAATGATAGATGACCAACAGCTTAGCTTGGCAAATTGGTTTGGCACCTTTTGCTTGGTATTAGAAGTCTTTTATGATCGAGATCTAGTTAAGTCTGACTTAAACCGGAACAATCTTAATTGTATTAAAATAGACCATCGATTGGGTGTCAATTAAAATCATTCGAAATTCTACAAGATTTTAAAATTGTCCCCTAAATAAACTCGCCGCACATTTTCATTTGCGACAACCTCATCTGGAGCACCAGCCATCAATACTTTTCCATCGTGCAAGATGTATGCATGTGAAACTATATCAAGCGTTTCACGTACATTGTGGTCTGTAATTAAGACACCAATTCCTCGGTCCTTTAAATCGTGTACCAATGCACGTATGTCTGATACCGAAATTGGGTCTACTCCAGCAAATGGCTCATCTAAAAGTAAATATTTTGGATTTGCCGCAAGTGACCTAGCTATTTCAACTCGCCGCCGCTCGCCACCAGACAGGGCAAGAGCTGGTGCTCTCCTCAAATGCTCTATCGAAAATTCTGCCATAAGCTCTTCTAGTCTTTCTCTTCGCTTATGAATATCTTTTTCAGATATATCCAGAATAGCCATTATATTCTCTTGTACGTTTAGACCTCTGAAAATGGACATTTCTTGTGGCAAATAGCCTATGCCAAGACGTGCTCGTCTATACATAGGTAATGCACTTATATCGTTTCCATCCAGCGAAACCTTACCGCCATCTGCTTGTATCAAACCTGCTATAGCATAGAAGGAGGTGGTTTTACCTGAACCATTCGGCCCTAGAAGGGCGACAACTTCCCCTCTTTTGACTGATAAAGAAACATCTTGGATTATGGCTTTTTTTTGGTAGCTTTTCCTCAAACCTTGAACTACCAAACCAATCTGAGGATTTTCAGAAACTAATTTTGTCATTCACCAGAGCTTTCTTGTTTTTTTGGCAGCAAAGTTGTCTGAACATTACCAGTCATTGAAGCAAAACCAGTGTCAGTGTTTATAACAGCTTTCTGTGCCTTGACTGTGCCTCCAGCTTTTGAAAAAAACACATCACCCAAAAACGTTAACTCACTTTTTGTAAAGTTATAAACTGCTTCATTCCCCATCGCGACATCATTACCACTTTTTAACACTACATCACCACTAGCATAAAGTTCTTCCAATTGGTTTGTAGTCAAGTTAAATGAAATTTGTGCATAATTAGACGATAAAACAGTGTTTCCCTGACTAAACTTGACGCTCCCTTTCATTTCACTATAGCCAGTTTTTTCATTAAAAAACAGACTATCAGATGAGAAGGAGATTGGCTCACTTCGATCGGTGGCTAATGTGCCAAAACCGCTGTCATTATTATCCGACGAGAGAAAACCCGGAACAAAACAAAAAAATATTATTAAAATTATTCTAACCATCTATCCCTCAATTAGATATCTTTAGGTTCGTAATCTATCATAACTTTTTCACTAAACCACAATTGCATTGGTGCATTCGCGTTTTCTCTTTTTATTTCTATTTTTCCAGCTTGTATCTTACCCATAGGAGAAAAACCTTCAACAGGACCCACTCCTCGTATATATGTCCCATCAGTTGAAACAAGCAATGCCGGAGTGGATAGCTGGTAACCGGTCGAGCTCGATATCAAAACTGAGCCTGACATCTTGAGTAATTTTTCTGAATACAAATATTCTCCAAACAGTGCTGTCGCATTAATTTCTAAGCCATATTTAGTTTTAACTGTCGCACTAACGGACTTCATTTCGAGCTTATCTTGCCCTTCCAGACTTTCCGCAGCAGCCTGAGCAGATAATGCAAGCTCATCTCCAGCATCAGTTTGTCCTGAGTAGTAAAGCTGGTTTATTTGCTGCTTTGCTAACTCATGCTCAAATTTGTTTTTGTCAAATGGCAGGACTGCTTTAGATACCTGATCTCTCGATAAAATAAACATCGCTATGATTAAACCTACCCCAATAACTGGTAGAGCAATTTTTAAAAAATTAATTACACGAAAATATATCTTATCATAAATAGCCAAGTGCTAATCCAGCCTAATGTGCAAAAATATCGGTCTCGGGCCAACCGATCAAGTCTAGCCTCGCACGTGTGGGCAAAAAATCAAAGGACGATTTAGCTAAGTCCATTCTACCCTCTCTTAGTAGTCGAAGATCGAGCTCATCCTTTAGACTGTGAAGATATAAAACGTCTGATGCAGCATACTCAAGTTGCGCATCCGTTAACGTTACAGCACCCCAATCACTGGATTGTTGCTGTTTTGAAATATCAATACCCAACAATTCTTGTAATAAATTTTTCAAACCATGTCGGTCAGTGTAAGTTCTTACTAACTTACTAGCTATCTTGGTACAATAAACAGGGCTAGTTAAAATACCAAATGTCTTCAACAACGCTGCTATGTCAAAGCGACCAAAATGAAAAATCTTTAATACTTTTTCATCGCTCAATAATTTACATAGATTCGGTGCAGAATGTTGGCCTGAAGCGATTTGCACCATATGAACAATCCCATCCCCACTGGATAATTGAACCAAACACAGTCTGTCTCTGTGAAAGTTAAGGCCCATAGTTTCACAATCTATCGCAACGATAGGGCCAAGGTTTAGTTGGTTTGGCAGATCGCCTTTGTGGAGTATGTTTGTCGTCATCGTAATCCTAACTATATCATTATCAAGCATTAAACACTATGGTATGCGTACGCAACCAATTGAAGAAATTTTAGTAGGCAATTAGTATTCTGATCACTAGGCCAAACACCAAATAACAAAGTTATGATTGAAAATGCCCACTCAAAATATTAGAAACCTCCTCTCACAGCAAAATAATATGAAATGGAGATCTAAGTGGTTCCAAGTCGATCAGAAACTTATAAATTCTTTTGCAGAAGTCACACTAGATAACCAATTTATTCACACTGATCCAAACAAAGCTAAAGAAACTAAATTTGGGACGACAATTGCACATGGATTTCTTACAATGTCTTTATTATCCGCGATGTATTACGATGCAGTACCTGAAAATGATGCTCTAAAAATGGGGATAAACATTGGCTTTGATAAACTAAGGTTTTTAGCCCCAGTGCGATGTAATGACAACATCCGCGGAGTTTTCCAACTAGCCAAAACTACTGAAAAGGACTCGAATACTGTAACACTCACCTGGGATACGAGAATTGAAATCAAAGGCAGCTCAAAACCTGCCCTACTAGCAAGTTGGATTGAAAGGCAATATTTTTAGCATTTAGTCCAACCAGCCAAATTGTCGTCAATTATTTTACAAAGCGCACTTATATGCAGCGGTTCATAATTTAAACAAGGAATGTACAAAAAGTCACTACCGCCAGCCTCCTCAAAACTTTCCTTTATTTCCTCATTTATTTCTTCAAGTGTTTCGATACAGTCTGCCGAAAACGCAGGTGCAATTACTGCAATATTTTTCTTTCCATCTTCTTTGGCTAATCTTGCTACCTCTTCAACAGTGTAAGGCTTCAACCATTCCTCAGGTCCAAATTTGGACTGAAAGGTAGTCACAATCTCTGTATCACTCCAACCCAGCCTTTCTCGAAGAAGGCGCGTGGTTTTCTGACATTGGCAATGGTATGGATCGCCCCCTTGTACAAGGTAACGGCGAGGAACGCCGTGATAAGAACAAACTAAGACCTCAGGTTTGTTATCTGCTTTTTCGTATGCGGTTTCAACAGATTTAGCTAATGCGTCAATGTACAAAGGGTTATCAAAATAAGGAGCGACAGTTCTAACAGAGGGCTGCCACTTTTCGTTCATAAGAGCCCTGAAAAATTGATCATTAGCAGTAGCACTCGTAGCGCCTGCATAGTGAGGATATAGTGGGAAAAATAAAATTTTACTACATCCCATACTCACTAATAGTCTTACTTTCGACTTTGTTGAGGGGTTTCCGTAACGCATGCAAAACTCTACAGCCACACTATCTCCATATTGCTTCTGAAGGGTGCTTTTTATTGCTGCTGTTTGGGCTTTTGTTATAGTCAGTAATGGACTTTCTGACTCATCTTCATTCCAAATTGACTTGTAGGCCGCACCAGACCTAAAAGGCCTAGAGGTAAGAATTAACAACTGTAGCAAAGGCTGCCATAAAAAAGGTGAGTAATCAATCACTCGACGATCAGATAAAAATTCGTTCAGATATCTTCTCATTGACCAATAATCATAGTTATCAGGCGTGCCTAAATTTGAAACTAGAACACCAATTTTTTGCTTTGGAATTTTTGGATGTTCAGCATTCGCATGTTGTGGCGTTTCAAGTGGCGTTGAAGTATCAAACATTTTTTACCTTCAGAGCTAGTAATCGTTCGTTTAATTAAGTGACATAAAACATTTATCACTTTGGTCAATCTGGGATGTGGGTTTCACTCGTCCCCAAGGCATCAGCCAATCGCACTTTAGCACTTCCCGGTCTAAGTGGCTTTTGTTGGCTTGTGTCTGGTGCCCAACCTGTAAGATATATATGCTCGTAAGTAGCACTAAGCATTTCATCAGATCTAAAAAATCGCTTCTGGTAAAGCTCAGAGGCTAACTCGAAAATATCCCGTCTTGAAAAATACTTATTCCTATCAACGAGTACATTCGTTTCAGCCGTTGAGCGTAAGTCGTGTAGTAAGGCATAAAAATCTTTATAAAGACACTTTGTAATGGAACTATCCGCCACTGGCAAAGCGAACCCAGCTCTTTGCATAATAGAGCCAAGATCACGAATTTCAGCCAAGGGCATAAACCTGGGATGAATTCCTCCCACTAACGTTGTTTCAGCTTCTGTCAACACACTTCGTAACTCGTTCAATGTCCTTGCACCTAAACATGCGGCGATCATCAGACCATCATTTTTAAGAGCAAGCCTTATCTGAATCAGCTGACCAATTGGATCATTTGCCCAATGAAGTGCCATTCCGTGTATTATAAGATCATAATAACTCTGGCTTAAATTTAGCTTTTCTTTATCTTCGATAATTGTAGCTTTAGGGAATGCTTTGCGCCATGGATTTGGTAGCCCTGTGACAATAGCAATTAACTGAAAATCCCTATTAATGTTTTGAATCCTATCTTTGATCTCTGATATAACTAAATCATGAAGGAAACATTCATCGCGCCCAATAACCCTACTTCGGCTCATTTCTAAAGCCTTTCTATCTACTAAAATATTAGAGTCTTGCATCACGTGATTTTTTCCAACCTAAAATGAAATTCTGAAATTGATATATTCACCAATAGCATTTAGAACCAAAAGATCTGGAATTTGAGAATAGCATTATATATTGAGAACTAACAGTGTCGAAGCTTTGAAAAGTGAAAAAGATTACATTATATTCAACCCGAACATGTGGGTTCTGTCGTGCGGCAAAAAGCTTGTTAGACGACAAAGGGGTTTCTTACAAAGAGATTGATATTTCTTCTGATCCAGAGCTAAGAGGTCAAATGATGACAAAAGCAAATGGCAGTCGAACTGTACCGCAAATATTTATAAATGATGCGCATTTGGGCGGTTTCTCTGATTTATATTCACTGCAACAATCAGGAACACTTGACAAATTGTTGGGAGATTAACGTATGTGGAAAGGCGCACTACTTCAAATATCATCCACTGATGAGCCCAAACAAAACTTAGAGCTGATCAATAATATGATAAATTCAGCTGCAGCTAAAAATGTAGAATTTGTCGCTTTGCCAGAGACTGCAAATTGTATTTCTAATAGTAATTTGCACAAAGAAACCGTGCTACAAAAAGAAAAAGAGGATATGACCCTAGCTAGCTTGACTGAAGTCGCCAAAAAAAAATCTATCTACATTTTAATTGGGTCTCTCGCTATTAAGCAAAATATGCCTAAAAATAAGTTTTTAAACCGTTCTTTTTTAATAAATCCATCAGGATCGATCATCGCAAAATACGATAAGCTCCATATGTTCGATGCTACTATATCAGATTCTGAAGAATACATTGAAAGCGCAAGTTTTGTAGCAGGGAAAAATGCCAAAGTAATATCAACCGCGATTGGAAAATTTGGTTTGAGTATATGCTATGACGTCAGGTTTCCTCATCTTTACAGAGGCCTTTCTCAACGTGGAGCACAGTTATTAACTGTACCTGCGGCATTCACAGTGCCAACAGGCAAAGCTCATTGGGAAATACTTCTCCGCGCAAGAGCTATAGAAAATGGCGCTTTTGTAATTGCACCAGCGCAATCTGGGACACATAATTTCACTGGTGGAGGTTACAGAAAAACATATGGGCACTCAATGGTTGTTGACCCATGGGGCAATATTCTGGTCAACGCAAAGCATAGCACAGGAACTATAGCATACTTCACATGTGACTTATCAAAAGTGGAATCGGCTCGTTCAAAACTGCCATCATTGACGCACGATTGTAAGTTTAGTTATGAATAACTATGGATAACGAAAACTCTTTAGCAGTGCCACTATTTGGAGAAATCCTAGCTCTAGATCAATTAGTGCGTAATCGGCTAGCGAAGGTCTTACCCAAAGGCATGGAATTGTCTCATTTTTCAGTGCTTAACCAATTGAGCCATACGAAAGTTGAGCGAACACCTGCTCAAATTGCAAAAAGTTTTCGCTTAACGAGAGGGGCAATTACAAATACCTTGAATAAATTAGAACTATCTGGATACGTTCACGTACGGCCGGACTGGGAAGACGCTCGGCGCAAAATGGTGAGTATTAGCCCTGCTGGCATCGCAGCAAGAAATAATGCTTTGATAGCCGTAACGCCAATTATAAACGAGCTTGCACATGAAATGGGTGAAGAACGCCTAAAAGCCATTGTGCCAATTTTACGAGAGTTAAGACAAAAGTTAGAGTGAAATCAAACTTGATTTTGGCTATGTGCCACCTAGCTTCGTATGAAATAATAGATGTTTAGCGATTAAAAAATCCTATAGTTTCTGGCTCTTGATACGAAGTATATTTGTTGATACACAGCCCAAAAAATAAGGTGAGTATGTTTTTATGTATCGAGTTTGGAATTTTTTAACTAACTATTCGCTACTACTCATAATAGGAGCAATTACAGCCCTAATTTGGGCTAACACAAATGCTGTTAGTTATCATCATTTTGTGGATTATGTTATTTGGGACCATTCTCCTATCGGTCATTATCATCATGGTCATAGAACACTCACATTACATTACTTGATAAACGATATTCTTATGGCTCTGTTTTTTGCTATCGCGGCGAAAGAGGTATGGGAAGCAATAATTCTTGAAAATGGAAGTTTAAGAGGAAAAAAAGCCGCAACGCCTCTCTTTGCAACTGCCGGTGGGATGTTTGGGCCGATCGCGGTCTATCTTGGCATGGCTATGATGCTCGGTTCAGATACTTATAATGCTGTCGCAAACGGGTGGGCAATTCCAACAGCTACAGACATTGCATTCTGCTATTTAGTAGGGAGGTTGGTATTTGGCTCAGGACACCCTGCAGTGAGTTTTTTATTACTATTAGCAATAGCAGATGATGCAGCAGGTTTGATCATCTTAGCTATTTTTTATCCTTCCGGTGAGTTGGCTCCTGAATGGCTCCTACTGTCTGCCGGGGCGGCAGTATTGGTTTATCTTCTATTTAACAGGCTTCCTGGAAAACTAGATGGTGATGACAAAAGCCAAGCGAGATCAACATGGGTACGTAAAAACCTTTCCTTTTGGCCATACGCAATTGCTGGCTGCATCAGTTGGTACGGATTTATGCGTTCAGGTTTGCACCCAGCATTAGGATTGCTTCCAATCGTTCTAACAATACCACACGCAGACCGGGCATTTGGATTTTTTGATCAAGCAGAGGAGCATGTACACGACCTTCTGAATACCATGGAGCACGCTCTCAAGCATCCAGTCGAAATAGTACTCTTCTTCTTTGGTTTGCTAAATGCTGGAGTAGAGTTTTCCGCAATTGGAGATGCAACGTGGCTAGTTCTTGCTGGTCTTATTATCGGCAAACCGATTGGGATATTTTTATTCGGATGGATTGCAGCTGTACCTCTTAAACTTGGCATGCCAGAGGGATTAAGATTAATTGACCTTATAGTTATTGGATTTGTCGCCGCAATAGGGTTCACAGTATCTTTATTTGTAGCGACGGTCGCTTTCGAGGCCGGACCTGTCCAGGATGCTGCAAAGATGGGTGCCTTATTCAGTTTTGCAGCAGCAATTTTATCTATAATAGCTGGTAAAATAACAAAGGTCGAAAAGAAAGAATTAGACACTTGAACTATATTTAAAATTGTGTTGCAAAATTTTGGATATTTCAGTTTTGGCTACTAAAGTGCTCGGTAACAAATCTTTAAAGAAATGAAATACCAATCAGTATAATGAAAAGTCCATGTTTATTAATATTCGGACACGGCTACACGGCAAGCGCTCTTGTAGACCATCTAGGAACCGAAGATTGGGAAATCTTTGGCACTACTAGAAATGTGGACACTGCGGATTTACTCAAAGAGAATAACATAACACCACTTATGTGGTCAGATGACACAAGCATAAAAGCCGTAATAAAACGTTCAAATTATATATTACATTCAATAGCACCAACTGAAGTGGGAGATCCTGTATATGAAAAGTTTGCCGAGGATATCATAGCAAGATCTATAAATCTTTCATGGTTTGGATACCTATCAACAACCAGTGTTTATGGTAACCATGATGGACAATGGGTAGACGAAAAAACCCCTGTCAATCCCTCCAGCAACAGAGGCCTGCTAAGGGTAAATGCAGAAAATACTTGGGCCAGAATAAATGACTTACCATTACATATTTTTAGATTAGCAGGCATATATGGTGCGGGCCGAAGCCCTTTAGATAAAATAAGATCAGGCAAGGCACAGTTAATCAGTAAACCAGGCCAATTTTTCAGTCGGATACATGTCGAAGATATTGCACAGGTATTAAAAGCCTCAATAGAATTGCCAAATCGTGGTTCAATATATAATGTCTGTGATGATATGCCCGCTGCCCCAGATGAAGTCTTAGCTTATGCAGCAAAATTATTAAACTATCCGGAACCACCCAGAATTAATTTTGAAGAAGCTGAGTTATCTCCAATGGCTAAAAGTTTTTATTCAGACAACAAGCGCGTTAATAACGATCTAATTAAAAATGAATTTCGTCTCACCTTAAAGTTTCCAAATTTTAAAGCTGGCCTCGATGCTTTAGTTGGCCGTTAGCCTTTAACAAACGGGTAAGTATCTCATGCTAATTTTGTACTTAATTTAGAAACACCTAATGTAGCTAATACTTTGTTCACTATATTCTCAGAATTCATCTCTGCTACCTGATACATATCCGATTGACTTGCTTGATCTATAAAAATATCCGGCAGAAACATGGATCGAAACTTTAATCCATTATCGAAAAAACCTTTTTCAGCTATATACTGGGCCACATGAGAGCCAAAGCCACCAATCGCTCCTTCTTCGATGGTAATTAAGGCTTCATGTTCTGAACATAAAAGCTCTATTAAATCATTATCTAATGGTTTTGCAAAACGAGCATCCGCAACAGTGATATCAAAACCCATTGGTTTCAAAATTTCGGAAGCCTTTAAAACATCTTTTAAACGAGTACCAAAAGATAAGACAGCAACTTTGTTTCCATCATTGATAATTCGACCCTTGCCAATATCTAATAAATCTCCAGAGTTTGGCAGTTCTACACCAACTCCCTCTCCTCGCGGGTATCGAAAAGCGATTGGACCTTCATTATATTCTGCTGCTGTTTTGACCATGTGAACCAACTCAGCTTCATCAGAAGGTGCCATTACGACAAAGCCTGGAAGATTTGTAAGAAAGGAAATATCAAAACTTCCTGCGTGCGTTGCACCATCTGAACCGACTAAACCTGCACGATCAATAGCAAAACGAACCGGCAGCCTCTGTATTGCAACATCGTGAACGACCTGATCATAACCTCTTTGAAGAAAAGTAGAATAAATCGCACAGAAGGGTTTCATACCACCAGCCGCCAATGCGGCAGCAAAAGTTACCGCATGTTGTTCAGCTATTCCAACATCAAAACATCTAGACGGGTATCTCTCCGAGAAAAGTTTCAACCCAGTTCCGTCCGGCATTGCTGCAGTCACTGCACAGATTTTATTATCTTTTGATGCAAGATTAAGTAAGGTTTCAGAAAAGGCAGCGGTGTAACTTATTGCGTTTGGTTTGCCTTTATCCTGTTTTCCAGTAACTAAATCAAATTGCGCAGTTGCATGACCTTTGTCTTGTGCATTTTCAGCCGGAGCAAAGCCTCGACCTTTTTTTGTTATGACATGGATTAAAATAGGTCCATTTGCTCTCTGCTTTACAGTTCTCAATATAGGCAACAACTGATCTAAATCATGTCCATCGATTGGACCTAGGTAAGAAAACCCTAAAGCTTCAAACATTGTGCCACCAACAGCCATACCCTTAAGCAAATCTTTTGCCCGCTTTGCGCCGTCACGAAAAGGCTCAGGCAAAAAACTTATAGCGCCCTTAGCCGCTGCTTTCAGATCGTGAAACGGTGCCCCGGCATATAACTGTGATAAATAACTGGATAAGGCACCAACTGGTGGTGCGATAGACATCTCGTTATCATTCAAAACGACGATTAATCTTTTACCTAAGTGACCTGCATGGTTCATGGCCTCATATGCCATACCTGCAGACATGGCACCGTCTCCGATTACAGCGATGGCGTCACCAAGACCAGTCTCACAGTTTCCACCTAAATCGCGAGCCACGGAGAAACCCAAAGCAGCACTTATCGAAGTACTAGAGTGTGCAGCCCCAAAAGCATCATATTGGCTTTCACTTCTTTTTGTAAAACCACTAAGACCGTTCTTTTGTCTCAAAGTTCGAATGCGATCACGTCGCCCTGTTAAGATTTTATGAGGATATGCCTGGTGGCTTACATCCCATATTATCTTATCTTTTGGGGCATCAAAAATGGTATGTAATGCTACAGACAACTCAATTACGCCCAATCCAGCGCCTAAATGACCACCAGTTTCAGAAACAGCAGATATGGTTTCCTTACGCAGCTCATCTGCCAAGAGTTTAAGCTCTTCATCGCTAAAACGCTTTAAGTCAGCAGGTGTTTGTACCTGATCTAGTATTGGCGTATCAGGCCTTTGGCTCATTGAATACCTCAGTCTTCATTACTTATTGCGCGAAATAACGAAATTTGCCAAACGCTGCAAGCTCTTTGCTCTATTTCCATAGGGCATTAATGCTTCATTTGCTTTATCAATTAAAGCGACTGAATGTTTTTTTGCAGTATCCATTCCTAGTAGAGATACAAATGTTGCCTTACCAGCATTTTTATCTTTTTTGACACGCTTTCCCACTTTCACTGGGTCACCTTCAACATCTAAAATGTCATCGATAATTTGAAATGCTAAGCCCACCGACTTAGAATATTCTAATAGAGCACTAGGATCTTCGCCACTCATCACCGCTCCAGAACATGCTGACCATTCGATGAGAGCGCCAGTTTTTCTTCCTTGCATTCGAGTAATTTCATCTAAATCTAGAGGCACGTCAGACGTTTCCGCTAAAATATCTAGCGCCTGCCCTAGAACCATGCCATCAGCACCTGATGCAACAGACAAATCGTATGCTAGTTTTAGCCGATGGGCATCACTAACTCTAAACCTGTGATCAGTCAGGAGTTGGAATGAAAGCGTCTGTAACGCGTCACCTGTAAGTATTGCAGTTGCATCATCCCATTTTTTGTGGACAGTAGGTTTCCCTCGCCTAAGGTCATCGTCATCCATTGCCGGCAAATCATCATGAACCAGTGAGTAAGCGTGCAATGCCTCAATCGAGCAAGCTGCCCAAATCGATTTTGAAGGATCAATTTCAAAAAGTTTTGAGGACTGATTTACTAAATAACCCCTTAATTTTTTACCGCCTAATAGAGCGTATTGCATTGCCTCATTTACACAACTTATCTCAAAAGGCTCAAAAACAAATGTAAAATGATCATCTATTACTAATGCGTTAGCCTCTAAATCACTATCCAAACTCTACAATCCGTCCATTTTGGCAGTACCATTTGGATTTCCGTCCTCATCCAATGTTATCGCTGCAACTTTTTCTTCAGCTTCCTTGAGTTTTTGTTCACATCGTTTTTTTAATAATGCACCACGCTCATATAATTTTATCGATTCATCAAGTGTAACTTCTCCACGATCTAGCTGATCCACTACAGCTTCTAATTCGGCCATTGCTTGTTCAAAGGTCATCTCTTCAATCGGTTTATCACTCATTATTTTGCCTCTATTAAATTTTCTATATGTGCTTTTGTGCATGCAGCAAGTGCATCTAGATTGTATCCGCCTTCAAGTACAGAAACCACTCTAGATGAACAACAATCATTAGCCAATTTACAAACCTCAGTTGTGATCCAAGAGAAGTCATCCACTTGCCATTCTAATTCAGCCAAAGGGTCATCGATATGCGCATCGAAACCAGCTGATAAGAGTATAAGATCTGGATTGAAAGAACGTACTTTTGGAAAAACATTTTCTTGGTACACGCTTCTCATATATAAACCATCAGAGTTTGGCGGTAAGGGAACATTTAGGATATTGTCAAATTCACCTCGCTCTTCTGAACGTCCAGTACCCGGCCAAAGCGGCATTTGATGACTTGTTACTGTAAAGGCACGAGGTTCGCTCCATAATAAATCTTGTGTTCCATTGCCGTGATGTACATCAAAATCAATCACAGCAACCTTGGATAATTTGTGGAAATCTAATGCATGTTTAGCGGCAATTGCCACATTTCCAAATAGACAAAACCCCATTGGCACCTGTGTTTCTGCATGATGCCCAGGAGGCCTCACAGCCACAAACGCATTCTTTGCTTTGCCAGAAATAACAGTATCCACAGCACACACCGCACCACCCACTGCCCTGTAAGCTGCAGCTACAGTACCAGGTGACATATGCGTATCTCCATCTAACTGGCTCATTCCAACTTCAGGACTGCTGGAATGTATTAAGTCAATGTGAGATTGTGGGTGAACTGAGAGAATATTTTCTTTTGTAGCGGCTGGAGCCTCGATCCTGAGTAAATCCAAATCTTCTACAGCACGTAAGATGTGTTTGAGGCGCGCCACTTGCTCAGGATGCCCTGAAGGTGTTTCATGTTTTAGACAGTCGCTATGAGTAATAAACGCGGTGGTCATTTTTCCATCCAATTAACTTTAATTTGGTAAATAATTGTAATTTTTATTGTCCTAGATTAACTGGGTGATAAACCTCTCAATCGCTCAGATCGTCTACGCAGTAGTTCAAGCGTGACTAAAAGAGCAATGGAGATTGCCACCAATATTGTTGCAACAGCTAGGATAGTGGGACTGATTTGTTCTCTCAATCCAGTAAACATCTGCCAGGGTAAAGTTTTTTGATTTGTAGAGCCTACAAACATCACAACGACAACCTCATCAAATGATGTGATAAAAGCAAAGAGTCCACCCGAGATGACACCCGGCAAAATCAATGGCATTTGTATTTTAAAGAACGTCCTAACTGGATCAGCACCCATATTTGCAGCCGCCCGTGTAAGTGAACTATCAAAGCCAACAAGAGTTGCAGTTACGGTTATTATTACGAACGGAATACCTAAGACGCTATGAGCAAGAATAACTTTTACATAACCAACAAAATTCTTATCAAGACCTATTCTGTCTTCAAGAAAATTCCCAACATGCGAATAAAAGAAAAACATACCAGTTGCGGAAATGATTAAGGGGACTATCATCGGTGAAATTAAAATGGCTGTAATAGCCCTTTTAAACGGAACATGACTTTGGCTTAACCCAACAGCCGCAAGGGTTCCTAAAGAAACAGAGACTAGGGTAGCAACAGGGGCAATTAACAAAGAGTTTTTAAAAGACCTCTGCCATTCATTATTTGTAAAGAAGTCTTTGTAGTGTTTGAGCGAATAACCCTCTGGATCAAATTGAAGCATTTCTGGCGTAAAAGTGAAAAAATCCTGAGCATTAAATGAAAGAGGCATTACGACTAATATTGGGGTAATTAAAAATGTAAAAATTATCCCACAAATTACTCTGAAGGTATAATGCCATAGAACTTGTCCAGGAGAAAGGTATGGCTGAAGATGATTTCGATATCGACCATGACGGAGCCAAAATAAAAACCAACCTAAAAACCAGCCAAGAAAAAGTCCTAAAAAAATTCCTACTGGCCCAAGATAATAAAAAGACACTAGCACCAGAGATGCACAAACTGCGAAGCGTATTGCGGTCTCATTCCGTTCAAAAAATACACCTAAGACGCTCACTACAACAGCAAAGAAAACTCCTAATAGAGCACCCCAAAATCCTGAACCATTAGCTACCCCAACAATTAGCCCAATCACACCACCAAAAAGAGCCATTAAGCTGACCACAAATGTAAATGATTTTTCGGAGATAGCTACCATTCTTTGCATGCTGCTACCCTCCTAACTTTACGTTATCAATCCCCACAATTTTATCGTAGGTCCAGTATAAAACTAGAACGGCAACCAAAAGAATAGTACCCAACGCAGCTGCTAATCCCCAATTTAAAGACTTTAATATATGATAAGCTATCCGATTAGAGATAAAAACGCCCTTTGTACCACCAACAATCTCTGGCGTGATGTAATAGCCGATTGCCAGTATGAAGACTAAAATTGATCCAGCTCCAATGCCAGGCACCGATTGTGGGAAATACACCCTCCAAAAGGCGGTCCAATTTGTTGCGCCAAGCGATTTGGCTGCTCGTAAGTAACTCGGTGGAATTGTTTGCATAACTGAGTACATTGGTAAAATCATAAACGGTAAAAGTATATGAGTCATCGCTACAATAGTACCAGTTTCATTATTAATCATAATGAGACGGGCATCATCTGCAACAAGACTGAGCTGCACAAGAACATCATTTATGACACCCTGCTGCTGCAACATTACTTTCCACGCAGACGTGCGTACCAGTAGAGAGGTCCAAAATGGTAATAGTACCAGTATCATTAAAAAGTTTGCTTGACGCATAGGTAAATTTGCAAGAAGCCATGCCACTGGATAGCCTAATAAAATACAGGAAAATGTTATTACCAAAGACATAACAAATGTTCGCTTGAAAAGTTTTATTAAAATTGTCTTATCGTCTGGTTGAAATTCTGCGCCTTGCGCGGTTTTCCGCATATCAACTGCGTTTAGGAAATAGCCTGAAGTGTAGGCGGGGCTATGTGTTTTTATTGTCTGCCAAACTTCGATACTACTCCAACCATCATGAACATCTATTAACTTTTCCTTGAATGGCCCATCCGTCTCAATATCCCATTTTTTTGCTTTTCTGGCTGTTTTTTTAAATAGGGATGCAATTCCAGATTTTTCATAATTCAACCTTAAACCTACTTTGGTATGAACTTTCGCTTTTGCGGCATTCTTAATGTCTATAGCAAACGCAGCATAAACCGACTCCTCCGGCAATTGACCACTTAAGGCATCCCATGATTGCAGCGCTTGCACAGTTTCAGGCAATGTTTGTGATACTAGATCATTCTCAACCGATCGGGAGAGCATCGAAATAATTGGCATGATGAACGCGACGATAATAAAAATAAGCAAAGGTGAAATTAGCAGTAGGGCTCGTATTTTTTGCTGTCGCAGGGAACGATTCAAACTTTTCTTCAATGGCACACCATCAGCTGATAACAAAATCTTATCGGTGGAACTGCTAACCATCAAAAGGCCTATTTATGGATATAATTTTAAGTAAAAGATATAAGGTAAGAAGGGCCGCTTGGGCCCTTCTAATTTAAATCGATAATTATTTTGCTAACCAAGCCTGGAATTTAGCATCAAGATCATCTCTGTAATCAGCCCAGAAATCATAATTCATCAAAAAAGCTCTTGATAAATTTTCTGGGGCAGTCGGCATATGTGGAGCCATATCTATGCCAAGGTCGGCGTGTTTGCCTACCAATGGTGCTGATGATGCGCGAGCTGGCCCATAACTGATATACTTAGCCTGATCTGCCAATCTCTGAGTATCAGTCGCAAACATGATATAATCTAAAGCACGAGCTTGTCTTTCAGCGCTTAGTCCAGCTGGGATAATCCAACCATCTAAATCCATCACCTGACCATCCCAAATCATTGCAACAGGCTGCTTTTGCTCTTCGATCAATGAGAATAAGCGTCCATTGTAAGTAGCGCCCATGATCACCTCGCCATCGGCGAGTAATTGAGGAGTATCTGAACCAGATGAAACCCAAATTACGTCATCTTTGATGGTATCCAACTTAGCTAATGCTCTATCTTGGCCTGCTTCTGTTTCGAGCGTGTCATATATATCAGCTTTAGCTACTCCGTCACATAAAAGAGCCCATTCCATTGTATTAATTGGAACGCTGAATAGTGATCTTTTTCCAGGATAAGCAGCTGTATTAAATACATCACAAACACTGCTTGGAGCCGTGTCGCCTACAAGATCAGTTCTATACCCAAATGTTGTAGAATAAACAATCTGCGGAATAAAACACTCAGAAACGAGCATATCGCCAAAATCTTCAGATGCGGGTGTGCCATCTGGTGCAGGTGCAAGCATAGTGTCAGGATCAATCTCTATCGCCAAGCCTTCATCGCAGAGCTGCATGGCCGGTGCGGCCTCTACATCTACAACATCCCAAGTGATATTTTTCGCTTCATTCATTGCCCTAAGCTGAGCAACAGCGGTAGATGAACTATCATCATTAAGAATTGTCACACCAGTATTCGCTGAATAGGGTTCGTGGTATGCTTTTAGTTGGGAATTGGAGTACGCTCCACCCCAAGACACGATAGTCATTTCCATAGACATGTGACTTCCAGCAAAAGCGGCACCTGAAATTAATGCAGCCGAAGCAGTTGTCAAAATTGTTTTAGTGAAGTTCATTAGCTTCTCCCATTTTACCCGTTATCAAAAAACAGCGTTGGCCTCACGGGCAACTCAACCAATACTGTGAAAGCTTTATCCAAAATGAATAAGCCAATCCTATTACTCCTCAAGCATCTAAAGCACGGCAACACTCGGGAGACCAGCCTATTTCGACCTTTTCCCCAGGCTTTAACCTAACTTGATCAGATGAATTTCTCGTTTTTACTATGAAGTCTTCGTTACCAGCAACTTTGAGTCTGGTTCTAAAAATATCTCCCATGTAAATGAACTCTAAAACTTCAGCATTTATAGTGTGAGCTCCTGCAGGAAGCTTCTTTTTATTTAACTCTACTCTTTCTGGCCTAATGGAAACTTGAGTTCGTTCTCCAATTCCAGACACATTTACTGGTTTGCAATCAATAATGTCGCCACTGTCTAATTCCACTTTCGCAATATCATTTTTCAAGCCTTTGACTATACCGTTTAGAGTATTGTTTTCACCAATAAACTGCGCGACAAAACTATTCTCCGGTTCCTCGTATAGTTGATCCGGAGTAGCTAATTGCTGAATACGACCATCATTAAATACTGCTACCCGATCTGACATTGTCAAAGCTTCCGTTTGATCATGTGTGACATAGACAACAGTGATACCTAGACGATGTGCGAGAGCAGTTATTTCAAACTGCATTTTTTCACGAAGTTGTTTATCTAAAGCGCCTAATGGCTCATCCATCAAAACTAACTCAGGCTCAAAAACCAGTGCCCTGGCTAGGGCAATACGCTGTTGCTGACCACCAGAGAGCTGTGCAGGCCGTCTTCCTTTAAAGCCACCCATCTCCACCATATTCAAGGCTCTTTCTACCTTTTCCTCACGTAAAGATTTTTCAAGCTTTCTCACTTCTAATGGAAAAGACAAATTTTCTGCCACCGTCATATGTGGAAATAATGCATAATTTTGAAAGACCATTCCAATACCGCGCTTGTGCGGTGGGATATTATTTATTGAAATTCCGTTTAACATTATATCGCCATGTGTCGCTGTTTCAAAGCCAGCCAGCATCATTAAGCAAGTAGTCTTACCTGAACCAGAAGGGCCAAGCATGGTTAAAAACTCACCTTTTGGAATTTCAAGGTTCAGGTCTTTTACTACCAGCGTTTCCCCATCATAGCTCTTTTGCACTCGATTAAACTTAACAAAAGCTTCCAAATGTGTGTCTTTGGCCAATATATAAAATTCCTAATGTTTTTTTAGCATCTGTGTAGAATCGTTTGATTAAAACATATGAACTGACACTAGATCAACAGTATATGAACTTTTTATCTAATGGTCCGATTACAATCACGATTTTTTACAAAAATATTTAGAGCTGCGCAGGTTCCCATAAGCCATCAGCCTTAACTATGCTCATGGCTTCGTCTAAAGATTGAACGGCGCGATCAATCAAGATATCAATCTGTTCTTCATTAATAATTAATGGGGGAGATATAATCATTCTGTCCCCTACGTGACGCATTATTAAATTGTTAGCAAAACAACGCTCACGGCAGATGTACCCTACGGTTCCAGATTGGGATGAAAATTTTGCACGCATTGCCTTATCAGGCGTTAATGCTATCGAACCCATCATCCCAACAATTTTTGCTTCACCGACCATTGGGTGGTCAGTTAAAGTAGCCCACTTTTTTGCCAGGTATGGCGCCGTATCATTACGAACGCGCTCAACAAGTCCTTCGGATTCAATAATGTTCAAATTAGCTAACGCTACAGCAGCTGCAACTGGATGACTTGAATATGTATATCCATGATTAAACTCGTCTTTTCCGATCACGTTAGCTATTTTTGTTGAAACAATCGAACCACCAATAGGCTGATAGCCAGAACTTAATCCCTTAGCAATTGTCATAATGTCGGGCCTAATATTCAAAGTTTGTGAACCAAACCAGTTACCAGTCCTTCCAAAACCACAAATAACCTCATCAGCAATTAAAATAATCTCATACTTGTCACAAATCCTCTGAATTTCTGGCCAGTATGTATCTGGTGGGACTATGACACCACCCGCCCCCTGCACAGGTTCCGCTATGAACGCCGCCACTCTGTTTTCACCAAGTGCAGTTATCGCATCTTCCAACTCTTTGGCTCTCACCAATCCAAATTCCTCCGGACTGAGATCACCACCTTCTGCCCACCAATCTGGCTGGTTAATATGGTGCACGTTAGGAATAGGCAAACCACCCTGCTGATGCATTGCATTCATACCGCCTAAAGAGGCCCCGCCTAGAGTAGATCCATGATAAGCATTTTTTCTGCTGATAATTATATTTTTCTCATCATGCCCTATCGCTGCCCAGTATTGCCTGACAATGCGTATATTGGTGTCATTTGCTTCGGAGCCTGAACCAGCGTAAAAAATGTGATTAAGGTCCCCAGGGGCCAATTCTGCAAGTTTTTCTGATAGATCGATGGCTGGAATATGCGTGGTTTGAAAAAAAGTGTTATAATATGGTAATTCTCTCATCTGCCGTTCAGCAGCCTGAGCCAGTTCTTCTCTACCATAACCGATATTAACACACCACAATCCAGCCATAGCATCCAATAGTTGCTCACCATTGCTATCGTAAACATAAACCCCCTGCGCGGAGGTAATTATTTTTGCCCCCTTCTTTGCTACATCATTTTGAGAGGAAAATGGATGTAAATGATGCGCAGCATCACGTTTTTGTAATTCTTCAGTAGGAAAATGGTTTCTTATATTCATTTACCGTTACCTCAATAAGGGAAAACACTCGGGCATAGAGCAAATGACGATAGGTGGTATTCAGTTCATCGTCAACAATTTGAAGGTTGCAATCCAAAAAAATCTTAAGTGAATTATTAGTAGACTTAAGACTTCGGTAATATCCAGTTATCCCTGAGGAAATGGCACGTGTAGCCCCTGGGATATCGTTGCAGATAGTTCTGATGTTCTGGTTCAGCTTCCCAAAAATCAGTGGCCTTTGAAACCTTGGTAACCACTTTTCCTGGCCAATGCCCACTTGCGTTAATTTTAGAAATAACATCGTTTGCTTCGGTCTCTTGCTCAGAATTAACGGCAAATATTTCGGATCTGTAGGAGTCACCTATATCGTTTCCCTGACGATCTAAAGTAGTTGGATCATGTATTTGGAAAAAGAACTCTAATAGCGCTCTATAAGAAGTAACCGATTTATCATACTCTATTTCTATCGCTTCGGCATGCCCAGTGGTTTTAGTACAAACCATTTGATAAGTTGGATTGCTTACGTGCCCTCCTGTGTATCCGACTCGCGTACCCAGGATACCTGGGCGAACGCGAATTAACTCTTCCATTCCCCAAAAACATCCACCAGCAAAAATTGCTTTAGCCATATTAAACCCCTATTTGACCAATGTAGTCACCATAGCCTTCTGCTTCCATCTCATCGACTGGAATAAATCGCAAACTAGCTGAATTTATACAATAACGTAAACCACCTCTCTCGGGTGGCCCGTCTGGGAAGACATGCCCAAGATGGCTATCCCCAAATTTTGATCGCACCTCAGTACGCGACATTCCGTGACTACTATCTTGTAGCTCTTCAACATGCGACGACACTAATGGTTTTGTAAAACTGGGCCAACCACAGCCAGACTCATATTTATCACCAGAAGAAAATAATGGCTCCCCTGAAACAATATCTACGTAAATACCTAGGTTCTTATTCTTAAGATATTTCCCCGTACCAGGTCTTTCGGTACCACTTTGTTGGGTAACCCAGTGCTCAATCTCATTTAATTGGTCAATGCGCTTTAAATCTTTGAAGTATTTTGACACAACAACTATTCCTACTTTTTCTCCACTTAGGTAAGAATATAGACCATTAAAATCTATTTCAAACGATGCTTTCAAAATAGTACTTAGTGGTTTATTTCAGTCTCTACGAAATCTTCTTTTCTATACCCTTGGAGATAAAGCAAAGAGGTTAGATCACAGTGATTAATCACAATATCACACTTTTCAGCTACAATTCGTTTTGCATGCATAGCAACACCCATTCCGGCTAACTCTAGCATCCCTAAATCATTAGCTCCATCTCCAACGGCCAAAACATCCTTGTGTGAAAGCCCTCGATCTTGAACTAGACGGTTTAGTCTATTTACCTTTTCATTTCTCCCCAAGATCGGATCAGCTACCTCACCAGTAAATATCCCATTTTCTTCAATTAGTATATTTGCGTGGTGCTCATCAAAGCCTAAAATTTCGCTGACAGGAGTGGAGAAAGCTGTGAAACCACCAGATACTAAGGCCGTGTATGCACCGTTCGATTTCATAGTACTAACCAAGGCTTTACCGCCAGAGCGAAAGGTTATTCTTCGTTCCAAAACGTGCTCAATAATGCTATTGGGGCATTGCGCCAATAAAGCTACTCGTTCGTTTAAAGCATCTTGAAATCCTAACTCTCCATTCATGGCGCGTGTTGTGATTTTCTTTACTTTACTTCCCACTCCATACATATCAGCGAGTTCATCAATGCATTCTTGCTCTATCATAGTACTATCCATGTCAGCCAATAGCAGCGACTTAAAATGATTTTCCTTCTTTCGGATAACCATATCTATCTTTGAAAGCTGCAATTCCGCCCATACTGATGAAAACTCGTTGCTTTGCTTTTCTACATTAAAACATACAGCTTCGTTATGACCTAGCCACAGTAAATCCTGACCACCCAGGGATGAATAAACGGAATTTACCAATTTATGACTTAGAGCACCTGATCCATCAGAACAAAGAAGTATAACGTTATACATTGAAAATTTTCCAGTGAACATATTATCAAACTTAAAAGCGATATAACGTTTAAATCGATCTTGTGAAAGTCTTTCAAAACCTATAACGATATTGGTGGGACACCCCTCCCCAACGAGGGGCAGATATCTGTAAGGATAACATAAATGAACATAAAAAAACCGGTTATGCGGCCAGATAACGCATATTTTTCATCTGGACCATGCGCCAAATACCCAACATTCACCACAGATAATCTTCGCACAGCGGCAATAGGCAGGTCGCATCGTGCTAATGTTGGCAAAGTAAAACTTAAACAATTAATAGATAGCATAAAAGAAATACTAGATGTTCCCTCTGATTATAAAGTGGGGATAGTACCAGCTTCGGACACTGGAGCCTTGGAGATGGCAATGTGGTCACTTCTAGGTGCCCGTAAAACTACAATGGTAGCTTGGGAAAGCTTTGGGAAAGACTGGATTAATGATGCTGTTAATGAGTTAAAAATTAGTCCTGAAATTAAAACTGCTAACTATGGTCACATCGTTGACATGTCATCAATCGACTATACCAACGACGTGGTATTCACTTGGAATGGTACAACTTCCGGTGTTTGCATGAAGAACGGACACGATATCCCCGTCGAAAGGGAAGGCCTCACAATTTGTGATGCTACATCTGCCGCTTTTGCAGTTAGACTGCCATTCGAAAAGTTGGATGTTACAACATTTAGCTGGCAGAAAGTTATGGGTGGAGAAGCTGCTCACGGTATAATAATATTATCACCAAAGTCGATTGAACGCCTAGAAAATCATACAGTTGAGTGGCCAATTCCAAAAATATTTAGAATGACCAAAAATAATAAATTGATCCAAGGTATTTTCGAGGGTGCCACAATTAATACGCCTTCAATGCTGGCAGTTGAAGATTTTTTATATGCATTGAAATGGGCTCGCGATATTGGTGGTTTAGACGAATTAATTTCTCGAGCTGAGGCTAACGCAAAAACAGTTTGGACTTTCTGCGATCAACGGGATTGGATAGATAATCTTGCCGTTGATCCCGAAACCCGTTCAGTAACGTCGGTTTGCCTACAATTTACTGATCCAAAAATTATGGATGGAGTAAGGTTTTCGAAAGCTATCGCTAAACGCTTAGAAGATGAAAAAGTGGCCTTCGATATTGCTGCTTATAGAGATGCACCTCCTGGACTGCGAATTTGGTGTGGTGGGACCGTCAATAAAATTGACTTGGAACGAATGCTTCCATGGATTGAATGGGCGTATCACGAAGAATTAGCAGGGTTAGTTTAGAGCGCTGGCTCTTTATTTTAATTTTAAATGTATTTTTTATTCTATTAATCAAGGAGTTCAATATGGCACCCAAGGTACTCGTTTCCGATAAGTTATCTGAGACTGCTATTAAAATATTTAAAGAAAAAGGTATTGAAGTCGATTTCATGCCTGAGGTTGGTAAAGATAAGCAAAGGCTTGCTGAAATAATAGGAAACTATGACGGATTAGCCATCAGGTCAGCAACTAGGGTCACACCCACAATTCTTAGAAATGCAAAAAAACTTCAAGTCATAGGGCGGGCCGGAATAGGAACCGATAATATAGACAAGGTAGAAGCGTCAAAAAAGGGTATTATCGTCATGAACACACCCTTTGGGAATATGATAACCACAGCTGAACACGCAATCGCCATGATGTTTGCGGTAGCGCGTCAAATACCAGAGGCATCAATTTCCACTCAAGAAGGAAAATGGGAAAAATCAAAGTTTATGGGTGTCGAGCTTACAAGAAAAACGCTTGGTGTTATTGGCGCTGGCAATATTGGTGGAATTGTTTGTGAGAGGGCTCGTGCTTTACAAATGAAAGTCCTAGCTTATGACCCCTTCCTCAGCGAAGAAAAGGCTGAAAGCATGGGCATAGAAAAAGTTGAACTTAATAAGCTGCTTGAAAAATCGGACTTCATAACTCTTCATGTTCCTTTTACTGATGCAACAAAAAATATTTTAAGTCGAGAAAATTTAAGCAAAACAAAAAAGGGCGTTCGAATAATTAACTGTGCTAGGGGTGGTTTGGTTGATGAAAATGCGCTTGCCGATCTTATCCGGTCTGGACACATTGCAGGAGCTGCGTTTGATGTATTCTCAGATGAACCGGCTACTGACAATCCATTATTTAAAATTCCAAATGTTGTTTGCACCCCGCATCTTGGGGCTGCAACGAGTGAAGCACAAGAAAATGTTGCGATTCAAGTAGCTGAGCAAATGGCTAATTATCTTAATGATGGCGCGGTAGAAAATGCTTTGAATATGCCTTCAATGACTGCGGAAGAAGCCAAAATAATGCGCCCCTGGGTTAACTTAGCTGGACATCTCGGAAGCTTCATAGGTCAAATGACTGACGAACCTCTTGAAGCCATTAATATTTTATATGATGGTACGGTTTCAAAAATGAATTTAGCTGCCTTAAATTGTTCTGCGATCGCTGGCATTATGAAGAAGGTCAACCCAGATGTGAACATGGTTTCGGCCCCAGTAATCGCAAAAGAGCGCGGCATCCAAATTTCCACAACAAACCAAGACAAATCTGGGGCATTTGATGGATACATAAAAGTAACCGCCGTAACAAAAACTCGAGAACGTTCAATAGGTGGCACGGTATTCAGTGATGGAAAACCAAGGTTTATTCAGATAAAAGGTATAAACTTGGATGCCGAAGTCGGAAAAGACATGCTTTACACCACTAACGAAGATGTTCCTGGAATAATAGGGCAGCTTGGGCAAATTCTGGGAACAAATAAGATAAATATTGCTAATTTTACTTTAGGGCGTTCAGAAATTGGTGGTGAAGCCATAGCCTTACTTTATCTTGATGGACCAATAACTTCAGATGCAGTTAATCAATTAAAGGACACTGGTATGTTTAAACAAGTTAAGCCTTTAGCTTTTGACATTACTAAGTAATTAAAAAAATAATTTTGATGTTTTCAAATAATAGAAAAATATTAAAATAAATGCAGATATTGAGGTTTTATTAATGTTTATAGTTGCGGCATTATATCATTTTACTCGGTTCAAAGATCATCGAGATATATGTAGCTCCTTGCAAGATAAATGTAATGTTTCTGGGGTTAAGGGATCACTTTTACTAGCGCCAGAGGGAATAAATGGCACCATCGCAGGTACGAGAGGCGGCATCGATAGTGTGCTAGAATACATAAAAACTTTACCAGGTTGCAGCAGTATTCAACACAAAGAGAGTACCGCTTCTTTGCCGCCATTTCCAAGAATGAAAGTAAAATTAAAAAAAGAAATTGTAACTATGGGTCAACCTAACGTGAACCCAACAGAGATAGTTGGGAAATATGTTGAACCAAAAGATTGGGACTCTTTGGTTAATTCACCCGATGTGGTAGTAATTGATACAAGAAATGATTACGAGGTAGGGATCGGAACCTTTAAAGGTGCAGTGAACCCGAATACAAAAAGTTTCAGCGAATTTCCAGAATGGTGGGAAAAAAATAAAGATAAATTCCACAATAAAAAAATTGCTATGTTCTGTACTGGTGGAATTCGATGTGAGAAATCGACTAACTACCTCTTAGGAAAAGGAGTAAAAGAAGTACACCATCTGAAAGGTGGAATTCTAAAATATTTAGAAGACATTCCTGAAGAACACAGTAGTTGGGAAGGTGACTGCTTCGTGTTTGACGCTAGGGTTTCGGTCGGGCACAGGCTGAGCGAGGGGCCACACCAGCTTTGTTATGCGTGTCGTCGTCCAATCCTTCCAAAAGATCAAAATCACAGTAAGTACGAACATGGTGTTTCGTGCCACCAATGCTTCGATAAAACTTCAGACTATGACAAAAGCCGTTTTAGAGAGAGACAAAAACAAATAAAGCTAGCACGTGATCGAGGAGCAAAGCATATGGCTGGATATGATGGAAATTAAATTTTCTCTGATATTCTAGGACGCCCAGAGGCCTCTACAGTTAAAATAGCCTCTACGAACACATGTCGCGCTTCAGCTTTTGCTTTTTTTATATCTCTGAACACTTTCGTTACAATATCTTCCGCACCGGAGCCACGCGCCTTATTAATGGCTTTATCCAATAAAAAATTTTCGAGAGAAGTAAGTGCTTTCTCCTCATTTAAAAAGTCCTTCGGTCCATGGGGGAAATGCACCCGAAATTGACCTTCACTTGGAGACGTAATAGACCCTTGAACTCGCATGGTAATACGCCCAACAACTGCACCAATAGCATTTGCCACATCGCTATGTTTGGGAAGGATCATATCACACTTCAAAAGATCACCAATTGCTGGATAATATGAACCAGAAGAGGCGCCTAAAGCTACAACGGGTAGATTTAAACCAGTATCAATTTTCACTATATTCTTGTGACCAGTTAAGCCCTCAAACATAAGTATATTATTCGCCAACTCTTCTGCTGGCTGATTAAATTTATCTTCTTCATGAAATGCACTTTCTAATAAAAACAGGGCTGTTTGTCGATGTAATTGAGCGATGATCATTCTCGACAAATCTTCCGCAGTTTCCGTCAATAAATCACCAGAGCCCTTGCGCCTGCGGCCAAAAAGCGTAATAGCTTTTTCTGCGGCTTCTCCATCCCAAGTAGTCATATTTTTCAGTACATGACTGGCGTCAGAGGGAGTAACTCCTGAAACTTGTACTATACCTCGAGATACTAGTCGCTCTAAAGACTTGATCTCAATCCTAGTCTGAATAACCGATTTAAGTGGCTTTGAGTTTCTCTCAATACGTGAAAGTACTTTCATATCTCTAGAGGTCAAACTATGCTCAACAGGATTTGAAATTAGACGAACAAATTTTCCATCATACTCCCCAGGAGCTGAAGTTCTCAATTGTTCATCCAAAATATCATGGATATGTGGTTCTTGATGCGCGAGCAAAGAAATAGGAACTAATCGTTTGGGACCCAAGTGTAAGCCCCCCTTTAGTCCTTCAGATAGAAAATGTACTTGGCTATCACCGCCCAACCCTGTTGTACGCACCGCCACAGCCTCTACCATTGTGCGAAAATTACCTACGCGTGCCCCTGCTGGATCGAGAGCTGGCCGCCCATCCTTAAGCAAGGCAACATCAGTAGTAGTCCCACCTATGTCGGATACAAATCCAAGGGTTAAATCAGTCATCCATTTGGCACCCACGATCGATGCTGCAGGCCCACTCAAAATGGTCTCGATCGGCTTTTCTCGGGCCTCGCTGGAAGATATTAGCGCACCATCACCACGCACGACCATCAAAGGTGCATTAATGCTCATCCTAGAAAGGGTAATCTCACAGCGACTTATTAATTGATCAATTATCCCAATTAGCCTGGCATTAAGAACCGCAGTAAGAGCCCTTCGTGGTCCATTGAGTTTGGATGATAATTGATGAGAGGCAGTAATAGGCTTGTCAGTTAGACCTTTTATTAATTCTATAATTTTTACTTCGTGGGCAGCATTGCGCGTTGCAAATTGGCTTGCAATCGCAAAAGCTGAGATTCCATCAAGGTTTAAAATCCATTTTTTAATTTCCTCAATGTTCAGCTGGCACGTCTCCTCCCCAGCGTGATTGTGACCACCTTTAGTTTGTAAAACTGGGTCTCCCTTAAGTGCATCATGAATTTTGTGCTTAGTTAGATCACCATCTCGAAATCCAACAAATATTAAAGCAACACTTCCACCTTGATCTTCAACTAAAGCGTTTGTTGCTAAAGTAGTTGAAAGCGAAACAAGAGAGATATCCTTGGGTTTTATCGAAGATTTATTAAGGACATTTCGCACAGCTTCAGATATTCCAATAGCCAAATCTTGCCGCGAAGTAAGAGCCTTAGCACTGGCGATAACTTTTTCTTCATCTTGTAAAATAACAGCATCAGTATATGTACCTCCAGTATCTACTCCTAAGAAAAATGTCACTTTACTCTCCAAGACCTTTCTACAATGATTTGAATCAAAAAAGCTTTCAGCACATTATTTATTACTATTTTGAACTAATTTGGTAAGAGCCCAAGCTGCAGCTTCACTTACTGCCAAATCTGGGTCTTTAACGAGAGGTGTCACAACTTTTTTAAACCTTTTCTCCCCAGAATTACCAATCGCATATAAAACATTTCTTATAAATCTATCGCGACCAATACGCTTTATAGGACTACCTGAAAACTTATCTCTAAAGCCTTTGTCGTCTAGAGTAACAAATTCTGTCAAATCTGGCATTTTCAGTTCCTCACGGGCGTAAAGCCTAGTCTCGCTGCCTGCTTTGGCAAATTTATTCCAAGGACAAACAGCCAAACAGTCATCGCATCCGTATATCCGGTTTCCAATTTTTGATCGCAACTCCAAGTCAACTGGACCGCGGTGTTCTATAGTAAGGTAGGAGATGCAGCGTCTTGCATCTATTTGATAGGGCTTCGGGAAAGCGTCAGTAGGACAAACATCAATACATGACTGACATGAACCGCAATGGTCGAGTTCTAGCTTATCAGGTTCAATTTCTAGTGTCGTAAAGATGGATCCAATGAAAAACCAGTTCCCCAACTCACGACTTACCAGATTAGTATGCTTTCCTTGCCAGCCTAGACCTGCCGCCTGTCCTAACGGTTTTTCCGGCACGGGTGCTGTATCAACAAATACTTTTACCTCACCACCTGCCTCTGAGATTAACCAACGAGCTAGTGTTTTCAATTTTTTCTTAATAATTACGTGATAATCTTTATTTTGCGCATAAACAGATATTGCAGCTTTATCCGGGTAATTTAAGACTTCCATTGGGTCGTGCTCAGGACTGTAACTCTGGGCAAGCATAATGATTGTTTTCGCCTCAGGCCAAAGAATTTTAGGATCTTCACGCCACTCAATTTTCTCTGAAAGCCAGCTCATCTGCCCATGATAATTCAAATTTAAGAATTTTCTCAAAGACTTAGAAATAGATGGCGTGTCTGACAGACTACAAGCTTTTATTAAATCAAATCCTAGATCCTTAGCTTGATCAACCAATTTAGATTTTAAATCTGTCACTGTTATGCCTACAAATTAAAAATCTAAATCATTATAATGAACTGGCGGTAAGAAGCCAGAAACCTGGTCAGCAAGTAAATTACGAAATGCTGGTCTTGATTTTATCTTAGCATACCAATCCTTAACAGCATTGGACCGACTCCAATCCACATCACTTAGATAATCAAGGGTAGAAAAATGGGCAGCGGCGGCAAAATCTGCAAGCGTCATAACTTCTCCAGCCAACCAACGTCGATGCTCGAGCAACCACGCCATGTAGTCAATATGATACTTAATATTTTTTGAACCCTCTTTTATAAATTTACTATCGGGAAACCCTTGTCCCATTATTTTCTTATTTACCCGCTCATAAAGTAACTTAGATGTAACTTCGTTATGAAATTTATCATCAAACCACGAAACTAACCTTCGAGCCTCAAACCTTTCCTTAGGATTCTCTGGCAGTAAAGCTTTATCAGGATACGCTTCTTCCAAATACTCACATATTGCAGCACTTTCCGAAAGTATTTCATCATCAATTTTCAAAACAGGTAATTTGCCTGCAGGGTTTCTCCTCAAGAAATCTGCTGACTTATCCCAATAACGCTCCTCAATGAGTTCTACTTCAATTTTCTTTTCTGCAAGGCTTAAACGAACTTTTCTGCAAAATGGTGATAATGGCACGTGATATAGTCGGAACATTTGAGCCCTTTGTAAGATAACAAATATTTTAACTAATATTCACAAGAAATTAAGTAACGCAAACATAAAGATTATTTTAAAGAATAAAGATCAGAAAACATAATCGGGGTATCACCTGACCGCCACGGAGCTAATTTGGTCATAATTTTATTAAATTCTGAACTTTCCTTAAAAGTATCTAACCAGTTGATTAAATTAATCCAGTCTTGGGCATAAAACCAAACGTGGTCTATATGCGCAAATTGTCTAACAAAAGGTAAAATTGCCAAATCGGCAATAGACATATTTTTTCCAAACAAATTGGGGGAAAGCATTTTTTCTAATTTGTATAGGAACAGTGCTGCTTTATCTCTGGACTCTATAGGGTCCGTTTTTGGAAATCTATTTGGATACTTTGCTCGATCAAGATGCTGCTTAAAATTTCCATCACACTCTGTAATTAAGTCAAAGCCACGAGAGGGCATATCCATTAAATTTATTGGATCATACTGACTTAACGCCCATTCCATAATATCCAGACTTTCATCAAGTATTGTATCTGTCAGCTTCAATGAAGGAACGGTGCCACTTGGCGATGTAGCTAAAAATTCCGCTGGTTTATTTTTCAGAACTACTTCTCGAATTTCTACATTTACGTTCGCATACGATACGGCAAGCCTTGCTCTTATTGCGTATGGGCACCTTCTAAAATTGTAAAGAATTGGCTGTTCAAGTTGGGACATTGCTTTGTGTAATCTTTAAATATGCAATATTCACTTAATAGACCATCAATTGGCTATTTGAGGCATCGCTTATTGTAGCATCAATTATCGAGCCTTCTTGCTTTGGACTTGCAAAAAGTACTTCAGCAAACTGTTCTGTCCGGCCTAAAATAGAACTTTCCATAAGTACTTTATGTTTTCGTCCTATTTGCTCTGTCAGATGTTTAGTGCGTACTTTTTTTCCCAATAATCTAAGGAGTTTTGCTCTGCTTTTAATTGTTTTTCCATCGATCTGGGGCATCCGAGCCGCAGGCGTCCCATCTCTCTTAGAATATGGAAAAATATGTAGCCACGTTAAGCCACACTCTTCTACTAATTTAATTGAACTCTCAAAATGTTTATCCGTCTCAGTGGGAAAGCCAGCTATTATATCCGCTCCAAAGGTAACTTCAGGTCGTAATTCTCGAACTTTCTTACAAAACAAAATCGCGTCTTCTCTTAAATGACGTCTTTTCATCCGTTTTAGAATTAGATCATCACCATGTTGAAGGCTTAAGTGAAAGTGCGGCATAAGCCTACTTTCAGTTGCAATTGCGTCTAATAATTCTTCGTCCACTTCAATACTATCAATGGAACTTATTCGAAGCCTGTTTAAGTCAGGAATAAGACGTAAAATTCTAATTACGAGGTTTCCTAACTTTGGCTTCATCGGGAGATCCGCGCCCCAGCTAGTTAGATCTACTCCCGTCAATACAATTTCGTTGTACCCTTTTTGAACAAGTCGTTTGATCTGCTCAACAACCACGCCAGCTGGAACAGATCTGGAATTGCCTCTTCCGAATGGTATTGTGCAAAATGTACAACGATGATCGCATCCATTCTGGATTTGAACATAAGCGCGACTTCGAGATCCAAAGCCGTCTATTAAATGATTAGCAGTCTCCGAAACTGACATAATATCGTCTACTTGAACACGTTCGCTTTCAGCCAATAAATCTGACGACAAATTAGACCAGATTTCAGGACGCATTTTCTCCGAATTACCCAGCACAAAATCAACTTCACCCATTTTTGAAAAGCTTGTAGGATCTATTTGTGCTGCACAGCCTGTAACAATTAATGTTGAATTTGGGTTCTCTCTTCGCAGCCGCCTGATTTCTTGCCTTGATTTACTAACCGCTTGTTGTGTTACCGCACACGTATTAATTACAACGGCCTCATGTACCCCCGCAGTATTGGCTAAATGACGCATAGACTCAGTCTCATAAGAATTAAGGCGGCACCCTAATGTAGAGAATTTAACTTCACTTTTCATAAATAGTGTCCAAAAACTGTGAATTGAACTGCCCATCAAAAACATGCATAGTTGGGCCGTTCATCCATA
>ERZ802827.77-NODE-77-length-51892-cov-10.4116_pt1 | contig 51892 bp, 70 predicted proteins | sample MGYA00345652_ERZ802827 | MGnify/ENA primary metagenome ERZ802827 (study PRJEB30503, sample SAMEA104212372) | marine metagenome | biome: Westerlies Biome; feature: [SRF] surface water layer (ENVO:00010504) within the epipelagic zone...; material: water (ENVO:00002006)... | reverse complement strand
TCCAAATTTGCCATATTTTACAGGAAAAGGCCTTTGTCAAAGGGAGAATTATTCTTCAAAATTGTTAACCTACTACTTTTTGTCAATTTAAAGACAATTATAATTACAATTACAATAAAGGATAGAATTGGTAAGTATCAAAGACATAGGCAAATTATTCATTTTTGTAGTAGTAGGATTAGGAACAATAATTGTTGGTTCTTTTATGATTAGAGGTACTATGCATATGTGGGATAATGTGGATGACGAAGGAAAAGATGCAGGAAATAAAAATACTAAAAAGTGAAAGATAAAAAGTACAAGATAATTGCTTCAAAACTCAACTATTAGAAAATCATTGGATGATTATATCAAAAGACGAATAAAAGAAATACCAACAGAAATTGAACAAACTTTTCCAAATATTAAAAAAATTTGGAAGTGTAATGATGAATTAGATTTTCTTTATGGATATTATGTTGGGAAAATTGAAGAGGGATCTTTACATTATTTACTCAAAGCAACACGTGCATCAGCGGGAGGATATGTTGATACTTTTGAAATAAGAGGGATCATTGAAGAAAATAAAATTCAACTTCAAGAAACTATCAAAAATGCAGTAAATTAGTGAACTAAAAATACTAGAGGAATCATAGAAAAAATATGGTAGGGCCACAAGATGGAGGATTTGGTTTTGATCAATCTAAAAAATATACTGAAGTTGAAAATATTGAAGAAGTTTGTGTTCAATGCCAAGCTGGTCAACATAGAAAATGCCTGAAAAAATCAAAAGAACAAGATGTTTGTGAATGTGAACATTGTATGATTTACGGTTAAATTAACAAATTATTCAACTAAGTGTGGAACAAAATTTTCATCAATCCACACACCAACTACATCTGCATCTAGATTCCAAGAAGAAATAATTTCTACACTTTTTTTAATATGAGTAAAATGTTCATCATCAGAAACTGGGTTTCCGGCACAGCCAAAATGTCCTGAAACAACAATATGGTTTGATTTATGATTAGTTACAGAAATCATTACACTTTTTTTAAGTGATTCAACATTACCATCAAACATTACTTTATCAATACCAGGAGCAGTGATAGTATCAACAAAATCTACAGCATATTTTGCCTTGATCCAATCGTTCATAGGAATTTGAACTCTTCCATCCATACAAGATAATGAGGTTGCAAAAGATTTGTCAGCCAAGATATTCAATATTACTGAAAATTATTACAAATATTAAATTTTAGGAAAAACACTATATAATAAAAAATTAATTTTCCACATCATATCTTAGCAAGATGTCATCAGCTTTGCTCAATATTTCTAAGATGCTTGTATTTACAGCAATTTCATTTTGGTAAATTCCAATATAGGAAGTAAGCATATCTTTGGATGTTGGAAATGATTCATGTTTTGGAAGTTCTTTTTCAAAATCATCAACAGAATTTTGAAGAGACAAATTTCTTTTTTCCAATTTATTTGTGGCTTCTCTAATTAATTTTTCAACAATTGGATCTAATTTTGTCACTAACCCTTAATGATTTTCTTAAATTTATCTATGATCTTTTTAAAATTTAATGCATTATAGACAATAATTATTTCAAATATTTGAAGCAATTAGTGGTATGATCATTAACCATCCCTATGGCTTGCATAAATGCATAACAGATTGTAGGTCCAACAAAAGTAAATCCATGTTTTTTAAGTTCAACACTAAGTTTTTCAGAAAGTTCAGTATATGGAGGTAAATCAGAATATGTTTTGAATTTATTTTTAATAGGTTTGTAATTTACAAATCCCCACAGATATTTATCAAAAGTTCCAAATTGTTTTTGAATTTTAATAAAGTGCTTAGCATTATTGATTGCAGAATTAATTTTGAGTTTATTTCTAATAATTAATGGATTTTGCATTAATTTTTCAATATCTTTTTGATTGAGTTTTGAAACAAGATTAACATCAAAATTGCAAAAAGCCTCACGATATCCATTTCGCCGATTAAGAATAGTAGTCCAAGATAATCCAGCTTGAGCACCTTCTAAAATTAAAAATTCAAACAATTTTTGATCATCATGTTGAGGAACACCCCATTCAACATCATGGTACGTCAAATTAGGCTCATTTTTAGCCCATTCACATCTTTTTTTCATAATTCCCTATAATTAATACAGAATATTAATTCTAAAAAATTCAATTAATTATGAAGATAAATAAGCAGTTATTACAAATTAATAGAAATTTCATAATTTGTTTTATTGCGTCTGCATCATTATCAGCTGTTGCTGCTCAATTATTAGCAGATTATGAAAATTATCAAACAACAACCATAACAATAATTATCGGATATGTCATTTACTTCGGATTATTCTCTAGTTTGTTTTACATAGACAACAGGAAAAGATACAAAACTATGGAATCAAAATTAATAAAAAAAGAATTATTAAAATTAATTTCTTCATTTGGTGTAGGTGAGATAATATATTTAGGAATCAGATGGCCAAGTTTGTATTACTTTTTGGAAATAGGAATTGAACCATATCTTGCATCCATAATTTCAGAGGTTATTGCAACAACATGTTATATGATATCAGTAACGGTTTTTCTTAGAAAAACTAAAACGTTTTAATCATTTAGTAAGTTGAGTAACCAAATCAGTTGATGTGATTAATCCAATTACTTTTCCATTATCAGTAACTCCAAGTTTTCTAATTTTTTTATCAGTCATTCTTTTTGCTGCTGCAGAAATAGTTTCATCATAATTTATTGTAATTAATGGAGAAGACATTATTTTTTCAACAGGTGTATCAGAAGGCAGATTATTACATACAATCTTTGTAGCATAATCTCTATCAGTAATTATTCCATGAAGTTTATCATTATTCTTTACAAGAACCGCACCAATTCCACCTTGCTCCATCATCTTTGCTACTTGAAAAACAGTAGTTTCACCAGGCACAGAAATAAGTGCTTTAGTCATAATGTCTTTAACTAAAATCAATGAAGACTCAAAATCTTGGCGGCTCATCAATTTATTGAGAAGTGATCATATTTAAGAATAAACAGGGCGCAATGGGATTCGAACCCACGACCTATAGATCCGCAATCTATCGCTCTATCCAAGCTGAGCTATACGTCCAAGAACATTGAGATTTGTGCACTTAATTTGGATTGCTATTACTATGAAATTTTGAAAAAATGTATTGGGTCTCATCTAATTCCTTAAACGACCAAGCAGTAGGTAAAGAAACACTTTGCATTAATTTTAAAGAATTATTTTCAATAAAACTTCCCCAACCAGACATATTTTTTGGATCTGCACGATATTTTTTTGACACAGTACCTGCAAAAATCCAACCAGAGTTATGTAGTAAATTAAATTCAGATTCAATTTTTTTCAAAACACCTGTTGCTAATTCAACACCACCCATTTGAGCAAGTCCACCGATGAAGAATAATGGCATGGTTAAATTTAATGAAGAATAATCAAATTGAGTTGCGTCAAAACAATAAGGATTAAAATTAACATTTGTACTAAGGGATTTTTGAAGATCAGTTAATTGATTATCAAGTTCAATACTATATGACTCAACACCTATGACCTTACCACAATACGCAATTCTTCCATCACCAGAACCAATATCAATTATTTGGGAATAACCATACTCTTTTGCAAATAATGTCATAATATATGCAGACATAATCCAAGTAGGAGAAAAAGGTGCATGACTTGAATTATGTTGAATACTATTTAGCCAGTATTTGTTAATATCACCTTCATATACAATACAAGGAATTCCACCAAGTATTGTTTCAAATGAATTATAGTAAATAGGATTTTTTTCTGCAAACTCATGAAGTAATTTTAGTTCTTCTTTATCAATGGGAAATAAATCAGAGTTAGAAAGTGGGAGAAATTCTTGAATTTGACTAGACCCATCATAATTAGAGGCAAATTCTTTTTTTAAATTAATTAAATTTTCAGCAAGTTTTTCAATCATCAGATAAACCTGCATCATATTGTTTTACAAATTCTTTTGTACTCATTATTTCACGCAATTTTTCATATAATTTAGCCTCATTTTCAATAATTTCCTTTGATTTTTGATCAGAATCTAAAGATTGTAAATTCTTAGTAATTTCAGAAATAGAATTTTCAATATTATTCATAATTTTAGGATGAATAGTAGAATTAAATTTTTTAGAAATAAAATTTTCGACATTTGAGATTTTTTCAAAAGAACTTAAATCAGATTTATCAATTTGTTGTTTCATTACCTCAATCATTGATGAGACATTTGTAATTTGATAGTAAATCTCAACAATTTGATTTACAGGTAATTCATTTTCAGAATTCAATTTATTTACCAAATTTTCTAATTTTTCAAATTCAATGATAAATAATTCAAATAGTTCATTTGAGGACAATATCAAAAAATAATTTTAAATTTTTAAAAATGTTGGGATTTAGAAAATTAATCTTCTTTTTCTGCTTTGTTAACGTAAATGAAAGTCATCAAAGCACCACCAATTATACCGCCGATGATTGGACCAACCCAATAAATCCATTGAACTTCCCATAATCCAGCATCACCTGAAATTAATGCAGGAGAAAATGATCTTGCTGGATTCATAGATGCACCAGTTAATGGTACGCCGACTAAGTGTAATAAGAAAACCATACCACCGATTGCTGCACCATAAACACTCTTTGGTGCCTTTTTGTGAACAGCAGTCATAAAAATTACAACTACTAAGAAGAATGTGAAAATTGCCTCTAAAACAACAGCAGAAATTAAACTGCCATTAATGATTTCACTTGGACCACCATGAGCACCCCATAGTACTTGTTTTCCAATTTCTGGAAATATTACAGCCAATGTAGCGGTTGCAATAACTGCACCAATTATTTGAAATAGAATATATCCAATTCCATCTTTGACACCAATTTTTTTAGTAATCATCATAGGAATTGTGACTGCTGGGTTAATGTGAGCCCCTGAAACGTGTCCAAATGCATATACCATTAATGCAATTGCACCACCGTGACCTAATGAAATGAAAATTACGGCTTCTGTGGATAATCCTTCACCAAAGTGGGCTGCAGCCAAAATTACAGATAATGGACCAAAGAATACAAGTCCAAACGTTGCAATTGCTTCAGCAAGCCATGCGCGAGTGTTAACCATCAAGCAATTCCCAAAAGATTTCAATATAAACAATTGGATTGAGATTAGATCTTAGAACATACTAGTACCATGATGAAAACGGTCAATTTCTATAAATAATGAATTTCAAAAAAAATAGTATGTTAGAGGAAGGAGATTCAGTTCCAAAATTTACTTTAAATGATTCAGAAGGAAATAAGATAAAATCAACAGATTTCAAAGGAAAAAAACATGTCATTTACTTTTATCCAAAAGACTTCACTCCAGGATGTTCAACTCAAGCAGATGAATTTTCAACAGAATATAAAAAATTTCAAAAAGAAGATATTGAAATTATTGGAATTAGTCCAGATGATGTAGATTCCCATAAAAAATTCTGTAGTAAAATGGGAATCAAATACGTATTATTATCAGATTCAGAAAAAGAAGTTTCCAAACTATTTGGTGTTTGGGGAATGAAAAAATTCATGGGGCGAGAATACATGGGAGTTACTAGAAGTTCATTTTTAGTTAATGAAAAAGGGAAAATTTTCAAAACATATCCAAAGGTCAAACCTAAAGGACATGCCCTTTTAGTTTTAGAAGATTTTAAAGAATAAAAATAAAGAAAAGGTTAGAAACCTTTTGGAAGTGTACCTCTTGAAGATTTAGCTGGTTCTGGTTCTGCTTTTGCTTCAAATCCTTTTGGTAATGCACCACCTTTCTTGTTAGCAGATACTTTTGCAGCTGCTTCTGCTGCTGCTGCTTCTGCTGCGGCTTTTGCATCATCAATTTTTTGCTGTTCCAATCTTTTCAAATAATCAGCTTCATAGTCTGATAATTTGTCTTGTTTGGATTTACCATCATTGCTTGGAGCAGTTTGTGGTGGTGGAGCTTGTTCAGAAACTTGTGGTGGTGGAGCTTCTTGAGTAGTTGCTTTTGCAGATACACCTTCAGCAGTCATATTTACACCACTGAAACTTCCAAATCGTTTTTGAGGTGGATGATATGCAAGTCTAGGTCTTGTTGCAAAGTATTGTTCTGATGGTTGTGTGTAACCAGTTACTGTTGCTTTTTGATCATTCCAATTTTTAGTTGGGATTTTACCTACTGGAGCTGTGCCTCTAACAAAGTATCTGTTAGGTGCTGGTGTGTATCCAGTGACTTTTGCTCTGTACTGATGGAAATCAGTCATTGCTGCATTCATGTATGCATCTTCTAATGCATCTTGGAATGTTGCTGGAGGTTGTGATTTTGTCTCAGCTGGTTTTGGAGCTTCCTTTGGTGCTTCTTGAGGTTTTGGTGTGGAACCTTTTGGAAGTGTAGGTTTTGGCTTAGCTGTCTCAGCTGGTTTTGGAGCTTCCTTTGGTTTTGGGGCTTCATCAGATTTTGTAGCAGATGGAGGATCTAGTTGTTCAGATAATTTGGATAGTTTTGCCTCTAATTCTGCAATCTTTTCTTCAAGATCTTTTTTTGTATTGGTTTTACGCTTTGCTGCCATTCAAATAACTAATAATTTCATTGTTTATTTACATTTTGTTTAGAATTTTAAAAATAAATTAATTTAATTCAAAAAAATATATTTTTTCTATCAATTTATTGAAAATATTATTAAATAATTTTTATTCGTACTTAATCAGGTTCCCAAAATTGCATAACATACATGCAATTGTTACAACGCCATAATCTTACATGAATTCCATTTTCAGCGTCTGCAACATATTTTCCATCCTTTAATTTAACCACTTGAGGAAGATAGCTTAATTCATTATTTTCAAGCCATTCATCTTCTTGACAATTAGGACAAGGAATTTTGGGTGCCATATACAATTCAGTTAAGACAAAACAAGCATATTACTTTTTTATAAAATGATTTCAAAAAATTGGTGGATTATAATTTTAATCGTTTAGAATCTAATTCTTTTTTAAAAATAATTATTAATTCTTCAACAGTACAATTTTTTAAAGAAGTAGGTAAAGTAGAGGGATCAAAAGATTGGAATTTATGGATTTTTTTTCCAATTAATAATTTAACGAAACTTGGGATATTTGCATCAAATTTTTCGTTAACATAATCAACAATTTCATCAATTTCACTTTGTTCCATAATAATTGTAAATTGAAATTACATAATAAAGTTGAGAAAATACTGCATAACTAAAGTTAAAGAATAATAAAAATAGAAAATAATGGATATTTTGAATTAGAAACCTTTTGGTAGTGAACCTTTTCCTTTTGCTTTCATTTCTGCAGCATAGGATTCTTTTGCCAATTTTTCTGCTTCCTTTGGAGTCAATTTAGGAGCTTCTTTTGGTTTTGTTTGTACACTAAGACCATCAACAGTCATAGCTACACCACTGAAACTTCCAAATCTCTTTTCTGCTGGATGATATGCAAGTCTAGGTCTTGTTGCAAAGTATTGGTTTGATGGTTGTGTGTAACCAGTTACTGTTGCTTTTTGATCATTCCAATTTTTAGTTGGGATTTTACCTACTGGAGCTGTGCCTCTAACAAAGTATCTGTTAGGTGCTGGTGTGTATCCAGTGACTTTTGCTCTGTACTGATGGAAATCAGTCATTGCTGCATTCATGTATGCATCTTCTAATGCATCTTGTACAGTTGTTGGAGCAGATGCTTTCTCAGCTGGTTTTGGAACCTCTTTTGGTGCTTCTTGTGGTTTTGGTGTTGAACCTTTTGGAAGTGTAGGTTTTGGCTTTGCTGTCTCAGCTGGTTTTGGAGCTTCCTTTGGTTTTGGTGTTGAACCTTTTGGAAGTGTAGGTTTTGGTTTTGCTGTCTCAGCTGGTTTTACCTCAGCAGGTTTAGTTTCTGCTGGTTTTGCGGTTAGCTGATCAGATAATTGATTTAATTTTGCTTCTAATTCGGCAATCTTGTCTTCAAGATCTTTTTTTGTTTGCTTTTTAGCAGCTGCCATTAATTTTGATGCCTAATTCGGGGTTTATGTACATTTGGTTTGAACTAGGTGTACAAGTATGATCAATTTTATATGTTTAATCAGATGATCTTTCTTATGGATGATTTTGAAAAAGAATACCCAGATTTTGATTGGAAGAATACACCAGCATACAAACATCCAGGTGGAAGAAATTGTCCATGTCCAAAACATGAGTACATTAGAGAACAAATCAATTTTACAAAACAAGTCAATGAAAAAGGCAAAGAGCCTTCCAAAGTTACACTAAAGTTCTGTCCAGATCACTACAGAGTATATCTAGATGAAGTAATCCCAGCAATGCCATTGAAATATAGGATATTAACAAAAATTGCACTAAAATTAGGTGCAATCCAAATTGAACAATTGAAATACATGGAATCAGAATTGTGTTTTTACTGTAAATTTGGTTCTGGGGGTCATGATAAAAAAACAGAACTACCACCAATGTAAATAGTAACAAAGTGCAAAAAATCCAGTTAAGCTTATACCTGATTTATGAGGAGCTTGAGTGTGCCGATACAAGATACTCAAGAATTTATCAAGGAACTTGAAAAACAAGGTGAGCTAAAAAGGGTCAAAACAGAAGTAGACCCAGATTTAGAAATTGCAGAAATTTTAAGAAGAGAAATGTATTCCAACGGTCCAGCAGTTCTTTTTGAAAATGTAAAAGGTCACAGCATGCCAGTTTTAGGCAATGCATTTGGTTCAATGAGGAGACTGGAGATAGGACTTGAGATGACAGATTTTACAGAAATAGGTCAACGCATTACAGATATGACAAAAATGGATATGCCATCAGGGATTCTAAATAAGATTAAAAAATTACCAGAACTTTCAAAAATGACAGCATCGTTTCCAAAATTAGAATCAAGTGGACTAGTTACAGAAATTACATCAACAGATGCATCATTTGACGATTTACCAATTATAAAGTCATGGCCTAACGATGCGGGACGATTCATAACATTGGGATTAATTGCAACAAAACATCCTGAAACAGGAGTTCGAAATTTAGGAGTATACAGAATGCAAATCATAGATAAAACTCATGCATCAATGCATTGGCAAAAACACAAGAGAGGAGCAAATCATGGAGATATTTCAAAAGATAGAGGAGAAAAAATTCCAACAGCAATAATTTTTGGAGGGGAACCTGCAACAGTTTTTTCATCGATTGCACCAGTTCCTGAAGGATTAGACAAATATCTATTTGCAGGAATTACAAGAAAAGAAGGAATCAAGACAGTGAAATGTAAAACAATAGACTTAGAGGTACCAGCAAATGCAGAAATTGTTTTGGAAGGATATGTAGATCCAGAAGATATTAGAGATGAAGGACCATTTGGAGATCATACAGGATATTACACACCAGTTGAACCATATCCAACATTTACATTAACAGGAATAATGAGAAGGAAAAATCCAGTTTATGTAACAACAGTTGTTGGAAAACCGATTTTAGAAGATGCATATATTGGAAAAGTTATTGAACGTTCATTTTTACCACTTGTACAAATGTTCCATCCAGAAGTAGTGGATTTCAGTATGCCAGCAGCAGGATGGTTTCAAGGTTTTGCAGTAATATCAATCAAAAAAAGATATCCAGGTCAAGCAAAAAAAGTCATGATGGGTTTATGGGGAATGGGACAATTATCACTAACCAAAATGTTTGTTGTTGTGGATGAAGATATCAATGTGCATGATATGGATGATGTAATTTGGGCAATTACAACAAGAGCTGATGCTGCAAGAGATACAATAATTATCAACAACACTCCAACAGATACATTAGATCCAGCATCACCATTAGTTAATTTAGGTTCTAAAATGGGAATTGATGCAACACAAAAAACAAAAGAAGAAGGATACATGCGAGAAATTCAACAACAAGTAAAAGTTGATGAGAAAACAAAGAATCTAGTTGATTCAAAATGGTCTGAGTACGGATTATAAGGTACGAATAGGATTATAGAAATTATCTCTTTCTTCAACTTGATAACCAATTTGATGAATAGCATCAACAATAATTTTATCAGTCAATTCAGTAGAACGTGCACCAGTACAAGATACAACTTCTTCACCAATTAAAGTGCCACCAAAATCATCAGCACCATATTGTAAAGCAAGTTGTGCCATTCCAACCCCATTAGTTAACCAAGAAGATTGAATGTGTGGGATTAGTCCATCTAAAACCAATCTAGAAATTGCAATCATTTTCAAAAGTTGAATTCCCCCAGTACCATAATCAACAATACCCTCATCTTGCATCAGAGTATTATTAGGTTCAAAGTTCCAAGGGATGAAAGCCATAAAGCCATTAGTCTTTTCTTGTAATTTTACAATTTTTGAAAAGTGTTCCACAATATCATTATTATTTTCAACACTGCCATACATCATTGTAGCAGAACCAGGAATACCTAGAGAATGTGCTTCGTCCATTATTCTAATCCAATCAGCACTAGAAATTTTCTTAGGACTAATAATTTCTTTAACAGAGTCAGTTAAAATTTCAGCACCTGCACCAGGAATAGATTGTAAACCTGCATCTTTTAATCGAGATAGAATTTCTTTTGTAGATGATTTTTCAACTCGAGCAATCATGTCAATTTCAGATGTAGATAATCCATGTACACCAACAGTTGGAAATTTTTTACGAATCATTTTGAATGCATCCTCATAATATTCAATTTTTAAACTTGGATTGTGTCCGCCTTGGATCAAAACCTGACGAATCTTAAACATTTCATAAGAAGTCTTTACACGAGTTTCAATCTCATCAAGAGATAAAGTGTAAGAGTCTTCAGCACCAGGTGATCTATAAAATGCACAGAATTTACAATCCGTGATACAGACATTAGTATAATTCAAAATAATATTATTTACAAATGAGGCCTTATTGCCAAATTGTTTTTTGGATAAATAACCAGAAACTAATCCCATTAAATGAACATCGTCAGATTTCAAAAGTCTCAAAATATCCTCAGGTCCAGGTCTAACACCCTTAAGAGAATTTTCTAAAATATCTTTAATATCACTTTTTTGTATCTGTTCAGTAGTCTGACTCAATTACCATTAATCCTTTAGAATTTCTATTTATTCCTTGATAGAATAAGGGATAAAAATTAATGAAGAATTTATACCAAATTTAAAATATTTTTGAGCATACAGATGCACGTTATTTTTAAGTAGGGCTGAAAGAACAAAACAAAACATGGTATCAGCAAACGAAATTAGATTAAACAGAATTATGAGAAAAGGAAGAATGCTTTGTATTCCAATGGATCATGGAATTTCAAATGGACCTATTGAAGGACTTGAAAATCCAGCTGATACAATTTACAAATGTGAAGGACATGGGTTGACTAGTGTCATCATCAACAAAGGAATTCTCAAATCATTACCAAAACCACCAAAAATTGGAACTTTAGTTCATTTTTCAAGCAGTACAGCATTATCATTATCACCAAATCGAAAAATGCTTACAGGTACAGTAAAAGAAGCTGTAGCATTAGGAGCTGACGGTGTTTCACTACACATCAACATCGGCGGAAAAGAAGAACCAGAAATGTTAGAACAACTTGGTTTAACAGCAGATCAATGTCACAGATGGGGAATGCCACTTTTAGCAATGATGTATCCAAGAGGCGAAAATATTCCTAACCCGCATGATCCAGAAATTGTAGGACATGTTGCAAGAATTGGTGCAGAGTGTGGAGCAGATATTGTAAAAACATTATACACAGGAGATATAGATTCATTTTCAAAAATTGTTAAAAGTACACCAGTTCCAATTGTAATTGCAGGAGGACCTAAAGCTAAAACAGATTTAGACATACTCCAAATGACTGAAGATGCAATTACAGCAGGAGCTAAAGGTGTAACATATGGAAGAAATATTTTTGCACATAAAAAACCAGAAAAAATGGTTCAAGCATTATCAGAAATAATTTTCAAAAAAGGTACTGCAAAGGAAGCAATGAAAAGAATTGAGTAAAACAAGAGAATTAATTATTTTACCAAAAGTAAATCAGGCACAATTAACAAAATTTTTACCACAACTAGAAGAAGAAGGAATTAAAACAATATTTCTAGATCCAAAAAAATTAGGTAAGAAAAAAACAAAATTAAAAACAATATCTACATCAAATTCTTCGAACTATGTTGTCTTAGAAAAAGAAAATTCAACCAAACCAAAAGGGAAAAAAATTGGAATTAAATTTGAAGTATTATCGAATGCAGATATTGACAATGTATTATCAATTTCAAAAAAAGGGTTGGATTTTGTCATCATAGAAGTTAAGGATTGGAAAATTATTCCTCTAGAAAACATTATTGCAAAATTACATAAAATACATACAAAGATTTTTGCAATTGCTAGAACACCAGAAGAAGTAAGAAAAATGTTTTCAATTTTAGAAGTAGGAGTAGACGGGGTAATATTCAGTACATCCTCAATTAATGAAGTAAGAGAAGCAATGGTGTATCTAGGTACAAGAAGTTTCGACATGAAACCAGCAAAAATTCTTGAAATTAAAGAAGTAGGGGATGGAGAAAGAGTTTGTGTAGATACAGCATCAATGTTACATAAAGGAGAAGGGATGTTGATTGGAAGTAGATCAAATTTCTTATTTCTTGTACACAATGAATCAGTAGGTTCATCGTTTACATCACCACGACCATTTAGAGTAAATGCAGGTGCAGTTCATTGTTACACTTTGTCTCCAGATGGTACAACAAATTATTTATCAGAAGTAGAAACAGGTTCAGAAGTATTAATTCTAAATTCCAAAGGCAAAGCACGTAGAGCAACAGTCGGAAGATCAAAAATTGAAAGAAGACCTATGTTAATGATTAAAGCATCAGTAGGAAATGAAATTGGAGGAATTATTGCACAAGATGCAGAAACAATTAGATTCGTTAAACCTAATGGCCAATTAGTATCAGTAACACATCTAAAGAAAGGAGATACAGTGATGGCCCATGCAAAACCTGCAACAGGCAGACATTTTGGAATGGAAGTTTCAGATGAATACATATTAGAAAAATAAAATGAAATACAAAACATGTATATCAATTGGAGAAAATTCTCCGAAGAAAATTAAAAATAAATTAAAAGATTCATTAAAAAAATCAGATTATGTAGAAGTAAGATTAGATTTTTTAAAAGCAAAACAAATTCCTGAAACATTAGAAATAATTAAAAAAGATTTAAAAAAAATTGTGTGTACGTTAAGACCAAAGAATGAAGGTGGAAAATTTACAGGTACTGAAAAAGAAAGAATTGCCATATTGAAATTAATTGCAGAATATAATCCATTTTTATTAGATGTTGAATTTAATACATTAAATAAAAATAAGGAATTAACTAAATATCTTAAAAGCACTAAAACAAAATTATTAGTTTCATGGCACGATTTTCAAAAAACTCCTAAGACAATAGAATTAAAGAACAAAATTAAAAAAATGAGTAAATTTTCAAATAATGTAAAAATTGTCAGTACAGCAAAATCAGTAGATGATGCAACAAGAATGCTAGAATTGTATGATAAAAAAGGGAAAAATAATTTAATTTCATTTGCAATGGGTGATGCGGGTAAAATTTCAAGAATTTTGTGCCTATATTTGGGCAGTCCATACACGTATGTATCATTAGGAAAAGCAGTTGCACCAGGTCAGTTTAGTGTAGACGAAGTAAACAAAATAATCAATCTAAAAAGTAGCAAATAAAAAATTGAGAGTTTAAATCAATCTATTTCTCAAAAAGTCATATGGGAAAAAGTTTTGCAGTAATTGGAGATCCTATCAATCATTCATTATCTCCAAACATACACAGTGCAGCATTTAGAGAATTAAATTTAGATTCTTCATATATCGGATATAGAATTCCAAAGGGAGAATTAGAAAGTGGGGTTGAAGGACTTAAAAAAATTAAGATTAGTGGATTTAATGTTACAATTCCTCACAAAATTGAAATGATGAAGTATTTGGATAAAATGGATGAGTCATGTAGTATTATCGGTGCAGTTAATACAGTTGTAAATAATGAAGGAATTCTGAAAGGATACAATACAGATATGGATGGATTTTTAGAGCCATTAAAAAAAAGAAATATTTCAATTAAAGATAAAAAAATACTGTTAATCGGAGCAGGAGGTGCTGCAAGAGCCATTATTGCAGGGATGTCTAAAGAAAAAGCAGAAGAAGTAGATATTGCAAACAGAACAACCAAAAATGCAGAAGAATTATCAGAATTTGCAACAAGTATTGGATTATCTACAAATGTAAAAAAAATAGAAGAAATTAAAAATTTACAAAACTATAACATAATAATTAATTCAACATCATTAGGATTAAAAAATGAATCAAGTCCAATTTCATTTGAACAAATAAATCAAGATTCAGTGATTTACGATATTGTATATTCTCCAATGAATACAGATTTTATCAAAAAAGCAAAAGACAAAAAGTTAGAAGTCATTTATGGATATGAGATGCTTTTAGGTCAGGCCACTAGAGCATTTGAAATTTGGCATGAAATGAAAGCGCCTTATAATGCGATGAAAAAAGCATTGTTAGGAGGATTTTGATGGCAAAAGTAAAAGCTACTGTGCACGGTGCAGTTTCAATAGTTAGTGCCATAGCAAGTAAAAAAGGAGCAACATTAGGAATATCACTAAAAGTGGAAGCAACTGTTGAGACATCAGTAGGAAAAGGAATCATAATTCAATCAGAAAATAAGAGCCTTAGTTCCAGATTAATCAATAAGACAATTGAAAAAATTGTATCAAAAAAAGATTTAGAAAAAAATAAAATTACAATTACATTAACTTCAGAAATTCCAACAGGTTATGGATTAAAAAGTTCCAGTGCAATATCATCAGTAGTTGCATTAGCATGTGCAAAAATATTCAAACCAAAATTAACAGATAAACAAATTCTTTTAGCTGGAGTAGAGGCATCAATTGAGACTAAAGTAAGCATTACAGGAGCATATGATGATGCATGTTCTTGCTATTATGGAGGATTCAATGTAACAGATAACGGAAAGAGAAATAGAATAATTTTTGAGAAAATTCCATCAAATCTAAGTGCAATTATTTTTATTCCAAAAAATAGAAAAAGAGGAAATTTGAAGAAATTGAAGATACTATCATCAATTTTTAATAATGCATGGGAGTTAGCAAGTGAGAAAAAATATTGGGAAGCAATGACAATAAACGGATTAGCTACATCTTCTATTCTAAATTCAGATCCCAAAATTATAGTGGACTTGATTGACAAAGGAGCATTAGGAGCATCAGTCTCAGGAAATGGCCCATCAATTGCAGCAATTGTAAAAAAAGAAAACATTTCAAATGTTAAAAAAATATTTTCAAATTTAGAAGGGAGCATCATTGTTTCAAAAATAAATAACAAAAAGGCAGAAGTACATGAACTGTAAAGTAGAAAAATCAAAAATTAGTGGAGTAATTGATTGTCCTTCAAACAAAAGTTACACACATAGAGGAATTTTTCTAGCAGCACTTGCAGGCAACAACAGTAAAGTAGAAAATATTCTCATTTCAGCAGATACTAAAGCAACCATTGAAGCATGTAAAAAATTTGGAGCAATCATAGAATTAAATGATTCAACAGTAATCGTAAAAGAATCAATCAAAATAGGCTCAACAGTACCAGAAATAAATACTGAAAATTCTGGAACAACCATTAGAATTGCAATTGGAATTGCAAGCCTATTTTCTGAAGAAATTACTTTGACAGGTGATGATAGTATTCAAAAAAGACCCATGCAACCACTGTTAGATGCATTAGCAAGTATAGGTGCAAAATGTAGTTCAACAGGTGGGAGTCCCCCGGTGAAAATTAAAGGAAATATTGTAGGAGGAAACATAAAAATTCCAGGAAATTTATCAAGTCAATTTATTTCATCATTATTAATTTCTGCACCATTAACAAAAAATGGAATTAATTTAACTATTGAAGGTGACTTAGTTTCAAAACCATATTTAGATGCAACAATTACAACAATGAGGAAATTTGGAGTATCAGTTCAAACATTAATTCCATATAAAAAATACAACATATCACCACAAATTTATAAAAATACAACATTCAATGTTCCAATAGATTTTTCAAGTTTAGCATTACTTCTTTCTTTTACTGTACTTAATGGAGAGAATGTAACGATTAAAGGAAGTATGGGGAATTTACCGCAAGGAGATGAAGCATTCATTGACTTTTTGGAACAATTAGGAGTTTCAGTGACAATTAATGAAAATGAGATTAAAATTAAATCACCTGAAAAATTAACTGGAGGGATTTTTGATTTACGAAATTCTCCAGATCTTCTTCCACCACTAGCAATTTTATCATTAATATCTTCAGAACCAATTGAAATTGTAAATGTAAAACATGCAAGATTAAAAGAAACAGATCGAATTTCCATACTTGCAAGAGAATTACCAAAAATTGGAATTATTGTTAAAGAAAAAGAAGATGGCTTAATTTTGAAACCTTCAGATAATCTAACAGGGGCCAAATTAGATTCAGAAAATGATCATAGGTTATTCATGGCATTTTGCATTGCAGGAACATATATCGGAAATTGTACAGTGACTGATTCAAAATCAGTTCAAGTTTCATATCCAAATTTCATAGAAGAAATGAACAGATTAGGCGCAAAAATAGAGAGAATATAGACTCAAATCAAAAAAATAACAATCAAGATAAATCAATTAGGCAAGCAAAAAATGATAATTTTTACTAATTATGATAGATTAGTCAACGATGCATTCACGTAAAACCACGAGGAATTATAAACATCACTTAACTAGATAGGGTGTTGCCGGGAAGTTCTATTGGTCAGCGTCTTGTTCTGACAAGTTTTGGTGAAAGTCATGGTAGATCAATTGGTGCAGTTTTAGATGGATGTCCTGCAGGATTAGAAATTGATGAAAAAGAAATTCAAGAGATGCTTAATTTAAGAAAACCAGGTCAAAATATTATTTCAACACAAAGAAAAGAAGGAGATGTTGTAGAAATTGTATCAGGGGTGTTTAGAGGATTTACAACAGGGGCACCAATTACTATGTTAATTTGGAATGCAGATCAAAAATCAAAAGATTATGAAAATTTGAAAACAAAATTAAGACCAGGTCATTCAGATTATCCTGCTATGATGAAATATAATCAATTTAATGATCATAGAGGAGGAGGTAGATTCTCAGGAAGATTAACTGCAACACATGTAATGGGTGGAGCGATTGCAAGAAAATTACTTAAAGTTACGTTAGGAATTAAAATTAATTCATTTACTTCACAAATTGGAAAAGTAAAGATGGAAAAAGAATTCAGTGAAAAAATGTCAAAATTAATTTATAAAAATGAAGTAAGATGTCCTGAAGAAAAAACAGCAAAGAAAATGAGAGAATCAATTCTAAATGCAAAGAAAAAAGGGGATTCGTTAGGAGGAATCATTGAATCAATTACAACAAACGTGCCAGTAGGACTAGGAGAACCAATATTTAGTTCACTAGAATCTGACTTGAGTAAAGCAATTTTTTCCATTCCATCAGTAAAAGGAATAGAATTTGGTTCAGGGTTTAGAGGTTCAGAATTATTTGGCTCCGAAAATAATGATTTGTATACAATGAAGAGAGGAAAAATAGTTACAAAAACAAACAACTCAGGAGGAATTTTAGGAGGAATTTCTAACGGAATGCCAATTACAATGAGAATTGCATTTAAACCAGCATCATCAATTGCTCAAAAACAAGACACAGTGGATATTAAAAATAAAAAAGATGCAATTTTACAAGTTAAAGGAAGACATGATCCATGTGTAGTACCAAGAGCTGCACCAGTTGTCGATTCATTAGTAGCTCTAACCATTGCAGATCATGCACTGATCACAGGTACAATTAAACCAAGTTTATAAAAAAATGTCTGACATTAATGAACTTCGTAATGAAATGGATGCAGTAACATTAGAAATGATCAATTTACTAAAAACTCGAACAGATATTGCAAAACAAATTGGGGAAGTCAAAAAAAGTATTGGAAAAGGAGTTACAGATGAAGAACGTGAAGAGAATTTACGTAGAAAAATCATGAAAGTAACTCAAGAAATAGGATTAGATGAAACATTGGCATCAAAATTTTTGAATTTTTTATTAAATGAATCAATAAAAGTGCAATCAGAAAACAAACAAACACATCTTTCAATATTTCTAAAAGCAAAATCACTAGAACAAGAAGGCAAAAAAATCATACATATGGAAGTAGGGGAACCAGATTTCTTACCACCAGAAATTGTTAAAAAATCATTGTCAGAAGTTTTTGATGAAGGGTTTATGAAATATGGGCAAGCAAGAGGAATGCCAAAATTTAGAGAAGCACTTGCAAAATATGTTTCACAAAAATTCAATGTAGAAATTACGCAAGAAAATATCATAGTTAGTCCAGGCGCAAGATTTTCAATTTTTTCAGCAATTAGCACATTACTTAATCCAGGAGATGAAATGATTGTAATTGAACCATCATGGCCAGCATACAAAGATTGTGCATTAAATTCAGGGATTAAAGTTAGGACAATAAATACAACATTAGAAAAAAAATGGGAACCATCTGTTGAAGAAATTAAAAATACAATTAATTCAAATACAAAAATGATTGTTCTAAACTATCCAAATAATCCAACAGGGAAAATATTACCAGAGAAATTACAAGACGACATCATAAATTTAGCAAAAGAAAATGATCTCTATGTGTTAAGTGATGAAATTTATTCGCAGTATGCAAAAACAAATTGGAAAAGTATTCTAAGTTATAATTATGAAAAAAGCATAGTTACCCAATCATTTTCCAAATCACATGCAATGACAGGTTTCAGAGTAGGTTATGCAATAACATCGAAAAAAATTATAGAAAAAATGGTTAGATTAGAAGCACTCTGTTTAACAAATGTATCAGAACCAATTCAATATGTGGCTATGAAGGCATTGGAATCAGATACATCAAGTAATTCAAAATTAATTCAGAATAGATTAGACATGTTAACAGAAAAAGCTAAAGAAATGGGACTAGAATTTATGATTCCAGATGGAGCAATGTACATTTTTGCAAAAATGAATCAAAAGGACTTTGATGGTGTTGAATTTGCCAACAATTCATTAGAAAAAGGCATAGCAATAGCCCCAGGAGAAGGCTTTGGAAATTATAAGAATTTCATTAGAATATCTGCATGTCAAGATGAGAAAACACTAATGGAAGGAATGCATATACTAGGCAACATTATGAGGGATATACAGTGAAAAAACTAACAGTAATTGGTGCAGGTGGACAAATGGGCCGATGGTTCACAAAGTATTTTGCAGGTTCAGATTTTGAAGTCACAGGATATGACACTGAAACGAAAAGTTTTGGTAAAGATATACTAGTATCAGAATCATTAGTAGGTGCAATCCTAAAAGCCGATTACGTAGTATTATGTACACCGACAAGACGAACACCAGAAATTATCAGATTAATTGCAAAAGAAATGAAAAAAGGAACATATCTAATTGAAATTTCTTCAGAAAAATCTAAAGTTGTATCATCATTATCAAAAATGCCAGATAAAATAAATCCAATTTGTATTCATCCAATGTTTGGTCCAGGAATAAAAACAATAAAAAATCAGAACATAATTTCAGTACCAATTAAAGATGCAAAAAAAGAATTAACAGTAGCCAAGACTTTATTTGAAGGAGCTAACTTTGTTACAATCGATGCAATTGAACATGATAAAAAAATTGCAGTAATATTAGGTTTAACTCATTTAATGAATTTAGTTTTTGCAAACATAATTTCTAAAGATGAGAAAATGTTATTGACAGAGAAAATGTCTGGTACTACATTTAGAGTGCAGAAAACATTAGCAGAGAGCATCATGACAGAAACACCAGAATTAATTGAAACAATAATTGCAAATCCTGAAATTAGAAGAGTAGCTGAAGAATTATGGAAAGACATAGGAAGATTACTCACATCAGTGCAAGAATCAAAAACAGAAGAAGTCATAGAATATATTAAAAATTGTCAAGAGAGACTTTCAAAACATACTGACCTTGATGAGTCATACAAGAAACTCTCAAAGATGGTCAAATCAGTTGAAAAATAAACAATGCGTTCAACAAGAATAGTTACATCTTTTATTAAATATAATGATCAAATTTTAATTCTAAAAAGAAGTGAGAAAGTAAGATCAATGAAGGGATTATGGTCAGGAGTTAGTGGAATAATTGAAAATAATGAAAACCCAATAGATAGAGCAAAAATTGAAATTTTTGAAGAAGTAGGAATTAAAGAAAAAGAAATCAAACTAGTTAAGAAATTAGAAAAAATGAAAATATCCTCACAACAATATAAAAATCACGAATGGGAAATTTTTCCATTTTTATTTGAAACAAAGAATGGAAACATTACATTGAATTGGGAAAATTCGGAATTTAAATGGATTCTGCCTAAAGAATTAAAGAATTATCAAACAGTTCCCAGTCTAGAAAAAATCCTACTCAATTTGTTGTAAATTCTCATTTTCTTTATCATATTTTTTTTGTTGAGGTAGCATCATGTAAACACATGCACCACCACACATAGTACAAGGTACATTATTTCCAGGATGTTGTCCAGTTCTAGAATGAATTTTTGCAGCTGCTTCGGGATCAATAGATAAAGCAAGTTGTTTTTCCCAATCCAGTGTTCGTCTAGCTTCAGTCATCTCCATATCCCATTTGATGGCCTTATCACGCATTTTAACAAGATCACCTGCATGTGCTGCAATTCTATATGCAATTAAACCAGCTTTAACTTCTTCAGCATTTGGCAATGCCAAATGTTCAGACGGAGTAAGATAACATAAAAGGTCAACACCCTCGCTTGCAGAAACTGCAGCCCCAATTGCACTTGCAATATGATCATGTCCAGATGCAACATCAGTTACTAAAGGACCAAGAACATAGTAAGGAACGTCGCCAATGAGAGATTTAGCTAATCTAACATTTGCAGCAACTTCATTTAATGGAACATGACCTGGACCTTCAACCATTACTTGAACATCATTTTCATGTGCACGTTTTGTTAATTGAGAAATATTGATCATTTCTTGCACTTGTAATTCATCATGTGAATCTAAAATGGAGCCAGGTCTTAATGCATCTCCAAGACTAAATGTAACATCATATTTTTTGGCAATTTCCATCATGTAATCATAATGAGTAATGTATGGATTTTCTTTATCATGTTTTAACATCCAAGCAGCAGTAATCGTACCACCTTTACTAACAACGCCACCATAACGTTGAACTTTAAGAATTCTTTTTGCAATATCCTTTGTTATTCCACAGTGAACAGTAGTATAGTCAACCCCATCTTTGGCATTATTTTCAAATGCCTTGATATAGTCATCTTCAGTTAAATTCAAAGGATTTTTGTGAACTTCAACCCCATAGTTGTAAGCTTCGTAAATAGGAACAGTTCCAAAAGTGATGGGTGCATTGTCCATCAGAGTTTGACGAATTTTTTTAACATCACCACCATCACTGAGGTCCATCATAGTATCAGCATGGTATTTTATTGCAACTTTAGCTTTTTCAATTTCTTCATCTAAATTTACATTCAAAGTAGAAGTTCCAATATTCACATTAACTTTAGTTTTCATACCCTTACCAATTCCCACATTATGGATCTTTTGTGGTCGGACATTATTACTTGGAATAATTATAGAACCACGTGCAATTTTTGGAATTAACCAATCAAGAGAAACGTCTTCGTCTTTTGCTACTTGTTTCATTTCATCAGTAGCAACACCACGTCTAGCAGAAGTCATCTGAGTAGCCATGATTTAATGTAGTTATTACCTGATTTAAACAATCGTGAAATTAATTTAAAAATAGAACAAATTAGGATTAGCACTATAAAAATAAAATAATAAAATCTTATATTTTTAAAAAACTACTTTAATCATGAAAACAATTAGAGAATGCATTCATTGCGGTAGAGAATTTTACAGTATGAAAGATGAATTTTGTTCCAATGATTGTGCTACTCAATCATCAACATGATTATTAAATTAAATTAAATTTTTGTTCAAAAGTTAATTTTTCAGATTTTATTTTAGATATTCTTTGCAAAATAGGCTCAACAAGACGGTCAGAATCAGAAACATTTGAGAAATTTTGTCTAATTTCAAGAACTCGTTGAATTAATTCAAGTTCAGCAGAAACCAAAGATTTGTAATGATTTAATTCAAAATTTTCAGATTGAGTATAATTATTTTTAGAGGATTCCATTACCTAGGCGGACTCCAAGTTTCTTCCATATTATCACCATTATTTTCAGAAACAAAAATTTTTTTTCCACATTTAAAACACTGCCAAAGAAATTTTCCATCTTTTTTTTCTTGATATTGCATAGGAAGTAAACAATTTGTGCATTGTAATTGTTCAGGAATTGAATCATCAACCATAGGAATTTTACTCATAAAATAAAAAAAATCATTCAAGTATAAAACAGATATCATTTTAATAATTTAAAAAAGAATGTAAAGGAAAAATAGATTAGTACTAAGAGATAGTGAATGATGTGAATTTATTATCAATAGGAGGTTCAGATCCATCAGCTGGTGCAGGGATTCAAAGTGATATTAAGACATTTTCAAAATTTAATGCACATGGATTAACAGTGGTTACAGCAATCACCGGACAAAATACATCAAATTTTGGAATGGTTGAACCAGTATCAAAAAAAATTTTAGAAAATCAATTAAAAACAATAATTGAAGATTTTAAAATAGATGGAATAAAGATTGGAATGGTTTACAATTCAGAAATAATTAAAATGATTTATCAATATTTAAAAAAATTAAAAATTCCAATTGTAGTGGATCCAGTAATTAAATCAACCACAGGTGGCATGTTAATAGAAAAATCAGCTATTATTGATTTTAAAAAATTGATAGTACCTCTTGCTACAATTATCACTCCAAATAAATTTGAGGCAGAAATATTGACAAAAACTAAAATTAATTTTAAAAATAATCCTGAAAAAATTGCAAAAATGATTCAAAAAATGGGAGCAAAAAATGTGGTTATTACAGGAGTAAAAATAAAAAATAGAAAAATATTAGACTTTGTTTTAGAAAAAAATGAAAAATATTTTTTGAGTGGCGAGGAAATATCTAAAATGAATCGAGGAAGTGGAAATATTCATTCAGCAGCAACGTTATATGCAATTGTTAAAAATAAAAGTACAAAAAATGCACTAGAATTTGCTAAAAAAACTACATTAGATTCAATTAAAAATTCACAAAAATTAGGAAAAGGAATAGCAATAACAAATATGAATAAACAAGATAGAATAAAAAAAGAATTATCAATTTCAATAGATGAATTTACAAAAATTAAAAATATTTTTTTAAGTATTCCAGAATGTCAAACAAATTTTGTATATTGTAAACAAAAACCAAAATCAACAAAAGAAATATTAGGAATTTCTGGAAGAATAGTTAAAGCGGGAGAAGAAGTAATTGTTGCAGGGGATTTAGAATATGGTGGATCTAAACATGTTGCAACAGCATTATTAGCAGTCAATAAAAAATATGTAAAAATTCAATCAGCCATTAATATAAAATATAGAAATGAAATAATTTCTAAAATAAAAAAATGTCAATTTACAACATATGATTATGATAGGAATCAAGAGCCAAAAAATGTGAAATATGAAGGGTCAAGCATAGAATGGGGAATTCAAAGTGCAATCAAAAATTCTAAAAAACAACCAGACGTCATTTATCATAAAGGGGATATGGGGAAAGAGCCAATGATCATAGTATTTGGAGAAACCCCAAATGATGTAATAAAAAAAATCTTAAAAATTATTTAAAAAAAAGATGAATTTATCCTTGAACATAAATACTCAAATTTGAAATAATATTTGTGAAAGCAGTTATTCTTGCTGGGGGATTAGGAACAAGACTAAGACCATTAACCAATAGTAAACCTAAACCCATGCTACCAATAGGTGAAAAACCAATTTTAGAACATCTAGTAGAATGGACAAAAAAAGGAGGTATAAAATCAATAGTTCTTTGTGTGAGTTATCTTAGAAAATCAATTGAAGATTATTTTGAAGATGGAAAAAAATTCGGAGTGACAATAGAATATGCAATTTCAAAGAAACCATTAGCCACAGCAGGACAACTAAAAACAGCAGAAGAATTTATCGATGATGACTTTGTTTGTATGTATGGAGATTCAATTTTTAATTTTAGTTTAAGAAATATGATTAAACAACATGTTATGAAAAAATCATTTGTTACAATGGGCTTAAATGAATTTAAAACAAATTTACCATACGGTGTAATTGAATCTTCAAAAAATGGCAGGGTCATTAGTTGGAACGAAAAACCAGAAATTAAAGCAAATGTGAATATGGGATGCTATGTAATGAATTCAGATATTTTTAATTTAATTCCAAAAAATAAGCCATATGGAATGGATGATGTAATTAAAAATGCAATGAAGAAAAAACAGAAAGTGAATAGTTTCATCACAAAAAAAGGTTTTACAGATATTGGAAATAAAGAATCATACAAACAAGCATGTGATGAATATGAAAGAAAATAAGAGAAATTAAAATGAATCAACCCATAATAAGAGAAATAGAAGAAGGGGATTTTCAAAAAGGTTTTCTAAATACATTGGATACATTAAGAGAAGCAAGTACTATCAGTAAAGATAAAGCATTAGAAATTTTTAATAATATAAAATCAAATCCAAACCACATCATCATTGTTGCTGAAATTAATGATAGAATTATTGGAGCAACAACTCTTCTAATTGAGCCTAAATTTATTCATAAAGGAGGATTTGTAGGACATATAGAAGACGTAGTGGTCAGCAAAGAGTTCCAAGGTCAAAAAATAGGTGAAAAAATTATCAAATATGTTTTAAAAGTTGCTGAAAAACATAATTGCTATAAAACAATTTTAGATTGTTCAGATGACGTTAAACAATTTTATGAAAAAATGGGTTTCAAATATCATTCAAACGAATTTAGATTTGATCACAACTAAAAATATTCTTTTGTAGGACGTTTTTTTCGTTTTAAGATCAGTCTTGATCCAACAAACATTACAGGAGCAGATAATATTATGAATAAGATTGGCAGATATTGAACTGCATCTGTTAGATAAATTTCTGGAACAGAGTCAACCCAAGAATAAACTACAAGATTACCTGCAAGTAAAATAACACCTCCAACAATAATTAAACCACCGATTTGTTTTGAACCGTAATTCCTGGACATAATGTATGCAACTGCAGCTAAAATTCCAGCTGGTGCAACACCAATTGAAACAAACTGAATCAGTTTAGGATCAGGAGTAAATCCTTGAGCAACAACAGCATCTTCAGGAACAGTCAACATAAAATAATAAACAGAAATCATTTCACCAGCAAACATTGCAAAAAGAGCGACACTAATTACTGCAAGCCATTTTTCAACATTCCCCATTAACAGAAGTAAATAGAGTTGATAAATAAACCATTCAGAAATTAAAGGATTCCAACAAGATTAGCTAGTTCTTTCCTACAAGCTATTCCAAGTTTTTCAGCAGCATCTTCAGGAGACACATCATTCAAAAATATCCCATAGCCACGTTCTAAACCAGACCAAGGTTTAGTTATTGGATAAATTTCAATGTGCCAATGAATTTGTCTAGTATTTTTCTTTTCAGGCGAAAGGTGAAAAACCAGATTATAGGAAACATTTTTGATAGTTTTTGTTAAACCCCCTAAAGTAGCCCTCAAAATTAGGGACAAATCATTAATTTCTTTTTGAGTGATTTTTGAGAAACTAGTTGTGTGTTTTTTAGGGGCAATCCAAAATTCATACGGATATGACGGAGCCCAAGGAGAAAAAGCAATGAATCCATCAGTTTGAAGTATTTGTCTTGGTCCACTCAACTCCTCATTAATTGTTTGACACATATGGCATACCCCTTTTTCATTCAAGATTTTATGAGAAGCTTCAGCCTCTGCATCAATTACAGGAGGAATAGTAGAAAGAGTTAGAATGTTCAAGTGAGGATGAGGGTTAGTACTACCTGCCAATTCACCATTATCACCATAAATTGAAACGTAAGTAACACCCTTTTGAGTATAAAGCCATCGTAGTCTATCTTGAACAACAACTAAAACATTTGACCATTGTTCTGGACTAATGGTTGAAAAGGTATCTTTAGTGTTTGGAGAAGCTACAATAACATAATGATATCCATAATTTGGTTCACTGTAAAACGGTTTTTCACTGTAAGAATTTTCTGTTTCAACAGAAACTACAGGATTTTTACTTTCAAAAACACGTATAGACCAACCTTCAACAAAATCATCTTCACTATCTTGAAGACGTTGTAACATACCATCTTTTTCAACAAGTGATAAAACAGAAGGATTAGTAAGAGATTCATTTCCAGGAGCAAAGGGATTTTTTTTACCTTCTACAGATTTTTTATTTTTTGAAACAATCATGAATCTTTCAGAAACATAATCTTTTCGCATATCCCCCATAACTGTTATTGAAAGTAATTGTATGTTAAAATGTTTACTAAAAAATTAAAATGAAAATAATTCAAAAATTAAAAACATATTTTTCATTTTACAATAATTGTACAATACAAAGATTTGAAAATTATATGATCGCAAAATCATTGCAAGATTTAAAACAGAGATCAAAAGTTTGGATAAACAGAGTTCAAATGGACAATTCCAACATACACATGATCTATGTTCTTTTAGATGGTGTTGGAGATCTACCACATCCAGATTTAGACGGAAAAACACCTTTAGAAGCAGCAAATACGCCTACTTTAGACAAAATTGCAAGTAATGGGACCATTGGTGAAGTAATTTCAGTTGGAAAGGGTATAGCTCCAGAATCAGATATTGCTGTTTTCAATATGTTAGGATACAAATTTGATCATGCAGATTATGCTGGAAGAGGAGTCATTGAAGCAATAGGAGTTGGAATTGATTTCAAAGATGGAGATTTAGCATTAAGAGGAAATTATTCAACATTAGATGAGAACGAAGTAATCACAGATAGAAGAGCCGGAAGACAGATAGAAAAAGAAGATGCAGACGGCATAGCAAAAGAATTAGAGGAAAAAATTCAATTCTCAATACCAGACACAAAAATTGTTGTTGCACCAACAATAGGACACAGAGTAACAGTTAGAATTAGAGCACCATCTAAAAAATTATCATCAAGAATTACAAATACTGATCCTGCATATAGCAACATTGGAGGAATGGGGGTAGCAAAAGCAGTAGGTGATTTTTTGAAAGTTGAAAAATGTTTGCCGTTAGAAGATGTGGAAAATGCAAAAATTACATCCAACTTGGTAAATGAATTTTCAGAACAATCAATTAAAATTATGAAAAATAGTGACATCAATAAAAAAAGAAAGGAGCAAAATAAAAAACAACTAAGTTGTATTCTGCTTCGTGATGCAGGTAACAAATACCCAGATGTTCCACCAATAAATGAAAAACATGAAATGAAATTTTCATGTATAGTAGACATGCCAGTAGAATTAGGAATTTCAGAAGTTCTAAAAATGAAGGCATTTGAAGCAGGGGGCCTAACAGATTATGAGGAAAAGGCAAAAGTTGCTGCAAAAGCAATGGAAACACATAATGCAATTTACGTTCATCTCAAAGGACCTGATGAATTTGGTCACGATGGGGATGCAATTGGTAAAATGAAAAACATAGAAGAAATTGACCAAAGGTTTTTCAAAACATTAGTAGAAAATATAGATTCAAGTAATGTTGCAATAATTATTTCTGCAGATCATTCAACTCCATGTATTAACAAAGGACATAGTGATGACCCAGTACCAGTAGTTGTATCAGCAGATTTTATCAAAAATGATGGTACAACAAGAATGACTGAAGAACAAGCAAAAAAAGGAAGTATCGGATTATTACAAGGTGCAGAAGTGGTTACAAAATCATTAGAACTAATTAGATCTCAAATAAAACCAAATCATTAATTTTCTGCATTTCAATAGATTTTTTCCTTATTCTTTCAACATCTATTGAATGATACATTGATGGAGATATTCCTAATTTTTCCAAAGCTCGTGTCAACATAGCAACTCCAATACTCAATTCATTTTCTTGTGCATGAGCATATGCAACTGCAACAAGGATAATTCCTTGAACTAATTCTTTTTCACGTCCAAAACATTGTTTCCAAACGCCTTCAAATGCCTCATGACATTCCCAAAACCGTTCACTGTTAAAATAAAATATTCCGTCCTTAATTCCTTGATCTATTTCAATTTCTTCTTCTACAACGTGTCGAATATTATCCAAATTGCCAATTGGAGACAATTTGTCAACTAGTTCATCCACATCTTTTGTTTCAATAGCTACATCAAATTCAATAAACGTAGTAGCAACTCTGCAAAGTCGAATATGAGCATCTGTTCCACCAATCAGATCCCTTGCCCGATAAAGAATTTCACGAGAATTTATGGGAATAAATTTCTCATTTTTCAAGTGAATCAAATATCGCTCCATATCAGTGATTCATTCCATTTTCTTAAATTTCTTATGTAAGTTCAACTAGGTTTATATGAAATATCCAAAGGATTTTTGATACATGTCAACTATTGAGACGCTTTCAGATGTCAATAATACCTTCTTATCTAGAAGAGAATTGACTTGTGATTTTCCAGGATCAAGTGGAAAATTGAAGAGTATGGAAGCAGTAGATATGGTTACAAAAGAATTCAAACTAGATGGAAAAGTAGTGATACCAATGAGATTAAAAACTCATGTAGGAATGTCAAAAGTTACTGGAACATTCTATGTTTATGAGGATGAAGGTTTAGCAAAAAAACACATCAATCCAACAATCTTTTCAAGATTAGAAAAAACTAAAGCAAAAATAGCTGAAGCTGAAAAAGCAGCAGCAGAAGCAGCAGAAGCACCAGCTGAAGAGGAGAAAACAGAAGCACCAGCTGAAGAGGAGAAAACAGAATAATGCCTGTAGAGAAAAAAGGTAACAAAGGTTCTAGTCCAAAAGTTTATGGATATTACAAAGTTGAAGGTGATAAAGTAACAAGAACTAGAAAAAATTGTATTAGATGTGGAAAAGGAGTATACATGTCAGAACATAAGGATAGACGCACATGTGGAAAATGTGGCGACACAGAATTCATACAATAAAAAAATTAACATAAATTATTTTAGTACAATTTTTTTTTATACATTTTTGAACTTTTTTGTTCCAGTTCAGTAATTTTTAATAGAAATTTAGGGTCAAGTTTAATGTTTGATAAAGATTCAGCAGATAATTTCACATTATTAGCATCCAAAGAAATATTAGATTTTGGTAAATTTCTATCAGACCAAAATTTTATTACTTTATCTTCAAGTTTGTAATCACGAAAACCAGAAGGGAATTTTTTAGTGATATGATTTAGTAAAGTCCTATCCTTGAAAACAGCTCGTGGTTCAAACAATCGCGTTTCATCACTATACACATTCTCAAACAGATTGCCAGATAGTTCATCAGAAATTAATTCCATTTTTGAGATTTTCCTAATTAATTCTAAAAAATGTAAAAACTCATGAGCCAAAATTGCATGTATTGTACCCTTTAATCCATAAGCAATCAAAGGAGCAGAAATTTGAATAACTACTTGAAATTTTTCTTCAAACATAACAGGAATCGTTCGAGCAAATAAAATTCCATATTCATAAGAATTTGAATCAGATGCAGAAAGTACAAGGGAAGGTTCCACATATGCTACAGGATATTGAATTCCAGATGCTTTTTCAATTCGATTGATTCCAGCAACAGTTATTGGAAAACGTTTCAAGGTCAAATCATATACATCCTGAGGGATAAGACCCTTGGAATATGCATCTCTAAAACGTACTAAAGGATCCAACATTAATTATTAAAAATTTTAATGTAAAAATGTTGATTTTCTTATGATCTAGGTTTTCCACACTTTGCTTTTTTTACTCTACGAGTATTTGCTCTTTGATCAGCATGTCTTTGATGTTTACCTTTTTTTCTCATTGGCATGATAAATTACAATATTTAGTGCTAGTTAATTGTTATCATTGACAATAATTTCTAAGAAATCAAATTCTTCAGGAATACAATGGGTTCCAATAGTTTCAGAGATATTAGGAGTAACATCATTTCCAATCACAAATCGTTTAATTGGCAATCCACCTTCAACCCTTATTTTCACCAAAATTATTTGATCAGAAGTTTTTTTATAATTTATATCAAAAATTTTTTTCTCATAAGATCTGCCAGATTTTTCAGAAACAATTATGGGACTATTTTTAAGATTTTTTAATTTTTTCAAATTTTCAGTATCAAATTTGGAATCAGTTGAAATTTTTATTGTGGCCAAAGAAGAAAATTTCAAAGGAGTTTTAGGAGAATCATCAATTATCTTCAGATTAAAAATAGAGATAAAATCAGAAGCATAATCAGAGAGTTTTATTTTTCTTTTTAATGGATTTTGTAGTTTCACAATAAATGGTCTACCAGATCCCAAAACTAAGCTAGATTTGTCCTCACCACCTATCCAAGTAAATTTTGTAGTTGTTCCACCAAATTTTTTAAAAATTAATTTTGAGATGACACCTTCAACACTATTAAATTCAGAGATTCCATGAAAGTTACAAGTTCTACATCCCTTACCAGAACAATTATCACAAGATTTCTGTTTTTGAGAATAGCCTCGTTTAGATTTAGTATATCGACCAGAAATAACAATAGGTTTTGAGTATAAATTGCAAGAAGGTTCTTTAAGATTTACAGTAAAAATAATTTCGGGATCAATGTAATTGGTAATTTTTTTTGTCTTTTTTGAAAAAAGTTTTACCAATTCTTTTGTAATATCAGATTTGATGCCATCAATTCCTCTTAACTTAAATTCAGATTTTAAGGCATCATCTCTATCAACAATAGAAGGTTTGATTATTGTTCCAATACTAAAAGTCCTAAATTTGTAATCAAATGAAGAGTCAAGCATCAATTTTAAAAAATGATCTAAATTATCAAAAAGATTTTTACAAATGTAACATGAGTGATTGGATTCACGTCCATTCTTTAATTTTTTTCCAAGTATCTTATTTGAAGATAAACGAAGCTGTTTTGTAAATAATCTACCTAAACAATAATCACATAAATTGTATTTTTTAATAATTTTGTTGGATGTAGAAAGAACAGTAGAATAATTAGACATTTTTGATTTGAGATTATGTAAGTTATCCCAAGCCCATTTTTCTAAGAGTACCTTGCATTTGACGACCTTTAGAAGCCTTCATCAAATTCTTAGAATTTTTATAATTTTTCATTAATTCTTTTACTTCACCTTCAGGCCATCCAGAACCTCTAGCAATTCTTTTGATTCTTGATGAATTAAGTAAATCAGGATCTGCTTTTTCATCTTTATTCATACTTTGAATAATGTATCTCCATTTGGATACCCTATCTTCCATTTGATCAACTTGATCCTCTTTAACCATGCCAGACATTCCAGGCATGCTATCAAGCAGTCCTTTAAGAGAACCAACTTTTGTAACCTCTTCTAATTGATAAAAGAAATCATCCATGTTCATTTTTCCACTAGAGATACGCTTCATCCTAACATCATCACCCTCATTTTCCAATCTTTTTGCTAAATCTAAGACAGCCTGAATATCACCCATTCCAAGTAATCTACCAACAAATCGAGTTGGAGAGAATTTTTCTAAATCATCTATTCTTTCACCAGTACCAATGTACATAATTTGTGCACCAGTTGCAGCAGATGCAGCTAATGCACCACCACCTTTTGCAGAACTATCCAATTTTGAAATTATTACACCACCAACAGGGATTGTTTTATGAAATGCTTCGGCTTGGTTGAAACACTGTTGTCCAATTGTACCATCAATTACAAGTAAAGCTAAATCAGGATCTGCAACTTTGTTAATTCTACCCATTTCTTCAAGTAAATCTTGTTCTTCTTTGTGACGACCAGCGGTATCAATAATAATTACATCAAGAGGTTGTCCTGCAAAATGCTTTAAACCATTTTGAACAATGTTCGGAGAGTCTTTATTATTTTCTTCACCATAAACTTCAACATTTGATTTTTCACACATCATTTTTAGTTGAACCAATGCTCCAGGTCGATATGTATCAGCACCAACAACACCAACTTTATGACCTTCTCCAGTCAAAAATTTAGCAAGTTTTGATGCAACTGTAGTTTTACCACTTCCTTGAATTCCCAATAGGATAATTTTATTTTGTTTTCCAGGTTTGAAATCAAAATTAGATTCATTACCCAATAATTTTGATAATTCATCATATAGAATTTTTACAATATGATCTTTACGTGATAACCCAGGAGGAGGGGTTTCATTTAATGATCGTTCTTCCAATCGTTTAGTAATTTCAAGTACTAATCGGACATTAACATCAGAAGTCAATAAAGCCCGTTGAACGTCCTTACAGAGATCTTTAATTAATTCTTCATCAATGCCTGAAGATTTAACAATTTTTTTAATTGCATCGCCTAAACTACTTTTTAATCCATCAAGCATTGTAATTTAACTCCGCATCCACTATTTCAAACCTTCCTCTATAACCATCCCAATTTTTTGTGAATTTATTAATTTTAATTGAATTAAAAAATAATGGACAATCAATAACAAAAGTTTCAGCCTCACCACCCTCAAAATTCAGATTAAATCCAAATTTCTCAGATAATGTTTCCAATGTTTTCACATCAGATTTTGAAATCAATTTACCTAACCATTGATCGTCTAAACCATCAGATGATACAGTAGTCATCATAAAATGAAAGTCTGATTCAAGTAAATCATTCATGTATTTTTTAGGTTCACTTTCCCACAATGGGGAAACAAGAATTAAATTTAATTTCTCACATAGAATTTCAAATTTTTCTTTTTGAAATTTACTTTTTATTCCACCATGAACTAATCCTTCAATTTTAAATTCATTAATTGCATTTTTCAATAGTTTTTCCAATACAATTAATTCATCACTTGTCTCATCTGAAGATGAATCAATAATTAGTTGAGGAATTTTCATTGACTCAGATTGCAATTTTGTCCATTTTAAATTTGGATGGTGTAAAAGATGGCTTTCGTCAGATTTTGGAAATACACTCAACAGACAAGTCACTTCATGGCCCTGTTTTTTTACAAGATGAATTGCATAGGTACTATCCTTTCCACCTGAAAAAAGACAAGCTAATTTCATCAATCAATAAAAATAATCACTTCAATAAAATTCTAAAATATTTTAAAAGATGCTTCAATACTCATAATCGTCATCACAAATCAGACGGCTTTTCCGATAATCATCAGCATCCATGAAAATTTAATAGTCATAGAATTTTAGTGCTGTGATTAAAAAAGTAATTAATAATTTTTAACTAAATAATTTTAAAAATGTTGTAAAATTTCCACTCTAACTATTTTTTATGGCCATAATTTTAGTATGTTCCATTACAACCCAATATTCAACATTTTGTCCATTTTCTAATTTTCCTGAAACGGATTCATCAACCATACCTACATCTATGGTTTCAAAAGATTCATTGTCCATAACTTGTACAGTATCGCCATTAATTGAGATAATTTGTCCAACTTTTTTGTTGATCATTGGAACATGGATTTGCATGCTGACTGGTCCAACATGAGGTCTATTTTTACCATCAAAGATACCTTGACCAACTATTCGAGCTTTTGCTGCACCGTGTTTACCAGGTTTTGATGTATCATATTCAATAATTCTACAAGCTTCACCACTAGGTTGATCTGTGTGTGGAAGTAAAATGTATGATCCAATTTTCAATGAACCTAAATCAGATGGTTTACTCATAAAAAACAGTTTTTGCTCGAATATTTAACTTCTACTTTAGTTGATCAAGAATAGAAAGACTCAAGAGATTGGATAAAGTGAAGCCTTTTCTGGTAACATCTCGTTGTGTTTGATCACAATATTTTTTGACACTTTGATGACTTTTCTCACTTGCAACTTCAATCACAATCATATTTTCAGAGTAAGGGAAAGTAAATTTTGAAGGTACAGAACAAGTGGTAGTCATATTTCCGATTCCAGCTACTTCAATTTTTTCTCGTTTTAACAATAAACCTGCAATTTCAACTAAATCATCCATATCTTCACCATATTCTAAATAATATATTGAAATGAAATTTGTGTCACCTAAAACTTCTCTTTCAAAAAGATCATCATGAATATTGAAAACGAATGATGTTTTTTCTTGAACATGTTTTGATAATTCTTTTTCTACAATTGAACTATCCTTGAATTTGGCCAGCAAGTAATGATTTGCAGATGTTGAAAAATATGGTTGGCTATCACTTGAAAAAGTACCAGTTACAAAATATAATTTTTCAATATTTTTAGAACTTGACCAAGATTCTTTTAATTCAAGTGAATCTCGATTGTGTAAATAAGGGGCACAAACATACCCAGAATAAGATAATTTTAGTTCAGACACACTAGTGTGAATTTTTAAGAGTATTTATCCATATATTGAGCAAATAAAAAAGCACGATGGTTTTTTAATAACTCAATACAGATAATTTTTGTCCCGTGGTAGCTCAGCCTGGTAGAGCTTCCGGCTGTAGTTGTTGGCTTAAGATGGCTGACCGAAAAACAGCATATCAGGCATACAGAAACCGGGTTGTCGCATGTTCAATTCATGCCCGCGGGACCACAAAATTTTAAAGAATGGATAGATCAATTAAACAGATAATTTTTAGGAAGAAATAACTTTTGACATTACAAGATCACTGGAAATATTATTTTCTACTGCATATGAGATGGAAGATAAATTTCTAATTTCATAATCATATAATCTCACAACAGAGACTACAGTAGATAATTTGAACATATTTGCAAATTCTTTAAGTAATGAATTATACAAAAATATATCAAATTTTCTTTCAAATTCATTTATCATTACAATATCATCAGCTTCAGAAGGAATAATTTCAGAAAATTTTGTCTTAGTTAATTCCATAAAACTACTTTTAAGATTTTCAGCAGAAATCATCTTAGATAATAATTCATCACTAGTACTAGAAGTATGAGAAACTAATAGATCATTAATTGATTGTTCATCTAAATTCCAAAATTTTCCACGTACAATATTTGTAATATTATACAAATCTAATTCAGTTCCAAATAATTTTAATAAATTTAGATCAGCCTTACTTTTAATACTATCAGCTAGATTTTGATATAAAATTTTATCAAGATACGTATCGATTACACCAATTTCACCTATATCATTGTAAAGCATAATTGCTTTTTCAACATCATTTCCAAAATTATATGATTTAAAATTACTAATTACTTCTTCAATGTTTTTTGAAGTTAAAGCTTTGAGTGTCACATCTCTTCGTTGAATTAATTCCTCTGCCCTCAACCCAATAGTAGATTCTATTTGAGATTGAGTTTTTCCCAATATTTTTCCTTTAAGAATATTTTTTAAATTTTTAAAAATAAATTTGTAATAATAAGCCATAAGTAAATTTGAACCACCTACAGAACTCATCATCATGTAATACAATTCAGCTTGTTTTCCTCTAAAACTAATTTCAATATTATTTGATGTGTATGGTTTTGGAATTTTTCGAATATAATCAGAGTATGAAGTACTGTTTAATCGACTTGCAAATTCATCAAGGTTTCTAGATTCTGCCAATGTTTGAAATGTTTTTTTAGAAAGCAGTTTGCCCTTTAGACTATATGCCTTCACAGTAGCGTATGTCACTAAGGACCCTACAACCATTGATCACTAGTGAAGATTGTAAATTTAAGAATACCTTACGATTATCGAACAAAAATATGTAAAAATTTCAAAAGAGAATGTAATTTTTGCATTTAATTAAAAATAATAAAAAAATAGACTGTTTAAGAAAACATAGATGAAATCTTAATTTAAAAATTCGATTGTCTACTCTAATTTTTTGACTTTTTGTGCTGCTGGGCCTTTTTGGCCTTCTCCGATTTCAAACTCGACTTTATCGCCTTCGTTAATGAATCCATCAACGTCAGATTTGTGTACGAACATATCGTCGCCACCTTCTCTTTCGATAAAACCAAAGCCCTTAGTACGGTTGAACCATTTTACGGTACCTTGTTCCATAAATTCTGAAATAATGTATTCACTATATTAACTAAGGTATATTTTGATTCTAGAAATCTTTTGCAATATGCCCATTATCTTTTAACCACTCTACTTGTGGTAATGTAAATCTCCAGACAATGTCCCCACGTTCAGATTCATTGAAATCCCATGGAGCAATAATTACAATATCATTATCTCTAATCCAAACTCTTCGTTTTAGTTTGCCTCTTATTCTACCCCTTCTGGTAACATTATCATCACATTTTATCATAACATTTTCTCCTCCCATCATTTTTAGCACTCTACCAAACAATTCACCTTCTTCAGGAAGACGAATTTCTTTTAGTGCACTTTCGTTTTTTACTTGACGCTTACCCACAAAAAGTGTAGATCTAGTTACCATATAACTGATGAGGTCTTAAAAAAACTAAAACAAAAATTAGAAGGAATTTTATCTATTTTAAAAATAAACAAGACATGGAGTTTAGATGTGTTGAAGAATGCTCAGATTGTTGTGTTCAAAGAGAATATTATCCAACAAAACAATTTGGAAAAATAGGAGTATTAATTCTACCAAATGAAAAAGAGAAAATAGAAAAATTTGCAAAAGAGAATAAAATTGAAATTAAAATTTTACCAAGAATAGGAGTTTCAGAAAACCCAAACCAAATTCCTACAAAAATTTTAGCTTATCAATTAATGGGGATTGAAGAAAATGGCAATACGTGTCCTTTTTTAGATACTGAAAGTGGAAAAAAATCAACACATGGAGGGTATCCGTGTAAAATATACAAAAGTAAACCACTGGCATGTAGTGCTTATCCATTAATTGAATCAAATCCAATAACACTGGATGAAAAGTGTAAATTTTGTAAAGAATGTGGAACTGCAAATCAAAACCTAGAGTTTGAGACAGAATCATTATTGAAAATTAAAGAAAATATGCAAACAAATGCAAATCATATTTGGAGATATGCAACTGGAATTGGTGAAAGAGAAGATAAAGAAATAATCAAGACAGGTTGGATTTTAGAAGAAGGAATTTAGATTAAGGGTTAATTACTGCACGTCCTAAAATTTTTCTATTCTTTAGATCATCTAAAGCACCAGTTGCTTCATCTAAAGTATAATGTTTTGATACAATTGGATTGATAACGCCTTGTTTTGCAAGTTCAATTAATTCAACCATATCTTTGTAGTTTCCAGTATAAGCACCTTGTATGGTTATTGCCTTTAATGGTACAGATACTAAAGGTAAATCTACAGAACCACCAAACAAACCAACTAAGATAATATTTCCACGTTTTCTAATTACGGATAGATCAAGTTTTACAGTTGGAGGTGCATTGACAAAGTCAACTATACTATCAACACCTTTTTCATTACAAATAGACATTATTTTTTGTGATGCATCACTTTCTTTTGTATTAATTACATCAGTTGCACCCAATTCTTTTGCAGTTTTTAATTTCTCATCATCAATATCTGCACAAATGATTTTACATTTTGCCATATGACTTGCTAGCTGAACACCCATCAACCCCAAACCACCTGCACCAACAATTAAAATTGATTCAGGATTATTTACTAATGCTTTTTTGATTGCAGTGTAAGCAGTTAATCCAGAGCATGCTAATGAAGATGCAGAATCAGGATCTACATCGCCAATATTTGCTAAAAATTTGTAATCAGGAACAATAATTTTTTCAGCGTATCCTCCATCTTGAAAAACACCTAATGATTTAGGAGTTTCACACAAATTTGTATCTCCTTTTTTGCAAGAAGTACATTCACAATTCTTTGGTCCAATCCAAGGGTAGACCAGAACATTATCACCAATTTTCACATCTTGTACAGAGTCACCAATTTTTTCAACAGTACCAACAACCTCATGACCAGGAGTAACAGGGAATTTTACACCTCTATCTGTAACTTTCATGAATCCATCACCTGTATCATATCCACCTTCCCAAAGATGAAGATCACTGTGACAGACTCCTGTGGAGATAACTTTGATTAAAACTTGAGTTCCTGTAGGTTCAGAAATTTCAACTTGATGTAATTCAAGGGGTTTATCAGGTTCGATTATTCGTGCTGCTTTCACAAAAGGAATTTTTTATTTTGCAATATAAGAGTTGACTGGAAGTAAGAAAAAAGTAGAGTAATTAGATATTATGGAATACTAAAGTAGTCAATCTGTGAGTGATCCACAAACACCAAACAGTATTTCTCAAGAACCAGTAAATATCCTATTCAGTCCTTCATCAGTAATTAAAAAAGATGTTTGGGAAATAGATCTTATTCAAATTTTGAATTTGTTAATTAAAATTCTTGAAAAAACTGGAAAAAAGGATCTCAAGGTTGCAGGAATGGCAGCACTATCATCATCATTAATTTACAGAATGAAAGTAGAAAGTATTTTTGCATTACAAAGAGCAGCAATGGAGAAAAAACCAACCACACAAAGAACTGACGTGGATATTGAATTAATTGACATTCCTTATAGACATGAATCAACATATCCAGTTTCATTAGATGACTTGTTAGGATTATTACAAAACCTCATTGGAACAATTGCAAACCCACAATCACGAAGAAATAAAAAATTAGATATTGAACCAATTGAAGCACCAGATTTTCAAGAATACTTTATTTCATTAGAAAGCATTATTGGAAAATATGAGGAATTGATAATGAAAAAAATTGCAAGTAAGAAATTTGGATTACTACAAGAAATTATTGCAGAGTTAGATCAAGTTGATTCAATTAGATGTTTCTTTGCTGCACTATTTTTAGCAAGAGACCAAAAAGTAGATTTGGAGCAGCAAAATGACGATATCAAAATTATACTCATGGATAAACAACCAGAAGAAGAAAATGTTTAACAGAAATCAAAAGGAGGATGAATCAAAATAGCAAGAGTTGAAGATATTACAGAAGCAACTGCAAGAATTGAAGCAGCACTATATTCAGCTGGAAGACCACTCAGAATAGAAGACATTGTCAGAGCATCAGGCACAGAATCAAGAACAAAGACATTAGATTTACTTGAAACAATTATGAAAAAAACAAAAACAGCATTCAAAGCATTAGAAATTGTTATTTTACCAGATGGAACATATGTAATGCAATTAAAACCAGAATACAGTTCTACAGTTAAAAGATATGCATCAAAACCAGTTTTACCAAATGCAACGTTAAAGACATTATCATATATCGCATATATGCAACCAATCGCATCAAAACAACTTGTAGAAACAAGAGGTTCAGGTGTTTATGCACATCTCAAAGAACTAAGACAGTTAGATTACATTACTCATCAAAATGTAGGTAGATTGAAAATTTATACAACTACTGAAAAATTCCAAAAATATTTTGGAATTAAAGGAGATGTTGAAGATCTGAAATCAAGATTATTTTCAAAAGTAAGAAAAACTGCAAGTAAAGGTCAAACAAACAGTACACCACAAATTACAACAGAAAGTAAATAGAAAAATTTTGATTTAAGGCTAAATTATGGCGTTTTGTATAAATTAGAGTAATTCAACTAATTTTTTGTGAGAAAATCAGTAGAGAATTTAGCAACCAGTAAAATTACTGGAGGACGAAGAAGTCCACTTAGAATTAGAAGAAAATATGAAACTGATAGATATCCAAATGAAGCAATTAACGGAGCTCAAGTAACAGTAACAAGACGAGTTCGTGGAAGTAATAACAAAGTTGCATTAAAATCAATTGATTTTGTTAATTTAGCAACTGGTGACTCCAAAGTAATTAAATCAAAAATTATCAAAGTTTTAGATAATGCTACAAACAATGATTATAGAAGAAGAGGAATAATTAGCAAAGGTGCAATTCTCGAAACAAAAGAAGGTAAATGCAAAATTGTTTCTAAACCAGGACAAACTGGAATAGCTAACGCAGTTTTACTTAAAGAATAAAATGAAAGATTACGAGCACGTCGTAATCTGGTTGGATTATTTTAATAAAAATTTAAAAAAATCAAAAGGTAGAAGATTAGGATTAGAAAAATGTATTTTTGATCCTTCGTTAAAAGAACTAATTGATGCCACAAAATCAGCAGGTTATGAAATTGCAGAATCAGAAGAGAAAGTAAGGTTTCCAAGAAGACCATTTGTAAGGTCAGGATATGTCGTGTTGCCAAAAGGATCCTCTAAGACAATTATTCTTAACAAAATTTCACAAAAACTTGTTTCAAAAAGAGCAAAGCAAACAAAATAAAATGAATTCTAGCTTTTAGCTAAAGTAAAGTTGACAGAAGTCTATGATAGTGTAAGCATTTCTAGTATTGTTAATTGCAGGAGGTAGGCGAAATAATGCACCTAGCCGGTAGTGGCAGGGTAATCGTTCAACTTTCAAAAGAATTAGTTGAAGGACAGATACTCTGTGACAGTAAAGGAACTAGAGTTGCAAAAGTAATGGAACTAATTGGTCCAATAAAAAGGCCGTTCGCATCAGCAACGCCCTTAACAAATAGTATCAACAAATTTGTTGGAAAACGTGTTTTCATTTTTGAGCAAACTACTGCAAGTAAACCAAAAAAATTTAGGAGAAAAAGAAGATGAACGTATTACAAACCCAAAACTGTCCTGAATGTAAATCATCATTGATTGATGATATGCAAAATGGCGAAATAATCTGTTCTGGTTGTGGAGTAGTTGTCGATGACCAGATTACAGATAGTGGTCCAGAAACAATAAGTTCGAATCTCGAAGACAAAATGAAGCTTGCAAGAGCAACAGGACAAACAACTTATTCTCAACATGATTTGGGAATAACAACTGAGATTTCAATTAGTGCAAAAGACTTCAGTGGAAAAAGAATTAATCACGAAGTTGCAAACCAAATGAATCATCTCAGAAAATGGCAACAAAGAGTAAGAGTATCAACACCAAAAGAAAGACGACTCGCAAATGTTTTAGCAAAAATGGGCGAAACATGTGAATCACTTAATCTTTCAAAAAATGTGTTGGAAACAACTTCAATGATTTATAGAAATTTAGACGGACACATGGATGTCAAAGGAAAATCAGTTGTTTGCATTACAGCAGCAACAATCTACATGGCATGCAAACAATGTGACGTTGTAAGATCATTAGAAGAAATTTGCCGAGAAATTGTTCCAGCAAAAGATGTTAAATCAAAAACAAAACTTGCAGCAAGATATTACAGAACCATGGTTATGGAAATGGGCGCAATTAAAGCTCCAGTACTTACTATGGACAAATACATCTCAAAGATAGCAAACATGACACAGACAGAGGTTAGAGTAGAAAGACTAGCCTTAGAAATTGCAGAAAAGACAAAAGACAACAGTATTTCAGATGGAAAATCTCCAAACGGAATTGCTGCAGCATATCTTTATGTCTCATCAGTATTACTTGGACAAAATGTCCTACAAAGAGACGTTTCAAGTATTGCAGGAGTAACAGAAGTCACTATCAGAAATAGATGTAAAGAGATTCTAACAAATCACAAACTCAAAATTACTTTGAGACCATCTCTGGCCAAATATTAACACCCCCCCCCCCTTTCATTTTATTAAAAAAGCCGTTAGGATTAGCTAAATTTCGTCGGTATTATATAGAGAATCAAAATTATTTGAAATATGGCAGTATTAGAAATAAAAGACCTACACGTTGCAATAGACGGTAAAGAAATTCTCAAAGGAGTGAACCTAAAAACAGGTCCAGGAGAAGTACATGCCATTATGGGACCAAATGGTTCAGGAAAAAGTACATTATCATACACATTATTAGCACATCCAAAATACCAAGTAACTAAAGGAGACATCCTATTAGACGGTGAAAGTATTTTAGAATTAACAGCAGATGAAAGAGCAAAAAAAGGATTATTCTTAGCATTTCAATATCCAACTGAAGTATCAGGAGTAGGATTTTCTCATTTTCTCAGAACAGCATATAATTCTCTAAGTAAAGCAATGGATGGAGATGACAGAGAAGTTTTCATTACCGTTAGAGAGTTTCAAAAATATCTTAAAGAAAATATTGCAAAAGTTGGATTAAGAGAAGAGTTTCTATCAAGATATCTCAACGAAGGTTTCTCAGGAGGAGAGAAAAAACGCGCAGAAGTTTTACAAATGGCAGTTTTAAAACCTAAAATTTCAATTTTAGATGAACCTGATTCAGGATTAGATATTGATGCAGTTCAATCAGTAGCTCAAGCAATCAGTAAAGTTTCAACTAAAGATGCAACAGTAATTATTATCACACACTATGCAAGAATTCTAAATTTCTTAGATAAATTAGATTTTGTACACGTTTTTGCACAAGGTAAAGTTTTACAAACAGGAGATTCATCTCTTGCACAAAAATTAGAAGCCGAAGGTTATGAGTGGGCTTTAGAAAAAGAAGCACAGTAAAAATAATAGAAATATCATAGAAGAGAATATGTTTTTTGTTTAAATAGGGTTTCAAAAATAAAAAATCATGTCAGAAAATAGTGAACAATATTTTTTTAATTTTTCATTTTTCAAAGTTGATCCTAAATGGAGATGGATGGCTGATTTAGCAAAAGAGGAATCTGCAAAAGAAGTAGAAAACATTATCAGTAATTCAAAAATAATGTTTAGATCATATTCAAATTTAGGTCTTAGAGATGATGCAGACTTTTTGTTTTGGTTTGCAGCTAAAACAGTAGAAGAAATTCAAATTGTAATTGAAAAATTATACAAAACAGTATTTGGAAAATATATTATTTCATCAATGACATATTTGTCATGTACAAGACCGTCACTATATGTAAAAGATCAAAAAGCATTAGGTTTCATGACAGGAAATAATCCAAAAAAACACGTGATTGTTTATCCATTTACAAAAACAAGAGAATGGTACCTTTTACCAAAAGAGAAGCGTCAAGAAATTATGGATGAACATATTACAGTTAGTAAAAAATATCCACAAATAATACTCAATACAACTTATTCATTTGGAATACATGACGAAGATTTCATGTTAGCATTTGAAGTAGATGATATCAGAGATTTTCAAGATTTGATCATGGATTTAAGAGAAACACAAGTTTCAACATATGTAAAAAATGACATTCCAATGATTGTGTGCGTAAAAAAAGACATTATTCCATTAATTACAAGTTTAGGCTAAACATTAAAACAAATTACCAATAGATGCAAATCTTGGATAAACATAAATGATGAATTTTCAAATGAAAGATGAAATCAAAAGGAGATAAAATTGAATTACAATAAACTTGGAAAAACCGACATCAAAGTATCAGAATTAGGATTTGGCGCATGGTCAATTGCATTAGATTGGTGGGGTAAGAAAATTGAAGAAGATGAAGCAAAAAGAATGTTAAAAAAAGCATATGATTTGGGAATTAACTTTTTTGAGACTGGAGATATGTATGGAAAAGGGAAAAGTGAGAGGCTAATTGGCGAAGTTTTCAAAGATATGAGAGACGAAGTTGTACTATCTACAAAGTACGGATATGATTTCTCAGAAGTTGAACAAATTGGCCATAAAGAATTACCTCAAAAATTTGATGAAGATTTTACTAGAAAAGCATTAAGAAATAGTTTAGAAAGATTACAAACGGATCATTTAGACATGTATGGGCCACACAATCCAAAATTAAATCACATTAGAGATGATTCCATTTTCAATTTACTAGATAGTTTTATTGAGGATAAATCAATTAGAACATATCAAGTAGCTTTAGGTCCTGCAATTGGATGGACACAAGAAGGTATAGAAGCAATGGATAGACCTAACGTTAGTGCAGTTCAAACAGTTTACAATATTTTAGAACAAACTCCAGGTAATGAATTAATGAAAAAAGCACAAGAAAAGGATGTGGGAATTCTTGTTAGAGTTCCAGAAGCATCAGGTATACTTACAGGAAAAGTAAATGCTGAAACTAAAATTGATGAAAAAGATCACAGATCAGTGAGAAAAGGAGAATGGATTAAAGCATCATTAGAAAAAGTTGAAAAACTAAAACCAATTGCAGAAAGAAATGATTTAACAATTACAGAACTATCAATGAAATTCATCATGTCAAAGAAAGGATTTGCATCAGTTTTTCCAACAGTGGTAAGTGAAGAAGAGATTGTAAATTATGTTGAAATGACTAAAGGTGGATATATCTCAGCATCAGATATGAAAGAAATTGAAGAACTATACAACACATGGCCATCTTATGAATTAAAAGCAACACCACAAACAAGCTAAATGTTAAATGAAAAAACCAATTAACTTAGAAAAAACTCTTGAAATAATCGAAAGAATGAAAATAGCCAAAATTGGTGATTATAAAAAATGGGAGATAATTATTAAAAAAATTAATAAAAAACAAATTCTAAACCCAGAAGAATTAGAATATTATTCAAATTTAACACGAATTTACAAAGACTCATCAGTTACAAGTAGAACAAAAATCTACCATACAAAATTATCAAAAGAAGATGAAAAACCTCCGTGTAAAGAATGTGGAGAAGATTCTCTATACTATTGTAACATGAATGATCAATATTTTTGTAGCATACATGTTGTAGGGCACGATAAAAATGAAGTTTAAGAAGTTGCTGCGTCTTCCAAACTAAAAGAATTTTCTACAAAATATTCAACACGAGTTTTTTTGAATTCACGTGAACTAAATAAAATTCTAAATTCATCAACATTAATTTGATTTTGAATTGTTTTAGCAACATCATTTGCCTCATCTTGTGTTTTACAATGAATCATTGAAAATACGTTATATGGCCAATCATCATAAGTAGGACGCTCATAACAATGGCTAACTTGAGGAAATGAACCCAATGTTTCACCAACTGAAGTAATTCTATCTTCAGGAACCTTCCAAACTATCATACCATTTGCAGTAAATCCAACTTGACGATGTCTAAGGATTGCTGCAAATCTTCGTAAAACACCAATACTCTCATAGTGTTTCATTTTTGCAAATAATTCATCTTCAGTCATTCCAAGATTATTTGCTGCTTTTACAAACGGTTCATCAATTATTTCCATATCCTTTTGTAATTCACGGATGAAATCTTTATCCTGTTCAGTTGGATCAAATTTAATATTTTTAATTTCTTTTTTTTCTTCAGTTGGTGCAACATCATGTTTTTTATCATCAACCATGTCAAGTTTAACACCAATTTTGAATAATTGTAATGTTGGAAGCATTCTAACTTTTTTAATTCCTTTCAATGAATTGAATTTTTCAAGTTCTATTTTCAAATCAGCTCCTGGAGGAACTGCCAAAGTAAACCAAAGATTGAATTGATGATCACGTTCATAGTTATGGCTAACTCCCGGATGACGATTAATTTGGGAGGCTACATAATCTAGCTTATCGTGTTCAATTTCCATAGCAACTAATGAACTAGTATATCCTAGTTTTCGTGTATCAAATATTGCACTAAGTTGTCTTAAAACACCAATTTCTTTCAGATGGTTTAATTTTTCTTTAATAATTTCAGGAGTAGTATCAAATTTTTTAGCAATGGCATCAAATGGTCTAGTAACTAGAGGAAAAGTCCATTGAATTTCATTTAGAAGTTCCTTATCAGATTCACCTAAAGAAGACAATACGTGAATTACCTGGCAATTCAATTAAAAATGTAGCTAGTATTTCAAAAATTAGTTTTAATACATAAATAGAAACTGGGGTGTTTGGGATCGATGATAATTAATCTAAATCTAGAAGGTAAAAAAATCATCATAATAGGTGGAGGAAATGAAGCAGAAAAAAGAATTAAATCGATATTAAATGAGAAATGTGAAATTTCAGTAATTAGTGATTCTATAAATGAACAAATTTCAAATTGGGTTAAGACAAAAAAAATTAAATTAAAAAAACAAAAAATTGAAAATTTAAAATTTATTTCAGAATTAAAACCAGATATAATCATTACAACCACAAATGACAAAAAAATTAATCAAAAAATAATCAAGTATGCAAAAAACAGAAAAATCATAGTATATAGTTCAGATAATCCAGATGACAGTGATTTTTCAAATGCAGCAATAATAGATTTTGAAAAAACAATACAGATTGCAATTTTTACGGGCGGCAGGAGTCCTGCAATGTCTAAAAAGATCAAATCAAAATCTGAAAAAGCACTAAAAAAAGTAATTTTGAAAGAGGATATTGCTCAAATTAAGATTCAGAAAATCTCACGAACACTTGCCAAAGAGATCATTCCTACCCAATTTGAACGAAAACAGTGTTTGAACAACATTATGAATGATAATCAGATTGATCAGTTAATAAAAGACGGTCAGGTAAAAAAAGCTGAAAAGCGAGCAAGAGAGATAATTAAAAAATGGAAATAACCCAAAATATCATCAACGCACGTGTAACATTTCGTAATTCACCAATTCATATTTTAGAAAAATTTACAATAAAAGACATAGATACTGCATATCAACAATTCAAAAAACATTCAGAATTAGATGAATGTGTAATTATTCAAACATGTAACAGAATCGAATTATTTGGTAAATCAAAAACAGACAATACAGATAAAATCAAAAAAACATGGGCAAGTATAGCAGGATTAGATGAAGAAACATTTGAAGAAAATATAGAATTTGTAGAGAATCACGATGCTCTTCATCATCTCTTAAAACTAACATCAGGCTTAGATTCAATGGTATTAGGGGAAGAACAAATCTTAGGCCAAATAAAAAATTCAATTACATCTGCAAGAGAATCAAAAGCATCAGGTCAACATCTTAACACATTATTTGACAAAGCAATCAGAATGGGTACAAGAATTAGAAATTCTAGTGGAATTGGAAAAGGCGGGATATCAGTTGGTTCTATGGCAGTAAAACTTGCAGAAGAAAATATTGATGAATTAAAAACAAAAGAGATTTTATTAATTGGAACAGGAGAAGTGTCCACCCTTGTTGCAAAATCATTACAAAGAAGAGGATATGCGTTTAAAGTTACAAGTAGAACAATAGGTAGATCAGAAACATTTTGTGAAACTATGGGTGGCAATCCAATTAAATTTGAAGAAATACTTTCAGGATTTGATAAATACGATATAATATTTGTAGCAACAACAGCACCATATTTTCTTGTCACTCAAGATAGAATTACAGATGCAATGAAAAATAAAAACAATGGAATGATGATATTAGATTTATCAAATCCAAGAACAGTTGATGAAAAAGTAGCTACTATCAAAGGAGTCAAATTAATGAATTTAGATCAAATTGCAGAAATGGTTGAAAAGAACATGAATGCCAGATTAAACAAGGTAAAAACCGTTGAAAATATAATTAGAGAGGAAATCTCAGTATTAGAGGCTTCAATGAAAAGACTAGATGCAGAACCACTTGTAACAGACGTATTCAAAAACATAGAGAATCTCAGAGAAAAAGAACTACAAAAAGCACTACAAATGTTAGATGAAAAAGATGAGAAGAAAGTCAAAATTATTGAGGAATTAACAAAAGCAGTGGTAGAAAGCATAGTATCAACTCCAATGAACAATATTAGAAAAGCATCAGAACAAGGGCAACCAGATGTATTAGAATTAGCAACTAGACTTTTTGACTATAAAAAACAAAATCAGGCTGACTAGGATTATATTTTAGCCAGGATTAATTTCAGATATGTCATTTCCAACTAAACGTCTTAGAAGATTAAGAATTTCAGAAAAAATGAGAGAATTAGTTCAAGAAACAACATTAACTCCAAAAGATTTCATCTGTCCAGTATTTGTCCAAGAGGATCTTAAAAGTAGAATTAAAGTAGAATCAATGTCAGAAATTGAAAGATTACCGTTAGAAGAAGTAAATCAAGAAGTTAAAGAAATTATAGATTTAGGAATTCCAGCAATAATGTTATTTGGAATTCCTACACAAAAAGATGAAGCAGGTAGTTCAGCTTTTGATGATGCAGGAATTGTTCAAAAGGCAATTATCCAAATTAGAAAAGAATTTGGAGATAAAATAGTAATTATGGCAGATGTTTGTTTGTGTCAATTTACATCTACAGGTCATTGCGGAATTATTCATGGAGATAAAATAGACAATGATACTAGTTTAGATACACTTACAAAAATTGCTGTTAGTCAAGCTAAAGCAGGAGTAGATACAGTTTCACCATCAGCAATGATGGATGGTCAAGTTGCTGCAATCAGAAAAGCATTAGATGAAAAAGGATTTACAGACGTCTCAATAATGTCACATTCAGCAAAACATCGTTCAAACTTTTATTCGCCTTTTAGAGATGCTGCAGAATGTGCACCAAAATTTGGAGATAGAAAAACATACCAAGTTCCATTTACAAATGCGAGGGAAGCAATGATGGAAGTAGAAACAGACATTGAGGAGGGAGTAGACATGGTAATGATAAAACCAGCATTATCATATTTGGATTTAATTGCAGAGACTAGACGAAAGTATAATGTCCCAGTATCAGCTTATAGTGTATCAGGAGAATATGCATTAGTTAAAGCAGCATCACAATTAGGATACGTAAATGAAAAAGACATCACATTAGAAATTCTTCATTCCATTAAAAGAGCAGGAGCAGACATGATAGTTACATATTTTGCAAAATCAGCCTCAAGATTTCTTCAAGAATCATGAGAAATGATGAACGTTTTGAAATAGAAAGGGCCTTTGATTTATTGCCACATGTTGTAGGGGCAAGTTGGACAGCAATTTGGTTTAGAATGCAAGGAATAAGAAAACCAACAGTAGAAGAATTCAGGGAGAAAACTTTAGAATATCTAAAAATGATCGAACCAGTCTTTGAATCATTTCCAGAAAATGAAGAATTTGAGGCAATCAACAAGTACATAGATTCTAGAAAAAAGCAAGAATATGAAAAAATTATTTCTGGAGAGAATAAGGAAATCGAAAAAAGATATGATAGATATGTCGATTATGGCTAAATTTCACTTTTAAATTGTTTTAAAAATATTTTCAAGACCTTAGTTCTTTTTTTAGCTTCTATTTTACCAGATTTTGTATTCATTAAAGATTGTAATTTTAATAATTTATTAAAAAAATGATCAATTGCCCAACGATTGTCATCAGGTTTTCGTCCATTACAAAAAGGATCATCAATTTTGTAAAAAGGTCTATTCAATGAACCACTGGTAGCAAAAACTCTTGCAATGCCTATTGCACCTAATGCATCAAGTCTATCAGCATCTTGCAATATTTTTCCCTCAATAGTTCTAGGAATTCTATTTTGAGAAAAACTATGATCCTCAATAGCATCACAAATTATACTAATTTCCTCATTTGAAAAAGTGTATTTTTTTAAAATAGATTTTGATTTTTTTGCACTATCAACAGAAGAGAATTTAGATCGTTTACTTGATTTTGGGTATGAAACTACATCATGTAGTAGTGCTGCAGCAAGCACTAATTTTTGATTTGCCTTTTCTTTTTTTGTAATTTTTTGTGCATTATGATAGACTCTCATTACATGTTCAAAATCGTGTGCAGGATCATTATTCATTATTTTTATTACTTCTTTTTTTATAGAATCTAATTCTTTCATTTATAATCTCCAAATTTTTGGTTTAACAAATTTTATTTTTCTTTGAGTAATCAATACAGTCCAATTAATACATGCAAATAAAACAATTAGGCCAATTCCAACTCCATCAATTAATAAAATACCAGTTAGACGATCTTCAAAGATTTCCAAAAAGGGTGTTAAAACAGCATTACCAAAATATATCATTACTATATACGAAATAGTTCTACCAAACCAGAATCCAATATAGATTCCAATACTCTTTGCGCGCATTAATCCATATGTAATGAATAAAATATTACTTGGTAGTGGTGTTGCTCCAAACAAAAATGATGCTAGTAAATATCCATATTTTTTCTTATTCAAATAATCTCCAATGATATCAAGATTTGATTTTTGTTCTTCACCAACAAATTTTCGAAATAATCCACTTATTTTTTTTAAAAAAAATCTACCAATTGTAGCTCCAGTTGCACCAACTGCTGCAAGAAGTACAATATTCAAAGTAGGATCAAGAAGATAGAAAGATGTCAAAACAATCCAACTCGGAGGCATTAAAATCGGTGATGCATTAACACCAATCAATATCAGAAAAATTCCAAAATATGAAAACTCTCCAAATAATTCAAAAATATCCAATTTTCTTCAATAATTATACTGGTATTTTGTTTCTAAACCCTTGGATCCGTATTTAGTCAGTAGATAATATGACAATTTTTAGAAATTATCAAAAAATTTCATGTTTTTACAAACAATGATCATGTTTTACAACAAATAGGATCAATCATGCAATATCCTTATAAGCAATTTCTGTGTTTATAAGGTGTGTCAGATACTGTTTGGAAGTGCTATAGATGTAATCTTACTTTCAAAGATCAACAATTAGCAGAAATTCACAAAAGCATATCAAACCATTCAGTCAGCAAAACCAAGACAATTATCGCATAATTTTTGAAATTTTAGTAAAATAATAGTGCAGAGGGTGGGATTTGAACCCACGAACTCCTAAGAGAAGGGATTTCCTATATTATAGAGATCTTGAGTCCCTCTCGGTTGACCGGGCTTCGATACCTCTGCAACGATACTATATTTTTCCAATATTTCTCAATTACTATTTGAGAAATTGATCCATGATTTTAGAAATTTTTTAACAAAGCTTATAATCGAAAAGGTTATTGAAAATCACATGTCAGAATCAATACCAATTTCCGAAGCAAAAAAAATGCGAAGCGGAGTTAATGTTGAAGCCGAAGTTATTGGCAAAGGAGATCCAAGAACTGTGAACCTCAAATCAGGAAACGGAACAGTAGATGTCTGTGATGCAACAATAGCCAACGGAGACGGAACTGAAGAAAATCAAATGAAACTTACTTTGTGGGGAGACGACATTAAAGCAGTTAATGTCGGTGACAAAGTTGTCATTGAAAACGGATACACAAATGAGTTTAGAGGAGAAGTATCTTTAACCAAAGGTAAATTTGGTAAGATGACTGTAAATCCTTAGAAATTTCTTTTATTTTCAAAATTATTTTTTAAATCAAACAAGATTGTTATGATCCCTATTATCATAGTAATGATTCCAACAATAAGTAAGATACCAGAAACAATTAGTGGAACAACCATTTCAGCAATAGGCGAATTAGGATTTGTAAAAGATTCAGAATTTTCAGGATCCTCGGTAAACAGTATTACAAATTCTACATCAGTAGAACCAATATTTTCAATTTCAAAGTTTAATGTATCAGATTGCTCAACAAAAATTGTTTCAAAATAAACTGAATCAGATTGAACATATTCACCATAAGAATCTCCAAAAATATTTGAGATTGTTATAGATAATTTATCACCATTTTGGTAATCCATAATTTGAATTCCCCATAGAACAGGAACATCAGAAATGAAAGTACTAAAAGAAGTATAGACTACATTTCCAGGCATGATTTGAAAGGGTTCAGAGACATCATCAAACATCCCTTCAAAGAGGGAGGATATCAATAAAGATTCAGAATTTGGAAC
>ERZ802827.73-NODE-73-length-52324-cov-16.6656_pt1 | contig 52324 bp, 42 predicted proteins | sample MGYA00345652_ERZ802827 | MGnify/ENA primary metagenome ERZ802827 (study PRJEB30503, sample SAMEA104212372) | marine metagenome | biome: Westerlies Biome; feature: [SRF] surface water layer (ENVO:00010504) within the epipelagic zone...; material: water (ENVO:00002006)... | reverse complement strand
GGGTTAATCGTTCCCTGGACACGAAATGTGCGATGTTGCCCCAGATCGAAACCGTCAAATCACTGTTCGCACTTCAGGACATTCTGCACGCTGACCGGGTTGACCGGGTTGCTTTCGGGCATCTGGATTTTGCGCTCGATCTGGGCAGCAGTACTGATAAGGATTCTTTGCTGTACGCCCGCTCGCAGATCGTGCATCATTCGCGCTACGCAGAGAAGCCAGCACCCATCGATAGTGTGACTGCTGAATTTCGTGATACTGATACTGTTAGTGCAGAGGCCAAAGCGGCAAAGAATTTGGGTTTTGGTGGAAAGCTGATTATCCATCCTGCGCAGGATTTACCAGTAAAAAAAGGGTTTGCTCCGTCACCGGCGGACATTGCATGGGCCAAATCAGTGGTGCAGATAATAGAAAAGAGCGGCAGCGGCGCGCTTGCTGCTGATGGGAGCATGATCGACAAGCCCGTTGAAATTCGTGCGCGTCATATCATCGAGCGTGCGGGAAAGATAAGTTGAGCGACAAAACTCAAGGTGCATAGAGATATAATGCGCCTTTTTTACAGGCGAAGGCCGGTTTCAAGATCAAAGTAATGCAGCCGGTCTGCACGAATGTGGAAATTGGCGGCATCGCCGGGCGTAAAGCGATCCTCCCCTTCATATTTTCCGACAATCTCGCCAAAGCCGGCATCGCAGGTCAGTACCGTTTCATGGCCCATCGGTTCAATGACCGTGATGTGCGCGCCGATTGAAATATGGCCGCTGGCCAGTTTGGCAGCTTTGGCCAGCATCATATGCTCCGGCCGGAATCCCAGCTGAATCCGACGTCCCTCGGCAATATCACAACCGGCAAGACTGATGCTCTCACCACTGTCCGTCTTCAACGCTGCTTTGGATCCTGTGCCGGTGATGGTGCCTGTGGCAAAATTCATGGCCGGCGACCCGATAAAGCTGGCAACAAACTGACTGGCAGGATGTTTGTAGACTTCGTCAGGTGTTCCCACCTGCTCGATCCGCCCCAGATTCATGATGACGATGCGGTCCGCCAGCGTCATCGCTTCCACCTGATCATGAGTCACATAGACCGTGGTAGTCTTCACCCGCTGATGAAGCAACTTCATCTCGGCACGCATCTTGTGGCGCAGCTTGGCATCAAGGTTCGACAGCGGTTCGTCAAACAGGAACACTTTCGGTTTTCTGACAATAGCCCGCCCCATCGCGACACGTTGCTTCTGACCGCCTGACAGCTCGCCCGGCCGCCGTTTCAGCAATTCATCGAGCCCGAGAATATCGGCTGCTTCATTTGTCCGCGTGGTAATTTCATCTTTTGGCAGTCGCTTGGCCCGCAGTCCGAAGGATATATTGTCAAACACATTCAGATGCGGATACAGCGCGTAATTCTGGAACACCATGGCAATGTCACGGTCTTTCGGATGGACGTTATTGACCGGTTTGCCATCAATCGAAATGACCCCTGACGACACATCTTCCAGACCCGCCAGCATGCGCAGGGTTGTGGATTTGCCACATCCGGACGGGCCAACAAACACCACGAATTCACTGCTGCCAATCGACAGGTTGAAATCCTCGACCGCCGTAACCGACCCGAACAGCTTGTGAACGCCCTGAAGACTCACCTCTGCCATGTCTTATGTCTCCCCTGCGATCAGGCCTGACACCACATGGGCGCGTGCCTCATCAGCCTGCGTGATCCGCTTTTGAATATCATCCATGCCTGCCTTCAGACCTGCCAGCCTGTCTGCATAGCTGTCCAATGACCGCCGCAAAGCGCCCGGTCCCGGGCCCCCGGCCATTTCCCGCACAGCCACAAAATTTTGTGGGCTTGTTGCACGTGTCAGCAATGACTTGTCCATGACTGGCTTGCGTCCGGTGACCTCTTCAAAGGTTTGCGCGAACAGATCCCACGGCAGTTCATCAAACCCCATGCCGTTTGACAGCGCCGCGCGCGCCAGTTTGCTGGCCACATGATGGGCCGGCCTGAACGCGATCTCCTCCGTCCGGACAATCGTGTCTGCCAGTTCGGTGATCGTGGCCATCGATTTCTGGATGCGCAGATTGATCGATGGTTGGTTGGTTTTCATCGCCTCAACAAAGCTGGCCAGCAATGGCAGCGCATGGTCCAGCCGGTCAAAAACCTCAAAGCCTGCGGCTTGTGTTTCCCGCTCGGAATCATTCATGTCGGCAAACGGCGTGTTGTGCATTGTCTGCACGATCTGGTCTGCACCGCCGCCAGCAAGCGACAGCTTGAGGCGCAGATGCTCAAGCGGCACCGGATTGCGCTTTTGTGGCATGATTGACGAGATCTGGACAAACCCGTCTGCCACATCGATCTGTGACACCTCAAAGCCTGTCCAGGTCACCAGATCCTGCACCAACCGGCCAAGATGAATGCATCCAAGGCGAATCGCGCTATAGCTGCCGGTTATATAATCGACATTGGCAATCGCCCCATATGAATTTTCAACAATGCCCGAAAATCCCAGCAATGCGGCCACACGGTCACGATTAAGATCAAAGCCGGATGTTGTGATGGCCGCGGCCCCCATCGGACATTTGTTTACATCTTCCAGCGCTGCCATCAGGCGGGTCATGTCGCGCAAGACGAATTCAATCGCGGCCCCAAGATAATGCCCAAGCACCGAAACCTGCGCCGGCTGACCGTGCGTGTATAACAACACAGTCTCGTCAATGCCCTGTTCGGCGCGCGCCAGAAAGCGATCTGCAAGGGCGCCATACTGGTCCAGAAGCCGCAGCAGGCGGGCCCGCAACTGCATCCGGAACATGGTGTGCTCCATGTCGTTGCGCGATCGTCCTGTATGCAAACGGCCCGCAGTCTCTTCGCCTACCTGACGGCCCAGTTCACGTTCGATCAAAAAGAACAGATCTTCAAAACTGCCATCAAATTCCTGATCCGCCCATGGGCGGTCCTGGTCGATCTTGAGAAGGGCTGCCAGAATGGCGGCGCTGTCCGCCGGTTGCAGCAGATGCTGTTCGGCTAGCATTGCCCCATGCGCCAGATTTATCGCATGAAGTGGCGCCGAGAAATGCTGCTTGTAGATATCCAGATCGGGTGCAAGAACGCTGTCTGCATACACTTGGGCAGGAAATGTATCGTAATCCGAATTCATTTCAGATCATCCCTTCAGACCAGCGAGCATAATCCCGCGAATGATGAATTTCTGCAGCAACAGAAACACCAGCAATGTTGGCAGGGTGGCCAGACATGACGCTGTCATGACGATTTCCCAATCCATCTGGAATTCACCATTGAACGAGGCGATACCGACCGGAATGGTATAAATATCCGGGTCGTTGGTGACAATCAGCGGCCAGATGAACGCCGTCCAGTTCCCCAGAAAATGAAAGATCGCCAGCGCTGACAAGGCCGGTATCACAAGCGGCATGGCAATCCGCCACCAGATGGCAAATTCTGACCAGCCATCGATCCGCGCGGCCTCGATCAGCTCATCAGGCAGACTCATGAAAAACTGGCGCATCAGAAATGTGCCGAATCCGGTCATCAATCCGGGGAACGCGATCCCCCAATATGTATCAATCCAACCAAAGCTGCGCGACATCATATACCAGGGGATGATCAGCATTTCGGTCGGTATCATCAGCGTGCTGAGGATGGCGATAAAGACGATCTGACGCCCGCGAAAGTCGAATTTGGCCAGCGTGTATCCGACCAGTGAATCGAAAAACAGAACCGATGCCGTGCTGAATGTTGCCACCCACAGCGAATTCAGCATCCAGCGCATAAATTTTGATTCCTGCAGGATGAACAGATAGTTCTCTAGTGTCGGTCTGTCAGGAATGATGCTCAGTTCAAAGACTTCTTGCCCTGTCTTGAAGGACGTCGCTGCCATGAACACGATCGGCGTAATCATCACAACACCGCCAAGGAACAACAAGGTCCACAAGATCACCTTGCCGGGCCGTGCCCGTTCCAGCCGGGCCATGGTTGCGTTCACATCACTCATTTCTGTTTCCGCATCAGCCAGAGTTGGACAAGGCTTACAACAAGCAGGATCAGGAACAGGATGACGGTCAATGCCGATGCCCGGCCAAGCTTGAATTCATCAAAGGCAAATTCATAAATCATCAACACCAGCGGCTTGGTAGAGTTCAAGGGGCCGCCAGCACTGTCTGCGCTCATTGTATAGACCTGGTCGAAAATCCGCAGGAACCCGATGGTCGATACTACTGTCAGGAAAATAATCGTCGGCTTCAGGGCTGGCAGCGTTATTTCTCGCAGAATTTGCCACCGGCCTGCGCCATCAATCTCCGCCGCCTCAAAATAGCTGCGGGGAACAGCCCTGATGCCGGCAATGAAAATCACAATCTGAAAGCCAAGCCCCGCCCACACGGCAGGTGCCATAATCGAATAAAGTCCCTGCGTTACCGATTTCAGGAAAGGCTGCTGTGGAATGCCAACCCAGGACAGCATGATGTTGAAATAGCCGATTGGCAGCGGTTGATAAAACCATCGCCAGACCCAGGCCATCGCAACAGCTGTCGTCAGGAAAGGAATGAAATACATCGCTCTGATGAAGTCATGGCCGAAATCAATCTCATTCAGCCAATAGGCGATGATAAAGGCGATCAGCATGCTGACCGGCACGCCTACAAGCGCGTATTTGATGGTGTTCCACAGAACCAGCCAGAAATCCTCATCCGCGAAGATCTTGATATAATTCTTCATCCCGATGGCTTTTTTCGCACCGAGAAGGTTCCATTTCAGCGTGGAGACATAAAACGCCTCAAACGTCGGATAAAACCGGATTGTTATGTAAAAGACCAATGGAACAGCCAGAAACAGCCAGGCGGTAATCGCCAGCTTTTGCCTGATCGTCAGCTTGTTCCAGAAATCGGCCATATGTTCGGTTTTTCCGGCTATGAAAAGAATCGGCAGATGGCAACAAATCGCTGCCATCTGCGCAGATTACAGGCGATGCGTGTCAGTCTTCGAAGAATTCGTCAAAGACTTCCTGCTCGGCTTTCGCAACTTTCTTCAGCGCCGCCGCAGGGTCTGCGCCCTGAAGCACCACCATGTCATAGGCATCAATCAGCGACTGACGCTGCGGCTTTTCTGACACGAAGGCTGTTGCATTGGCATAGCTGAGGCCGCGAATGAACGGGCCATAGAGCGGGTGGGTCTTGTTGGCGTCAACAAGCGCAACCGCTGGCTTGGCGGGCAATTCACCCACGGTGTCCAGCCACAACTGCATCGCTGCGTCGGATGTCAGATGCTGCAGGAACTTTTCAGCCGCTGCTTTTTTCTCGCCATCTGCTTTCGAGCTGATGCCGTTCACCCAGTAGGACGAGAAGTTGTAGCGCTTGCCGTTATGTCCGGGCAGTTCCGAGATGGCAAAGTTCAGGCCATCCTGCTTCACGAATTTGGAAATCCGGAAGGAACCATCAAGAACCATCCCTGCCTGGCCGGCAGCAAAGGCATCCTGACCACGGTTCATAAAGCCGTTCGCACCCGTCTTGTGCGAGGCTTCAAAGTCGGTCAGAAACTTCAGCGCCTTGGCACCGGCATCCGAAGTATAGGCTACGGTCTTGCCATCATCAGAATAGGGCTGACCGCCATAAAGCCTGATCAGAACTTCGCGCCACCAGTGGTGATCCTGGCCATCGGTATCGACCGCAAAGCCGACACTGAGATAGTTGCCGTCAGAATCCGTCTTGGTCAGCTTCTTGGCATAATCGACAAACTCGTCCAGCGTTTCAGGCGGACCAGACAGGCCAGCCTCGGCAAACATGTCGGTATTCCAGAACAGGGCCAGCGAGCGTACAGCCGTCGGCAAACCCCAATATTCGCCATCAACCTTCATCGTGCCAACCATCGGGAAGAACTCTTCCTCAATCTTGGCATGCGGGAAAGCAGAACTGGAAAGCGGCTGGATCAGCCCGCCATCGCGATAATCATTCAGCCATCCGTAATAGAGCTGAACAACGTCCGGTCCGTCACCGGCAGACACTGCAATAGCCACCTTTTTGCGATAATCCGCATAAGGGAAATGCGTGTGCTTTACCGTTATGCCGGGGTTGGCTGCTTCAAAACTCTCGATCAGCTTGTCTACTGCCTCAACGCGACTGGCATAGGTATATTGCCAATATTCGATTTCCACCGCCTGGGCCAATCCGCTCCATACGAGCGATGTGCCACCGATGGCCAGTGCAAAAGCTGATTTCAACCACGTCTTCATCCGTCCCTCCGTCTGCTGCATGCATTTCTCAAAAGGTATTTACCTTTGCTAATGTAAAAACCTATGATACCACTTTCCATGTTGTCAAAGGAAAAGCGGACCACACGCAAAAGCATTACCTGCTTTCGGTCCGTCGTCAGTCGGACATGCCCGCAACGGCATCAGTGACAACATATTCGAGTCCGGGGTTTTGATTTGGAAACGCGCTACGCCACATTGTCGAATCAGCTGACCAAACGGATTGGTACCGGCGAATACCGGGTGGGTGACTATCTTCCAAGCGAGAAACAGCTTGCCTCAGAATTCGGGGTCAGCCGGCCCACAGTGCGCCGTGCCCTCGATTATGTTGAGGCCCTTGGCCTGATTTCACGGCGCCGCGGCGATGGCACAAAGGTGCTGGCGGAAAAGCCGTTTACCGAATACCGCTACACCACGCGACCTGTTGATGACCTTCTCTACGGGCGGGGGGCTGAGCGCATTGTCACCGGCCAGAATGATATGGTGTGCGACGATGTGCTGGCAGCCCGTCTGGGAGCAGCACCAGGGTCGCGCTGGGTTCATATCTCGCAACATCGCAATGATCTCGATTCTGGTGAAATGCTGGTTTGGGGTGATGTCTATATCGATCAGCAATTCAAGGGCATTACCGACCGCATAGCCAACTATGACGGTTTCATTTGTGACCTGATCGAAGAGGAATACGGAATTGCGGTCAGTGAGATACGGCAGACAATTCGGCCTGTGATCATCCCGGATGCAATCTGCGCCGAGATGAAACTGCCAACCAGATCACTCGGGCTGGAGATGACGCGTCGGTATCTGCACTATCTGAAACAGCCTGTGGAAGTGTCGATCAACATCTTTCCCGCCGAAAGATCCGCCTACACAATCACGCTAAGCCGCACCCAGGAAAGGGCCAGGGACCGATGAAAAAGGACTTCATCACAAGGCAGGAACATCGCCAGCCACTGCGACATCTTTATGGCTGGCTGAAATCTCTGCAATCCACCGTGATCTTCATGCAGACAGGGGCGCATCCCGATGATGAAACATCGCGCATGCTGGCCCGATTGTCGCTGGGTGACGGCATGCATGTGGTGTATGTGAATGCCGTGCGCGGTCAGGGCGGCCAGAATGCGCTGGGGCCGGAACGCGGCGATGCGCTGGGCTATCTGCGAAGTGAAGAGCTGTTTGAGGCAATGAAGGTCATCCGGGCCGATATCGGCTGGCTTGCCGAAACACCTGATGATCCGATCCGTGACTTCGGATTTTCCAAGTCGGCCGAACAGACCTATGAACATTGGGGCAAGACACACACATTGCGCCAGATGGTCAAGATGGTCCGCCTGTTCAGGCCGGACATTCTGATCCCCACCTTTCTGGACGTGCCAGGTCAGCATGGGCATCACCGCGCGGTGACGCAAACAACTCTGGCTGCGTTTGATGAAGCCGCACGCGCCGACAGTTTTGACGATCTGGGCCTGCCCGTCTGGCAAGTGAACGCGCTGTATCTGCCAGCATGGGGCGGCGGGGGCGGATCATATGATGACGAGGTACCACCACCAGATGCCACGCATGAAATTCTGACCGGTGATTATGATCCGGTGCTGGGCGGCACATATGCACAGGTCGGTGAATGGTCACGTGCCTGCCACGCGACACAAGGCATGGGCCGGCCCGTTGATGAAGAGGAAAGACCGGTTCCCCTGCATCAGCTGCGCACAGCAAGCGGCACGCCTGTCCACAGCAATCTGACCGAGGGTGTGCCTGAAACGCTTGCCGGTCTGGCGGCGCATTGTAACGCTGATGCTGATGGCAGTTCTGACGCCGGGCCGCAGGCTGCCGCCGATGCACAGCAAGCCGCTGCGGATGCGTTGGCGGCATTCCCTGACAGCAAGGCCGTCATGGGCGCGCTGTGCCGCCTGCAATCTGCGCTGCTGACACTAGATGCACATATTGTGCCGGCGCACAAACATCGTGTGCAGCTGAAAATGCGCCAGGTTGCCATGGCGGCAAGCGAAGCCGCCGCGTTGCAACTGCATTTTGAAATCAGCCCCACGGTGCCCGAAATCGGCAGTACGGCCGAGGCGAGGCTTAGCTGGCATGTGGCAGATACCGCCAATGCCCCCAGACTGTCTGCAACGCTGCAGGGGTCTGGCCAGCTTGATTGCGGCGCCTTTTCAGACACAGGTGATGCGGGCCGGCGGCGTGCGATGACTGCACCGCTGACAATTTCAGCACCACCAATCGATGCAATGGCAGGATGGCATGGCATCATGGCCGATCCGGCCAGCCTTCATGCCGAGGTCTGTCTGCATCTCGGGGACAGTCAGTTTGTTTTGCCGCTCTGCCCCGACACGATCTTTTCCACCAAGCCGCGGCAGACCGGACATATTGCTCCGGCGCGCACCTTGCTGCGCCTTGGCGAGGATACCGGCTTTGATATGCAGCTTTTGCCTGATGCAACAGTACCAGCGGCCGAGGATGCAAAACTGTCCCTGCCGGATGGCTGGCAGTTTGAGGCAGCACCAGCCGCATCCAGCACCGGCATGTCAGGCCGGGTGACCCTGGCATCGGACGCACGGGCCGGCCATTACCGCATTCACGCAACCCTTGCTGATGAGCCTGTCTACACCGCCCAGGAACTGGCCTACGCGCATATACGCCGGCAGACACGTTTCTCGCGGGCTGCAGCTGATATCGCGCTGGTGGATACAGCTGGTCTCGACGGGCTGACAATTGGCTGGATTGATGGCGGCGTTGATGAAGCCCACCATTGGGCCGGTCAGCTTGGCGCGCAGATTGTCCAGCTTGATGATTCCGATCTGCAATCCGGCAGCTTTGACGGGCTGGATGTACTGGTTGCCGGTGTCTTTGCCGGCGGCACACGCCCGGTGAATCAGTCGATGCGTTACATCCGGCCATGGATCGAGGCTGGTGGACATTTTGTCAGCCAGTATCACCGCCCTGTCGATAACTGGGACCGGGCCACAAGTTCGCCGCTGCCCTTGCAACCGGGCACCCCGTCAATCCGCTGGCGGGTAACAGACGCATCCGCACCCGTGCAGATGCTGCAGCCGGATCATCCGTTATTTGCTGGCCCGAATCCGATCACCGACAAGGATTTTGGCGGCTGGATCAAGGAACGCGGCCTCTATTTCGCATCCGAGTGGGATCAGGCCTATGTGCCGCTTCTGGCGATGTCTGACAGTGGCGAAAAACCCCTTGAGGGCAGCCTGCTTGCTGCAGAGATCGGTGCGGGAAGCCATGTGCATTGTGCCCTGAACCTGTTCTATCAGATGGACCACATGGTTGTCGGGGCGTTCCGCCTCTTCGCCAATCTGCTCACACCCTTTAACGGGAAATGAACGCCACGCCAGCCGACAATCTGGGCGGTCTGCGATTTCTGATTCTGAATGAGCTGTTCACCCTCAGTCATCTTGTGATCGTGAAGATGCTGGGAATCGAATTTGCCTCTGTGCAGATTGTGTTCATTCGCTGTCTCAGCAGCGCAGTTATTCTTGTCCCGTTACTGGCCTGGCGCGGGTCGATAGCGGATATGCATACACAGCTCGGCCTGAACAGCCTGCGGGTTTTGCTGTCATCGGTTGCCATCACCATCAACTTTTTTGCCATCTCGCAAATCCAGCTGGCTCAGCTAAGCACCATTGGTTACCTGCGGCCAGCCGTGACATCGCTGATTGCCTATTTCTTTCTGCGAGAAAGCCAGTCATGGCAACGCTGGGTGGTCATTGTGATCGGGTTTGCCGCCGTGCTGTTCATTTTCTCTCCAGAGGACAGCCAGCTTCAGCTTGTGGCGCTTCTGGCACTGTTGGGCATGTGCTGTGGCAGTTCGGCGACAATCCTGCAGAAATTTTTGTCGCGTGAGATGAGCGATCTGCCCCTGATGGTCTGGTACTCGGTCGGCGTCGCCCTCGTGACAGCCCCCTTTGCCTTGTGGGTATGGTCAGCGCCATCACCGGGCGAATTGATGCTGATGATCATGACCGGCCTGTTTGCAACGACCGCGCAATTCTTCTTCATACGCGCCTTTCGTCGGGCCGATGCCAGCTTTCTGGCACCGATGTTCTATTTTCACATCGTGCCCGCCACCCTGATCGGCCTGTTTGTCTTTGCCGAAATTCCATCGATCAACACCATGGCAGGTGCTGCGGTCATTTTGGCCAGCCTTGTTATCATGACTCTCCTCGAACGGCGGCGGCAGTGATCTGATGCACAGCGCGAACATTCTTGTATTCGAGGGGTCTGAGCAGGCGGCAGTCGCTGCAGGTGATGCCTTCATTGCCTCTGCCCGGACCAGCGGCACGCGCCCGGTCGGGCTTGCCACCGGCCAGACAATGACACCGGTTTATGACCATCTTCTGACAATTGACGGTCAGGCGAATGGCTTGTTTGCCGACACTGTATTCTCGCAACTGGATGAGGTGATTGGCCAAACATCGCCCACTGACAGTTTTGCCGCCGAAATTACCACCAGCCTGTTTTCACAGTTCCGCGCCACGCCTGCCGGGTTTTTGATGATTGACGGTCAGGCTGGCGATCCTGCCAGCGAGGCCATGCGCCATTGTTCTGCCATTCGCATGGCTGGGGGACTGGCGATGCAGCTGCTTGGCATCGGGGTGAATGGCCATGTCGGCTTCAATGAGCCAGGAAGCCCTGATAGCAGCCGGTGCCGGGTTGTTGATCTGGCAGCCAGCACAATTCAGCGCAACGGATATGATACCGGCATGCAGGGGATCACCCTTGGCATCGCTGATATACTGGCAGCTGAACAGATCATCCTCGTCGCCACTGGCGCGGCAAAGGCAGCAGCCATCAGTGCGATGATTAACGGCCCAAAGACACCCGATTGCCCGGCAAGCCTGTTGCGCGATCACCCCGATATCCGGCTATTTCTTGACAAAGAGGCAGCCGGTCAGATCAGCTGACAACACAAAGGAGGAGGTTTCAATGCGCTATCTTCACACAATGGTCCGGATCACCGATGTCGATGCATCACTGCATTTCTATTGTGATCTTCTGGGCCTCGAAATGGTCAAAGCTGTTGAAAGCGAAAAGGGGCGCTACACGAATTACTTCCTGTGTACGCCACATGACAAACAACGCTATGAGGACACACGCTCACCAGCTCTCGAGCTCACCTATAACTGGGATCCTGAAGACTATACAGGCGGGCGTAATTTCGGGCATCTCGCCTATCGGGTGGATGACATATACGCCTTGTGCGAAACGCTGATGGCGGCCGGCGTGACCATCAACAGACCGCCGCGCGACGGCAACATGGCTTTTGTCCGTTCGCCTGATGGCATCTCCGTTGAATTGTTGCAGGAAGGCGACCCGCTTGATCCTGCCGAACCCTGGCAGTCAATGGGTAACACGGGCAGCTGGTAGTCGGCAGTTGCGCCATGTCTGGTTCATAGCGGGCAAAGACCCTGCCTGCTATTGCTGCGCGTCTGATCGCGTCTCATGCTGTCAGCAGTCGATGCTTCAAATAGGGATTGTCGAGCGCCGCCCGCGCACCCTTCAGCCCGGCATCGGCATCTGTTGACAGCCATACAGGAACATTGGCCAGAAGATGTGACATGGCGCCAACAGCGCGAAAACGCTGCGCAAAGGGACTGGCATCTATCAGCGGGGCAAGGCGCGGGACAATGCCGCCAGCGATTACCGCGCCGCGCCAGCACCCGATCGTCAGCACATGATCGGCCATGACGCTGCCCAGAATGCCGAACATCAGATCGACAGCATCCCGGCATATACCAGCCTCAGCCAGCGCAGTGGCACCAATCTGGTCAGCTGACATGAACTGGTCAGCCGACATGAACCGGTCCGCCTGCTGCGCAGGCTTGGCATTTTTGTCCTGAATAAGGAATGCATAAATTGCCTCAAGGCCGGGTCCGCTTGCCAGATGTTCTGCGATGACATGTTCAGTCCGCTTCCGCATGAAAGCGTCCAGATCGTGTTCGATATCGGTCTGCGGCGCAAAGCGGATATTACCGCCCTCACCCTCGATCGGCAGCGGTCCTTCTGGCAGCGGTATCAGGGCAGACACGCCAAGTCCTGTCCCCGGCCCGATCACCAGCAAAGGGGCAGCGATATCCGGCCTGCCGTCCAGCAGTTGTTCATGACCGGTGCCAATCTCACCAGACAGGATTGATGACTGGGCCAGCGACTGCGCCGTGAAATCATTAATCACCAGCAGGCCGTCAAGCTGAAGATTCGCCATCAGCTGATGTTTGGCGAACTGCCAGTGGTTATTCGACACCTCGACAAGCTCGGCATTGACCGGGCCGGCAACTGCAAGGCTCAGCACATGCGGCGTGCGTGCATCTTCACCCTGCTTGATAGCTTCGGGAACGGACGCCAGAAAATGCGCATAAGCATCCTCAACCCCGGCAAAGTCGGCGCAGCGCAGATAGGTGACATGCTGCAGCCGCAAACTCTTCGGCGAGGAGATTGCAAACCGTGCATTCGTGCCGCCAATATCTGCAACAGTCACCGGCATAATGCTTGAACCTCTGGGTGGAAGGGCTGTCCTGCATGCTGATCACCTTCGCGTCGCATGCTTGTTGTGTCAGCAAACGACGCTTGTCGCTGTCAGCAAACAGCTTTATTGGCAGGATGTTGATGTTTCACACCCGCAGATATCTGGACATCCTTCGCGCAACACGGCGCAAAATCAAGCAATATGCCGATTTGCCATAGCTATCATTCAGCCTCTGCTATCCAATAGGCTCTGGATGTTCGGGCGTTAAGTCACTAAATCTGTGTCTGTGAAGAGGAGTTGATCATGCTAGTTGTAATTTCGCCTGCAAAAAAGCTGGATATGAGCCCGGCCAATGGTGTTGCCGCCACCAGCCCGGCGTTTCTGGACAATGCGATGGAACTGGCAGGTGTCGCGCGCGGCTTGTCGCATGATGATATCCGCTCGCTGATGGGGCTGAGTGATTCCCTCGCCCAGTTGAACACCGAACGGTTTGCCGCCTTTGGCACTCAGGATAAAAAGCCTGCCGCGCTCAGTTTTGCCGGCGATACCTATCAGGGGCTTGAAGCGCAGTCACTGGATGCAGATGACATGGCCTGGGCGCAAACCCACTTGCGTATCCTGTCTGGCCTTTATGGTGTGCTGCGCCCGCTTGACGAGATTGAGCCATATCGCCTTGAAATGGGCAGCAAGCTGAAAACCGGCCGCGGCGCATCGCTGTATGACTATTGGGGATCAGACATTGCCAATGCGCTGTGCGAACAGGCACAGGAAACCGGGGCCTCGGCGCTCGTCAATTGCGCGTCGCAGGAATATTTTGGCGCGGTTGACCAGGCCGCCCTGTCGCTGCCAGTCATTACGCCCGTTTTCAAGGAACTGAAGGACGGACGCGCACGCATTGTCAGCTTCTTTGCCAAAAAGGCGCGCGGTGCCATGGCCCGCCACATCATCCAGACACGTGCGCAGGACCGTGACGCGATAAAGGATTTCACGGCTGGCGGCTACCGGTATCAACCGGACCAGTCAACGCCCGAAGCGCCGGTATTTCTGCGCGACTATCCGGCCGCCTGACCTGCGGCCCGCCCCTGCCCACTGAAAGCATCACATGTCGCATTTTTTCGAGGAGCTGGACTACAGCAAAACACCGCTTGGTGAGCTCGTGTTGCGACGGCGGCGCATTCTGAAACTTGATCGCGATGTGGTTGAAGTCATCCTGAATGACGAACATCTGATGTCGGATTACTTCACCGTATCTGAAGTCGCGCTCGCCAATATCCCGATGGCCCTGCTTGCTGCTGATGCGCCCGACATTCTGGTTGGCGGCCTCGGGCTTGGCTACACCGCCGATGCTGTTCTCGGCCATGACCATGTCCGTTCACTGACCGTGATAGACTATCTGGCGCCGGTCATCAGATGGCATCATCAGGGCATCCTGCCGCTTGGCACAACACTGTCAGATGATCCGCGATGCACCCTTGTTGAAGGTGACTTCTTTGCCCTTGCACGCAGCGGCGACGGGTTTGACCCGCAGGTGCCCGGCCGGTGTTTCGATGGCATTTTTCTGGATATCGATCACACTCCCGACTTTTATCTGAACCCCTCACATGCCGGTTTCTACAGCGATGACGGTCTGCACCGGCTGTCTGGGCAGTTAAAGCCGGGCGGCATTTTTGCGCTCTGGTCGAACGACCCGCCGCAGGAAGAATTTCTTGGCCGGTTGCGCCAGCATTTTGCGCGCGCGCAAGCCGAGGAAGTGGTGTTCTTCAACCCGCTTCTGGAGGAAGACTGCGTGCAGACAGTGTATATAGGCATATCACGCGATTAGGGGATGTCGGCATAGATTGCGCAAGGCCGCTACCCACCTCAGACACAACGTCAGATGCATCGCCCACCATCGATTTCCATGCCGATACCGGTAATCATCGATGCCTCATCCGAACACAGGAACAAAGCCGCGCTTGCCAGATCCTGCGGCGTTGAGAACCGGCCGATCGGGATTGTGGCGAGGAACTTTGCGCGCATCTCAGGCGTGTCTTCACCCAGAAAGCGTTTCAGCATCGGTGTTTCGCCTGCCACCGGGTTCAGGGCGTTGACGCGGATGCCATGCGGTGCCAGTTCGACAGCCATGCTCTTTGTGGCGGTGATCATCCAGCCCTTTGAGGCATTGTACCAGCTCAGACCGGCGCGGGGTGACACGCCTGCGGTCGATGCGATGTTCAGGATCACGCCGCTTTCCTGACGTTTCATCACCGGAACAACGTGGCGTGCGGACAGATAGACAGACTTGGTGTTGACCATCAAGACGTGATCAAATTCATCTTCCTCAACATCCTCCATCGGCTGCGGAAGATGCGTTGTACCCGCATTATTGATGAAGATATCGATCCGCCCATGTGCGGCCATTGCGGCATCGACCAGCGCTGCCATGTCGTCAGCCTTGCTGACATCACCCTTCACCGCCAGCCCGTCCAGCCTGTCTGCCACCACCTGTGCGGCCTGAAGATTCACATCGCCAAGGACGACTTTTGCCCCTTCGGCCACAAAGCTTTCGGCGATGCCGGCCCCAAAGCCTGACCCGCCACCGGTGATCACCGCAATCTTGCCATCCAGTCGCATTCTGCGCCGCCCCTTTATTCCTGCTTGTTCAGAAGGGTCATCAAAGCGTGACCCATAACCTTGGCGCTGTCGAGCATGTCGGTGATGCCGATCCATTCATCCGGCTGGTGTGCCAGTTCCAGAATGCCCGGCCCATAGGCGACACAGTTCTTCAGGCGGCCAATGCGGTCGATATGTTTCTGATCATAGGTACCCGGTGAGACTACGAATTCAGCTTTCTGTCCCATCACTTCCTGAATGGCGGCAGACAGCGTTGCCGCCACCGGCATGTCCTCACCGATCATCACCGGATGCACTTCGAACAGGTCCCGGACTTCATATTCAAAACCGGGGCGCTCGGCCTTCACACGTTGCATCAGAGCCTCAATTTCGGCTTTCACCTGCACCGGGTCCTCTTCGATCAGATAGCGCCTGTCGATGGTGATCACACAGCGGTCTGGCACCAGTGCCGAAGGATAACCGGTATACCCCTCTTCGGGTTCGCCAAGCCCGCCATGGATCGAATTGATGTTCATCGTCGACTGGCGCGACCCCGCCGGCACAACAGGCATTGCCGTCTCGCGCATGCCCAGCGCCGGAAACAATGTCGCCTCCATCTCCGCAATGACGGCCCCCATATGCCGGACCGCGCAATCGCCTAGATATGGCATCGATCCGTGGGCAATCCGCCCTCTTGTCTCGATCTCTGCCCACCAGACACCGCGATGACCAAGGCAGATGCGATCCTTGTTCAGCGGCTCCGGGATGATGACATGATCAACCCGGTCCGGATCGAAATAGCCCTTTTCGGCAAGCCAGGCAACGCCGCCAAATCCGCCCGTTTCCTCATCAGCCGTTCCCGAGATTTCAATAGAACCGGCATAGTTTGGCACCGTGCTGATAAAGGCCTCGGCAGCGATGATGGCTGCGGCCAGTCCGCCCTTCATATCGCAGGACCCGCGGCCATAAATACGGTCCGCCTCAACATCTTCACCAAACGGATCCTTGGTCCAGCCTTCGCCAAGGGCAACGATGTCGGTATGCGCGTTGAAATGCACGCACGGTCCCGGTTGCGCGCCCTCATGGCGGGCGATGACATTCCAGCGCGGGTACTTGTCGCTGTCGCCAAGCGCTCCCTCGGCACGAAGCTTGATCGTTTCAAACCCTGATGGCTGGAGACGCGTTTCGATATGCTCGCAAATTTCCAGATAATTATCGCCAGGCGGATTGAAGGTGGGAATCTTCAGCAGGTCAACGGTTGTTTCAATCAGCTGATCGCGGTTTGCATCGATGGTCTTGAACAGGGATTGTACCCGGTCTTTGTCAGCCTGCTTGCCTGTCGACATCTTGTCACCCCACCCTGATCAGGCTTAAAAGTCTTGGGCATTTCGGCGGCTGCGTCAACTTCGGCCATAAATGGTGATCGGGTTTGGCCTAATGATGCGAGCTATGCGGCCTGTCCTGTGCCGCCGACGCAGACGATCTATCACCTGTCTTCAACGCTGACTTCAATCCGGGGCGCATCCCCGGCACCGGCAAGACAGAGAGGACAAAGCAGCCAAGCGCGGCCACCACAATGCTTGGCCCGGCTGGTGTGTCCCATTCCAGTGATCCCAGAAGACCCAGCCAGACCGACAGAACGCCAACAATTGCCGCGATTGTGGCCATCATTTCAGGTGATGCCGAGAACCGCCGTGCCGTTGCAGCCGGGATAATCAGCAGCGCTGTTATCAGCAGCACGCCGACTATTTTCATCGACACCGCAATAACAGCAGCCATCAGGGTCATGAAGATGACATTGGCAACATCGGGTTGCACACCCTCGGCAGTTGCCAGTTCGTAATTGACCGTGGCCGCAAATAGCGGGTGCCAGATGCGCGACAGCACGCCGAGAACCAGAACACCGCCACCCCAGATCACCGCCAGATCAAACGATGTGATGGCAAGCACGTCACCAAACAGAAATCCCATCAGATCAACCCGCACCCAGGTCATGAATGCCAGGACCACCAGCCCGACTGCCAGCGCCGAATGTGCCAGCAATCCCAGCAAGGCGTCTGATGACAGGGTGGCGCGGCGCTGCAACAGCATCAGCAACATTGAGACAACAAGCGAGATGGCGAATACGGCAAAAGTGACATTCAGTTCAAACAGCAGCGCCAACGCCACGCCCAGCAATGCCGAGTGAGACAGCGTATCGCCAAAATAGGCAAGTCGCCGCCAGATGATAAAGCATCCCAATGGCCCGGCCACCAGCGCCACACCAATCCCGCCAATGACGGCGCGGGTGAAGAAATCATCAAGCATCAATCTTTGCCTCGCCAGTCTCATCAGCTGCCTGACTGCCGGCGTCTGAATTCGGGGCATCTGAATTCGGGGCATCTCTGGTGCTTTGAATCCGTCCGTCTGGCAGATGTTCATGGTCATGCTTGTGTTCATACAGCGCGAGGCCCGATGCGGCACGCGCCCCGAACAGTGATTTGAATTCGTCGCTCGAGGCAACTTTTGCCGGCGTGCCAGAACAGCAGACATGCCCATTCAGACAGATCACCCGGTCGGTTGTCGACATCACGACATGCAGATCATGGGAAATCAGCAAGACCCCGCAATTCAAACGATTGCGAATGTCATCAATCAGTTTGTAGAGCGCGATTTCACCATTGAAATCGACACCCTGCACCGGTTCGTCCAACACCAGAAAATCAGGTGCCCGCAAAATTGCACGCGCCAGCAGAACGCGCTGAAACTCACCGCCGGACAGCTTGCTCATCTGGGCGTTGGCAAGATGCAGCGTCTCGGTTGACGAGAGCGCCACCTCCATTTCGCTTTTGCTGGCCCGGTTTGTCAGGTTCAGGAAGCGCTTTACCGTCAAGGGTAGCGTCCAGTTCACATCCAGCTTTTGCGGCACATAACTGACTCGCAGGCCGGCACGGCGATGCACATGCCCCTCATCCGCATTCAGAACACCAAGCGCCATTTTCGCTGTCGTGGATTTTCCAGACCCGTTGGGCCCGATCAGTGTCACGATTTCGCCGGGGGCGACGTTCATGGAAACGCCGCGAACCAGCCATCGGTCTGACCTGTAAATACCAGCGTTTTCCAGTGTTATGAGCATGTCTTGTTCTCTGGGCATGGGACCTTCACCCGGCATCCTTACCACGCCGCCATTCGCCTGTCCCTATCTCTCTCGGCTAATGCTTTTCGTCTCTTTGTCACGCAAGACAATTGAAACATGTGATTTTATGTTATAATATAACATTTCATTTTGAATTTGAAGGCATATCTGACAATCACAACATCCGGGAAACATTATGCAATTCATCAGACCTGCACTCCTTGCGACAACAATCCTGACCGCCAGCATGACAACTGCCTTCGCAGACGTAAGAGTGGTCACGTCAATCAAACCTGTTCATTCGCTGGTTGCCGCTGTTATGCAGGGCGTTGGCACACCCGATCTGATTGTTGAGGGTGCAGGCTCGCCGCACACATATGCGCTGAAGCCATCACAGGCCAAACAGCTGCAAGAGGCTGACCTTGTTTTCTGGATGAGCCATGATCTTGAGGCGTTTCTGGAGAAGTCGATTGACGGCATCGCAACGAAAGCAGTGTCGGTACCGCTGATGGAAAGTCGCGGGCTGATGACCCTCGGGTTCCGTGAAGGCGGCGCGTTCGACGATCATGGCCATGATGAACATGACGACCATGATGAACATGACAAGGACGATGACCACGATCACGAAAAGCATGATGATCATGATGAACATGATCATGGCGAGGTGGACCCGCATGTCTGGCTGGACCCGGAAAATGCCAAGGCAATGGTTCACGAGATCGAAGAGGCACTTGCCAAGGCCGATCCTGCGAATGCCGCAACATATGAATCAAATGCTGAGGCCGTGATGGCAAAGCTTGACAGTCTGGTGGCCGAAATTGATAGCGAACTGCAGCCAGTAAAGGGACGCGGCTATATCGTCTTCCATGACGCCTATCAGTATTTTGAAAATCGCTTTGGGGTGTCAGCAATCGGCTCCATTACCGTGTCACCCGAAGTGCTACCAGGGGCTGAGCGGATCAGCGACTTGCAGGAAAAAGTCAGAAGCCTCGATGCAACCTGCGTATTCTCGGAGCCACAGTTCGAGCCAAAGCTTGTGGCAACAGTGACCGAGAATACCAACGCACGCACCGGTGTGCTCGATCCGCTCGGCGCGGCAATCGACAAAGGGCCAAACCTGTATTTCACCCTGATCCGCAATATGGCGTCATCACTCAAGAATTGCCTGTTGGGATCTGGCTGATCTGCTGCGTCTTCAGATCATCCAGAGGCGTGGCTATATACAGGCTGTCACCTCAGAAAGAGGTTTGGTCCAGACCAAGCCTCTCGAGGGACTGCATGATCTCGTGGCTGTCTGACTTGATGATGAATGAGCGCTTGAAGTTCTTGATGCTGGTGCCGGCCTGCTTTGCCCTGTCCAGATATTCTTGTGCTTTTTCAAGATCACCTCGCTTTTCACTGGCATACGCGAAATAGAAAAGCACCTCGCCATGCATATCAGGCGCATTGATATTGTCACCAATCAAGGCCTGCACTTCATCTTCCTGACCATTCAGATAGTAATAGGCCACGAGATTTCTGGTGATACTCCAGCCAGCATCATGCGGTACCCGAATCAGTGCCTGCTTTGAAACCTCGATCGCCCTGGCGTAATCGCCGCATACCCCGTAAATCCGCGCCGCACCCGATAGCGTGTCAACGGACCCACCAAGCTGTATCGCCGTTGTAACTTTCGAGATCGCCTCATCGCATTGCAAGCCAAAGAAATAGAAGCCAACAATTGCACTCAGGATATAGGGCTCTTCCATATCCGTTGTCTCAGATGCCCTTTCGACTAAATTCTTCAGTTCTTTCAGATCAGCTTCCTTGTCGATACTCAGGCCAAGAGTGATCTTCTGAAACACCTGCCAGGCTGGCAGCACATACAGCCAGGCTGAATTTTCCTGTGGAATAACCTTAACCAGTTGCTTCAGCAATTTTTCAGACGCGAAGTAACCTTGTCTGTTCAAGCGGCGCCACTCCTGTCGCCAGTTCAAAAACAGCATATAGTCTTCGATTGTGTTGAAGCTGTTTGCCCAGTTGGCACCCTGATTAACGCCCACAACAGCATTGATCGCCAGATCGGCAAGCAATAGCTGGCTCAGCTCGTCCTGAACTCTGAACAGACTTTCTGCGGTAAAGTCTCGCTTGTCTGACCAGGAAACAGTCCCGTCGTCCAGATCAACCAGCTCCAGATTGATCCGCCCTGCATCGCCAAGATATTGGACAGTGCCAGACACAACATGATCGATACCGAATGCGGTCTTCAGATTCGTGCCTGCGATCCCGCTTTCAGCCACATGATAGCTGGTGCTGGAGGACAATACAGTCACGCCGACAAACTTCGACAGCGTGGCAATCAGGCTCTCGGTCACACCCTTGCCAATTCCTTCGACCTCTGACTGGCCGATAACGTCGATGGGCATTACAAGGATCGTAGGCGCGGACATCTTGTTCGCGTTGGTTTTGGCAGATGGTGAATTCTCACTGGTCTGATCGGCTGACGATCCGTTGAGGCTGATCACCTGGTTACCCGGCTTTGAGGCACCTTGTTCCTGGAAGACATAAAAGAAAATCGCACCAATTACGGCCACCGCAGCCAAGGCCGCCATCAGGAGGGGCTTTTTGGTTCCATCGGCACCTTGCCTCTTCTGGGTATGGGGCATGATCACGTCGAATGCGTGAAACGCGTTCTCCTTTACCTTCTGCAGGCCGAGATCATGAAACTTGTGCCGGGTCTTTTGTGCGACCATGTCATGCACTGATTTGGATATTGAGACGCCGTCTGGCTGCGATAGCGCTTCCAGCCGCGCGGCGATGTTTACGCCGTCACCAAGCAGGTTGTCGCCGCGTTTGACAACATCACCCATATTGATGCCAAGCCGGAATCTCATTTTCATCGGGCTATCTGGCTGCTTGTTGGCCTCGACCATACGCGTCTGAAATGACGTCGCGCACTCAAGAGCGTCTACCGCGCTGGGAAACTCGGCGAGGACTGAGTCGCCGCCAGTGTTAAAAACACGCCCGCCATATTCTTCGATCAATGCGAGAAGCACCGACTCGCGGGCTTCATATGTCCTGAGTGTGAGGTTTTCGTCAGCTTCGATATGTTTGCTGTATCCAACGACGTCAGTTCCGAGAATGACCGCAACTTTCCTGTTGAGCTTTTCTTCTGACATCTTGGTACACCCATAAAGCTGGCATATTCCAAGTGGAATATCGACGATCTGCTATATTAGGGTTTGTGCGGCCTGCACTATCCAGCCTGAACAGCACCAGAAAGGCCGCCCCGGCCACCCTTGTTGCGCTTGGTGGTTTCAGTTTTACCGTGGCCGCACTTTCGGGCTAGCATTTACCCTGTATTTCAGATGGGGAGTGTGACCCGTGACCATTCATCTGGCCATCGACATCGGTGGTACTTTCACAGACCTCGTACTGGACTGTCATGGCCAGCGTTTCACGGCCAAGGTGCTGACAACAACTGCGCGACCAGTCGACGGGTTGATGGAAGGGGTGCAGATCATTCTGCAACAGGCCGCCATCGATGCCAGCGCCATCCAGCTTGTCGTTCACGGCACCACGCTGGCCACCAACGCCCTGATTGAGCGAAAGGGTGCAAAGACAGCGCTGATTACCACTGCCGGCCATCCTGACACGCTGGAAATGGGGTTCGAGAACCGCTTTGACCAATATAACATTCAGGCTGACCGGCGCGCGCCTCTTGTCGAATCTGCGCTGCGGTTCGAGGTAGCAGAACGGGTCAATTTTCGCGGTGAGGTGCTACAGACAATTGATGAGGATTCGCTCGCCGCAGTCGTCACACAATTACAGTCGCATGACATCAGCAGCGTTGCTGTGGGCCTGCTTCACGCCTATGCCAATCCTGACCATGAACGCCGCATAGCCACTATACTGGGTGCAGTGATGCCACATCTGTCGATATCCCTGTCTTCGGATGTATGCCCGGAAATCCGCGAATATGAGCGCCAGTCGACCACTGTCGCCAATGCCTATGTCAGGCCAATGATGAAAGGCTATCTTGACGATCTGGATGCGCGCCTTGATGCAGCCGGCTTTACATGCCCATGCCTGTTGATGACCAGCGCCGGCAGTCTTGTCACGATCGAAACGGCAACGCGCTTTCCCATTCGCCTTGTTGAATCGGGTCCGGCCGGCGGTGCCATTCTGGCGTCCCACATGGCGAACAGACTACAAGAACCAAAGCTGGTCTCGTTCGACATGGGCGGGACAACAGCGAAAATCTGCCTGATTGATGACGGAAAACCGCTGCTCAGCCGGGAATTCGAAATTGATCGGGCACACCGTTTCATAAAGGGCAGTGGCACACCGTTGAAAATCCCAGTTATAGAAATGGTTGAGATCGGTGCAGGTGGTGGGTCGGTGGCGCGTGTAGATGCGCTGGATCGCATTCGCGTCGGCCCCGATAGTGCCGGATCAATGCCAGGGCCCGCATGCTATGGCCGCGGCGGTGATCAGGCCACTGTAACGGACGCCAATCTGGTGCTGGGGCGGCTGGCAGCCGACAATTTTGCCGGCGGCAGCATGGTACTGGACCTGACTGCATCTCAACAGGTTCTGTCCGACCATATCGGCACGCCACTGGCGTTTGATCCGGTTGATGCCGCCAAGGGCCTTGTCGAGGTGGTGGATGAAAATATGGCAAGTGCCGCGCGTGTGCATGCGGCCGAACGCGGCATGACCCTCGAAGGGCGCACGATGATTGCCTTTGGGGGCGGTGCCCCGCTTCACGCCAGTCGTGTGGCCGACAAACTGGGCATCGACAGGATTATCATCCCTGCGGATGCCGGTGTCGGGTCGGCTGTCGGGTTTCTGCTGGCACCAGTTGCCTATGAGGTCGTACGAAGCCGCTATCTGCGCCTCGATGATATAAGGGAATCATCGCTGCCAGAGCTGTTTGACCAGATGCAGACCGAAGCTGAATCCGTGGTCCGGATGGCCCAGCCTGAAGGCCGGATATCGATTGAGCGTCATTGTTTTGCCCGTTATGTGGGTCAGGGACATGAGATCAAGATCACCCTGCCAGCAGGCAATCTTGATACCCGTTCGGCCAACGTGATCAGACAGGCCTTTGAAACCGAATACCGCGCCACTTTCGGGCTGCTGGTTCCCGGCATTGCCATTGAAGTTCTGACCTGGTCGCTGACCGCCATTGGCTCGGATACCGGCATCAATGAAGCGATGTCGCCTGACGCATCTGCAGGCACCATTCCGGCTGACCACCCACACGGCGATGATCTGAAAGCGGACAGTGCGGCTGGTACGCGGCGCATATCTGATCCTGGCGCGCCGACGGACCTGCCCTATGTGATTATGGCGCGCGGCCAGCTTGCCAGTGACATTGTCGGCCCGGCAGCCATCGAAGAAGCGCAGACGACAACGATCATTCCCGCTGGCTGGAGGGCAACGCTGAACGCTTCACGCGATCTGGTTCTGGACCGCAGCACATCCGCGCAAGACACACCTGCCGATAGCGGTTTGAGCCGTGCGGTCAAGCTGCAGGTATTGTGGGACCGCCTGATTTCGGTTGTTGAGGAACAGGCGCAGGCCATTATCCGCACTGCTTTTTCTACGTCCGTTCGTGAAGCTGGTGATCTGTCAGCCGGTATCTTTGATCCTGGTGGCCAGATGCTTGCCCAGGCCGTGACTGGCACGCCGGGACATGTCAACGCCATGGCCGCCTCGGTCGAATTTTTTCTGCAGCGATATCCGGCTGATGTGATGCAGCCGGGCGATGTCTATGTCACGAACGATCCATGGATGGGCACCGGGCATCTGTTCGATTTTACTGTCGTGACGCCGGTATTCCACAAGCAACGCCTTGTCGGACTGTTTGCTTCGACAGTGCATGTGGTGGACATCGGCGGCATCGGTTTCAGCCCGGATAGCGGCCAGGTGTTCGAGGAAGGTCTCTGCATTCCCATCATGCCAATGTTCAGCGATGGCAAGGCGAATGAAAATCTGTTCGACATCGTACGCGCCAATGTGCGCGAACCCGAACAGGTTGTAGGCGACATGTATGCGCTGGCATCCAGCAATGATGTCGGTGCGCGCCGCCTGCTGGGGCTGCTTCGTGATGCGGGCATGGATGATCTGGATGATCTGGGCGCGCATATCATCTCGACCTCGCGCCGCGCGATGGCCGAGGCGATTGGCACGCTGCCACAAGGCAGCTTTGAGAACAGCATGACAGTCGACGGATACGATAAGCCGGTGGAACTATGTGCACGGCTGCAGATCACCAAGGACCGGATCATTGTTGATTATGAAGGCACCTCGCCAACATCACCTTACGGTATCAATGTGCCGCTGACCTATGCGCGTGCCTACACCTCGTTCGGCATTCGCTGCATCGTCGGACATGATGTGCCGAACAATGCCGGATCGCTGCAGCCAATCGAGGTGAACGCGCCCGCCGGATCGATCCTCAATGCACCCCGTCCCTGCGCGGTGAATGTGCGGCATGTGATCGGGCAGATGTTACCGGATGTCGTGCTTGGCTGTCTTGGCAAGGCAGTGCCCGGACAGGTGCCTGCCGAGGGCAGCTCCAGCCTGTGGAACCCGATGTTGTCAGGAAGTCACGGTGTCATCGGCGGGTTGTCTTATGGTGAGGCAACGCCTTTTGCCGTGACTATCTTTCATTCAGGTGGTGTGGGCGCGCGGCCCGGCAAACACGGCCTGTCAGCCACTGCATTCCCTTCGGGCGTTCGTAATACGTCTGTCGAAGTTACCGAAGCCATTGCCCCGCTGCTGTATCAGCAGAAGCGGTATCGCACCGGATCAGGCGGTGATGGGCAGTGGCGTGGCGGCGACGGGCAGATCATCGAAATCGCCCATCGCGAGGGCGCACCCTTTGCCGTATTCGCGCTGTTTGACAGAATTGAACATCCGGCACGCGGGCGTGACGGGGGGGCGGACGGCCAGCCCGGCGAAGCCATGCTGTCGGACGGCAGAAAGCTGCGCGGCAAGGGCAAACAGATCGTGCCTGCCGGCCTCAGCCTGATTATGAAGCTGCCGGGTGGCGGCGGGTTGGGGTGACACGTTTCTGTGCGGTGATTCTGAACGGAGCATTCGCCGCCCCATAACCGTCATAGCCGCCGTCACGCTGCACAATTTCGAAAAATATTTCGCCTGCTGTCTGCTGTCCATACATCTGAAAGAATCGCCCCTCGGCATCCTCGTCATACATGATGCTGTATGTGGCCAGCCGTTCCAGCATATCGGGTGCCAGTCCGAAGCGCGCGCCCAGATCGTCATAATAGTTCGCAGAAATATCGAGGGGTGTGAACCCCCGCGCCACCAGCGCCTCAGCACTTGCAAAGATATCATGCGAGCGAAAGGCGATATGCTGCACCGCCGCGCCAAAGGTCTGACTGATGAACCGGCCAGCCAGCGTGTTCTGGTTTTCTGCGCCATTCAACGTGACCCGCAAATCGCCGGTTTTGTTCTGGATCGCGCGACTGCGCACCAACCCGCCCGGATCAACCACATCAACCATGGCCACCTTGTCCACGTCAAAGATCGAGGTATAGAACAAGGTCCAGGTCAGCATTTCCTCATATTTCATCGTCTGCGCGATATGGTCGATCGTCTGCAGTCCCACCGCACTGTCTGCAGCGGCTGGTGTCACCTGATTGAAATCGATCTCCCACAAATCGCCAAGATCACCGCGCCGGTCGATAAAGCGCACCATCCCGCCGCCAACACCCCTTATCGCCGGGATCGACAATTCACCATCTGCCTGCCTTGTCTGAACCACCTCGGCACCAAGCTGGCGTGCGCGTTCTACCGTGTCACCTGCATTATCAACCCGCAACGCGATTTCGCACGCCGATACACCGTGGACCTCATAGCTGGAATGCGCAAAGCCGGATCCCTCGGAATTGATCAGGATGTTGATGTCATTCTGTGCCCAGCGCGCCACCTTCTTTGACACGTGATTGCCAACATGGACAAAGCCCAGCGCTGACAGAAGATCGGACAGTGCTTCTGCCTCCTCCTCACTGGTCGTGAACTCGATAAACTCATAGCCGGAACAGACACTGCGCTGCGGCATGGCCGGCAGTTCGGTCTTTATGCCCGGCTCAAGGCGACGCACATCATCCATCAGGCTGCGCAGTGATCGCAGCCCGTCATTGGCAATCATCACCGGACTGCCACCACGAAACTGGTCATTGAAGATTTCAAGCGACAAAGGCCCGTCATAGCCGGTTGCCATTACTGCCCGCATGAAGTCCACAACCGGCAAATCACCCTCGCCCGGCATATTGCGGAAATGCCGCGACCAATAGAACAGATCCATATCTATGCGCGGTGCATCCGCAAGCTGAACAAAGAAAATCTTGTCACCGGGAATTGACCGGATCGTGTCTGGATCGATGTTGCGTCCCAAGGTGTGAAAACTGTCAAGGATCAGCCCGACATGGCTGTGATCGGCGCGGCGCACCACCTCCCAGGCATCGCGGTGATCATTGATATGACGCCCCCACGCCAGCGCCTCGAACCCGATCCGGATATTGCGCGCCTTGGCTCGTTCACCAAGTTCGGCCAGATCATCTGCAGCACGGTCAATCCCGCCAAGTGCCAGCGGCGAGATGTTGGAGCAGATCAATACCAGATCCACGCCCAGATCATTCATCAGATCAAACTTCCGCTCGGCCCGGTCAAAGGCACGGCTGCGGTACGGTTCCGGCATGCCCTCAAAGTCACGGAACGGCTGAAAAAGCATGATCTCCAGACCAAAGTCAGCTACCAGCCAGCCCACATCGACCGGCCTGTCATCGCAGGCAATGAAGTCCTGTTCAAAAATCTCGATGCCTGTATAGCCAGCCCGCGAAATGGCGGCCAGCTTCTCGCGGAAGTCACCAGCAATTGAAACTGTCGCTATCGAAGTCTTCATCATCAGGCCTTCTCTAAAACAATCACTTACCTGCCCTGCAGATCCCTTATTTGCCCTGCCAGTGCGGCGCACGCTTTTCGAGAAACGCCTTACGGCCTTCCGCCGCATCGTCACTGGCCAGCATCTTTTCATAGGCCGGATATTGACCGGCAAATGCCGTTTCCAGATCTGGCGCCGCAAGACCCCGATCGATCATCTGCTTGCTGGCGCGGACCGACAGCGGCGCATTGCTGCAAATCAGCTGCGCCATCTGCAAGGCCTCAGCTACTACATCCGGCCCGTTCGGGCCAGGCGCGGCAATGTGATTGACGATCCCCATGCGCGCCGCCTGTTCTGCATTGAACATCGCGCCCGTCAACACCAGCTCCATCATCCATTTGCGCGGCATGTGGCGGGCCAGACGATGCAATCCGCCACTTGCCGCCTGACCAATCCGTGGTTCCGGCAAGGCAAATCGCGCCGCCGGCACTGCAATACACAAATCACACGCCAGAACCAGCTCCAGCCCGCCGCCAAGGGCATCACCATTGACCGCCGCGATCACCGGCTTTTCCAGATCAAACCGTTCAGCAAGGCCGCCAAACCCGCTTGGCGGCAGGTTGCGCCGGTCAAGGCTGTCCGCATTGGCAAGGTCCGAACCGGAACAAAAAGCCCTGTCGCCCGTTCCGGTTATAATGGCCACCAGCAGCGCATCATTGCTGTTAAAGTCATCAATCAGATGAGCAAGCTGATGATGGGCGGCAGGGTCCAGCGCGTTGCGACAATGCGGCCTGTCGATGGTCAGCAGAAGAATTCGGTCTCTTGTCTCCCACCTGATCCCGGCCTCAATCGCCTGCATGGACACTGCACCCCCGTCTAGGCGTTCATTGCCGCCCGAATATCCTCATCCGCCATTTCACGGCCCAGGTAGGCCTCGATCACAGCAGGATCATTCTTCACAAAATCGGGCGTGCCCTCGGAAATCTTTTGGCCATGGTCCAGAACGCTGATCGTATCGCAGGTCGCCATGACAACCTTCAGAATATGTTCCACCACAACGATGGTCAGATTATATCTCTCTTTCAGCGTCATGATCGTGGCCATCAGATTGTCCACATTGACTGGCGATAAGCCGGCCCCCGGCTCATCAAGCAGTAGCATTTTTGGGCGCATAGCGATTGCCCGGCCCAATGCCAGCAAGCGGCGCTGACCACCCGACAGTTCGGCTGCTGGAATCTCGGTATAATCGGCAAGCCCGATGAACTCTAGCAACTCCAGCATCTCGTCCTTAATTGCCTGATCATGTCGACGCACCTCAGCCCCCTTATAGAAGGGAGCCAGCGGCCCATATTTCGTGTGCGGGTGATACCCGACCATGACATTTTCCAGAACACTCAGCTCGCCATAAAGACGCAGCAGCTGGAAAGTCCGCGAAAGGCCGCATCCTGCAATATAATGTGGCGGCTTGTCAGTAATGTCCCGGCCATCGAACTCTATGTAGCTGCCCGCATCCGGCTTATAAACACCAGTCAGCAAATTGAAGAAGGTAGACTTCCCCGAACCGTTCGGACCGATGATCCCGTGAACCGTGTTCTGTTCAATCCCGAGGCTGATCTTGTCAATCGCCTGTAATCCTCCAAAGCTCTTGCTTAGGTCACGCGTTTCAAGCAGTGCCACCCAACTTCTCCTCGCTTCTGCGAATAAACCTGCGGTTTCGCTGAATACCTTCAAACAGGCCCCCAATACCGCGCGGCATGAACAAGACCAGCAACACCATGCTGATACCAAATACCAGCGGCTGGATGATTATTGGCCGATCCATGAAATACACCACCAGATCCTTTGTCTGGTCATAGGCAATGGTAACCACAATCGCGCCGATCACACCGCCCCACACATTGCCGATACCGCCAAGAACCACCATCAGCAGCAGGGTCACCATCTCGATGACAGTGAAGTTGTTGTGGTGCAGATAGCCAGGTGGCATATGGGCGAAAAGGGCACCCGCCAAGCCGGCATAAACCGCGCTCAGAACAAACGCCAGCAGCTTGTATTTGACAACATTGATGCCGTTTACAGACGCTGCAATTGTATCTTCACGCACGGCCTGAAAAGCACGACCTGTCGCCGAGCGCAGGATCGAGAACGAAAAGTAGATGCCAAGAACGGCGGCGGTCATGACCAGATAATAATAGCTGGCGAAATCATCGAATACGAAGCTGCCAATCGATGGCGACGGGATCATCATCAGGCCGGTGCTTGATCCCAGAGCCGGCGTAACGGCAATGAAAATCCTTACCGATTCACCGAGTCCCAGTGTGGCAAGCGCCAGATATGCCCCTTCAAGACGCACCGATGGCAAGCCGACAACAAGCCCGGCAGCCGCCGTAAACAGCACAGCGATTGGAATCGAAACCCAGACCGGCAAGCCAAAGCCCAGCGCCCCGCCAAAGCCGCCAGGTTCGAGCGAAAGAACCGCCGACGTTACCGCACCGATTGCGTAAAGGCCGATATGACCCACTGTGACCTGGCCACAAAATCCCTTCACGATATTCAATCCGACCGCCAGAAGAATGAAAAGGCAGGCCCGGTTTGCCAGATCGATCAGATACTCATTAAAGAATGTTGTCATGATCCATGGCAACGGCAACAGCAACGCATAGGCAATGACCCATGGCAGCAATCTGTGAATGCGCGCCAATGCCTCAATCATGTTTGCCAGTCTCGACAAGAAAAACATCAAAACCAGTTCCTTACTATTGCACTGTCAAAAAAATAGAAGCCACTGGCCGGATAGTGAACTCCACCCGGCCAGCAACTGGATTGAGTCCTACTCGAGACCGAAATCTGGCTCCATGGTCACGCGTGCAAGCACTTCTGTTTCGAAGTCCTCACCACCCTTGGTGTAACCAATCAGAACTGCGGTCCGGTTACCGTCACGGCACTGCGGTGTTGGTGCAGCGCAGAAGCTGATCGGACCAGACGCAAGGCCTTCATAGCCTTCGACACTGGCGATCGCATCGCGGATAGCCGTACGGTCAGCAGCCAGCGAAGAGCTGGACAGCTCTAGGTCAGTGCTTTTCAGCGCCATTTCCATGATCCGCACAAGGTCATATGCCTGTGAAAAGTCATGATCAGGAGCGTGAATGCCATAACGCTGGCGGGTCATCTCGTTGAACAGCTTGGCAATAGGGCGATCATCAGCGGCGGCGTAGGCAGCTGTGAAGAACACACCCTTTGCAGCGTCACCGGCAATCTTTGGAACCGGTGCGTTCGACGCGGACGATGAACCGATACGCCGAACGTCTTCACCAATGCCAGCTTCATATGACTGAACCAGTGCACGGGCCATTGTTTCTGCCAGGGCAGCCACAAGGATACCGTCAACATTTGCAGATTTGATCTTCTGCATGTGTGAACGGAAATCGACTTCCTTTTCCTGCACATCAGCGCGGTACGCAGGGTCGACGCCAAAGCGAGAACGCATCTGCTTTTCCATGTTTGCGCAGTCACCAACCGATGCCGCGTCCGCAGCACAGATATAGGCGATCTTGGTGCCGATGTTCTCGCCAACATACTTGGCGTTCACACCACCGTAGTAACGCCCAGATACAGGGATACGGAATACCCACTCACTGCCCTTCTGAGTGATCTTCGCATTTGTTGAATGCGGGATCATCTGCGCCACGCCAGCCTTTGCGGTGACGTCAACAATTGGCAGCGAAACTGATGAACAGGTTGATCCGATCAAGAGGTGGATCTTCTCCTGGAAGATCAGCTTGTTGGCATTTGCAACACCCTTGTCTGACTTACACTCGTCATTCATCAGAGTGGCCTTGATCATGTTGCCATTGATGCCGCCAGAAGCGTTGATCGCATCAATTTCATCCATAACCATCTGACCATAGGCCTGACCGTTCTCACTGACCATCCGCATGGTGATACCAACACGAATGTCATCAGCAAATGCAGCGCTTGCTGTGAGGCCAACACCGGCCGCAACAACACCAGCTATCACTTTTTTCTTCAGGTGCATTGTTTCCTCCACAATGTTTTTGTTTAAAGTCCCCATAGTGATTGTAACCACTATGCCTTTACTTTTGCTTCAATCCCCAACAATCCTGACGGCTTGAACATCAGAACCAGGATTAACAGCAAAAATGCGTAAATGTCTTTATGACTTGGCGAGATATAGGCAGCACCAAGATTTTCGAAAACGCCAACCATGATGCCCCCCAGAATGGCACCCGGCAGTGATCCAAAACCACCTACCACAGCCGCAGCAAACGCCTTCATTAACATCAGATAGCCCATCTCGACCTGCACCGACTGCATAGGTCCAATAAGGACACCTGCCGCAGCTGCAAGCCCGCACGCAAGTCCAAAAATCAGCGAAATCATCAGCGGGACATTGATCCCCATAAGATAGGCAATATCCTTGTTGTGAGCGACTGCACGCACTGCGAGCCCGGTCTTGGTGTGCCGCAAGAAATAATGCAGTCCAGCCATCAGAACGACCGATATGATAGCCGTCAGTACATAGCTTTCAGGCACTTCGATATCGCCAGAAAATTGCAGTCGCGGGATATAGTCAAGGTTTGCACGGAATGGCTCAGCCTCGGCACCCCAGATGAAATAGGCAACATTCACCAGCGCAACGGACATACCGAAACCGCAGATGATCATGCCCATGCCAGCAACGGTGTAACCGCCACCAGCCCGCGTCAATCTTCGGTAGAAAACTCGTTCTACAGCCATGCCCAGCAAGGCCGTCAACACCATCGCCCCAATCAGCGCAACCGGATAGGGAAGCCCCACATTATGCGCCAGCACCAGACCAAAGAAGGCACCAAACATGTACATCTCGCCATGTGCAAAATGGACGATATCAAGGCCTGAATAGATCAGCGAAATACCCAGCGCTACGATGCCGTAGACGACACCGATGGTGACACCGAAAATAATAAATGCCAGCAGCGAGTTATAGTCGAATCCCATTATATTCCCCCGGCTTTCGTCTTTCTTGTGACGGCCTAGTTCCTCAACGCTTTCGATGTGTCGGCCACCGAACCGCCAAGGAATGACTCCTTGACCGCCGGATCGCTGATCAGATGATCGGCCTCGCCTTCCATCATGATCACACCGTCACGAATGATATATCCGTACTGCGCCAGAATCAGCGCCATACGGACATTCTGCTCGACCACAAGCATGGTCACGCCTGATTTGGCGATGCGGTTTATGTTGGCAAAAATCTCCAGCACAACTTTCGGCGCCAGCGCGGCACTCGGCTCATCAAGCATCAGCATTTTCGGGCTGGCCATCAGGCCGCGGCCGATCACCAGCATCTGCACCTCGCCGCCCGACAGCGTGCCGGACATCTGCTTGCGCCGCTCGCGCAATACCGGAAAGAATTCGTAGACCCGCTCCAGATCAGCCTTCGTGCCCTCGCGGTCACGACGTGTATAGGCACCCAGAACAAGATTTTCCTCGACCGTCATCGCCGGATAGGCCTCTTTGGCCTGGGTCACTTGAACAAGGCCAAGGCGCATACGTTCGTGCGGTTTCAGATTGGAGATATCGACGCCGTCAAACAGGACGGTGCCTTCCATCAGCGGAATCAGGCCGGAGACAGCTTTCAGCAACGTCGACTTTCCGGTGCCATTGCCACCTAGAAGGGTAACGATCCCGCCCGTTGGAACTGTCATATTGACACCGCGCAGGATTTTCAGATTGCCATAACCTGCGTGGACGTCTTTTACCTCAAGCACCCGCTCCCCCGTTATTTTTTTTGCGGTACCTGCCAAGGCAAAATGCATCAAAATGCAATCCATTACCTACATCGGCACCTTTATGGAAACGATAGTAAGGAGAGTTTTTCCATACGGAAATATAAATTTGATAAAAACCCATCAAAATTATTTTTCTGTCTAACATGCATATCGGATCAAATCTTTTTTGCTGGACGCTCAATAGGTATTGTTCATTCGGTCAATAATGGTCTGGACCATCACATCGGGTGCCGTCTGCCACCAATGGTGCGCGGAAAAAATTTCAACTTCGACCGGCCCGCGATAACCAGCTGCCTCAACCATGTGCCGCCATCCCCGCAGATTGATCAGCCCGTCCCCCGGCATGCCCCGATCCAGCCGTAGATCACGCGTGTCGGGTAACCAGTCGGATATATGAAAATTCCGGATCAGCGGCCCGGCCTGCATCAGCCGGTCTGCGATATCCTGCTCCGACCACAGGGCATAGGCATCAACAGCCAGACCGATCTGATGCGTTTCATCCAGCCTGCCCAGCACATTAAGTGCCTCACCCAGACTGGAGACGCAGGAACGCAGACCGCATACCATCGGGTGCAGCGGTTCAAAGGCGATCCTGGTGTTGTAGGGCCGTGCAAGGGCGTCAGCTTCGGCCAGTCTGTCAACCAGTTCGGCGCGCGCATCATCAATCGTCTGCCAGTCACACCCGGCCGCCGCATTCGGCCCAAATCCGCCCGTGATCATTACCACTGTACGCGCATCAAAACTGTCCGCACGGTCCAGCATGGCACGCAAATGTTCACTGCCGGCACCCAGCTCGGCAGCGCACAAGGAATCAGCGACAAGTCCACTATCCTTCCAGATAGACAGCGCCTCGGCTTCACCGACTGCCTCCACCATCGGGTTCCAGATGGCGGTGCGTTTGATCTGCGCGTCTACCAGAACGCCGACAGAGCTGGCAAAATCACACGTCCCAGACAGGCACACCTGATGAATGCACAGATCATCCAGGCTGATCACACGCGGCGTCATCACCAGGTTGCCCGCCCGCCTGTCACGTCAAACACCTGACCTGTTGTGAAACTGCACGCAGGTGACGCAATAAAGGCGGCCATATTGGCAATTTCCTCGGGCGTGCAGAACCGGCCCATGGGAATGCGCGCTTTCTTGTCAGCAATGTATTCAGGATTCATCCCGTCCAGCAGGTCTGTCACCGCAATCGACGGCGCAATCGCATTCACCGTGATATCAGACGGCAGCACCTCGCGCGCCAACCCCTTGGCAAGCCCGATGACACCGGCCTTGGCAGCACCATACGGCACCGCACCCGGATTGCCTTCCTTGCCTGCCACTGACGAAATGATGATGATGCGCCCGCGCTGACGTGCCCGCAGATGATCAATGACAGATTTCACCGTCAGAAACACCCCTGTCAGGTCAACCGACATCACCGTCTGCCATTCTGTCAGCGAATAATCCCACATCGGCTTGGTTGGCCCATTGATGCCGGCGTTTGCAACCACCCCGTCAATGTCGCCAAGCGCCTGCAGGCTGGCGGCGAAGCCGGCTTCTGTCTGCGCCTCGTCAGAAACATCCACCGCCTGACAATCGGCGAATACAGGATTGTCCTGCATTGTCGAGACATCAAGGTCCCATCCCGAAACGCGGGCACCAAGCTCATGAAAGCGGGTGCTGATGGCAAGACCGATGCCCCGCGCCGCACCTGTCACAATAAAGGCCTGACCGGTGATATCTCTTAGATCATTCATGCATTTGCTCTCCCTGACCTTGTGCTCAGCTGGTTTCCCGCTGATTGCAACCGCCGCGCGACTACCGGTTTGGTACCCATTGCAGGATATGCTGGCCAACAGCCACCAGCTCATCATCCTGATTTGTCACCTCGATCGTACCGGTGGACCGCTTGCGGTCAGTGTCGATGCCACTGATCTTGTAATTAACTGTCACCGTATCGCCGATGAAAACCGCCTTCAGAAAGCGCAGCTTGTCATAACCCACCGACACCGGCGTTTCATCTGCATCACGGCAATGCGCGATGGCCTGTGTTGATACCGTGGACATGAACCCGACTAACAGCGCGCCATGCGCCATCAACCGCCCATATGAGGATTTTTCCATGTAGGGCTTGTTCACATGGTTGGGTGAAAAATCGCCAGTGATGCCAGCGAACTGATAAACATCACTTTCAGACACTGTCTTGGTAAAGCTGGTTGCATCGCCCAGCTTGACATAGAAATCAGCCATCTAACCCGGCCTCCTGTTAAAGTTTGATCTGCTTGCCATCTGAGGCGGCCACTGCCGCTGCCAGCGTTGCCTCCAGTGATTTGCTGCCGTTCAACGCGTCGATACGCGGTGTCTCGGTTCCGTTTGCCACTGCACACAGATGCCGACATTGCACGATATAGGCATCGATGAAAGCTGTCTCGATACCCTGTGGATGAATCTCTTTCTGCCAGTCGCCGTCGCTTTCATCATGGGTCCATAACACCAGATTGGGAAATTCCAGCGCGCCCTTGGTGCCCATGAACCGAATGGCATTCTGGCCAGTGCGCGGAAACTTCACACTTTCCCCGAGTGCCATTTCCCACGTCCAGGGCGACGGCGTGCGGTCCGAAAGCACAAATGTGCCAACCGCTCCATTGGCAAACCCCATGCTGATGGCCACCGCATCTTCCTTGGCAAACTGCTGGTCGGCATGCGTAACATGCGCTGACACCGAGGCAATATCACCGCAGATAAAGCGCAGCAGATCAATCTCGTGGATCAGGTTGGTCAGGATCGGGCCCGCAGCCTCATCGCGCCGCCAGTCCGGTTCGTAATAGGCATCATCCTTGCGCGTTGTCCATTGGCCGCTGACAGCAATCAGCTTGCCAATGCGCCCGCTTTGCAGAATGTCACGCGCGCGCTCGGCGCACGGGTAATAGCGGCGCTGATGCCCAACCAGAACATGACATCCCTGTGCGACGGCAAAGCTGGTCACCTCACGCGCCTCATCGATCGTTGCCGTGATCGGTTTTTCAACAAGAACAGTTTTCCTGTGGCGCAGCACTGTCATCACATCGGCATGATGCCGTTCAGTCGGAGTGGCGATGATCACCGCATCTATATCAGCCTCTGACAACATCTGTTCGGCATCCGCAAAAATCGGAATGCCGTGTGTTGTGCCCAGTTCACTGGCGGCTGATGACGGGTCTGCGATGGCAACCAGCACAGCCTCGTCCACGCTGGACATTGCCTCGATATGACGCCTGCCTATGGACCCGGCACCGATCAGCGCGATGTTGCAGCTATCTGCCATCAGTTGCCTCCCATTCCGGTTTCAGCATTGTGATCCATGAACAGCGCGGCATCCATCACCTTTGGCGGCGCGTCCATGCGCGGGGCAAAGGCCATGCGGTCCAGTACATCGCGCTGCAAATCTATTCCCGGCGCAATTTCCAGAAGATGAACACCGTCTTCACGCAGGGCAAAGACAGCGCGCTCGGTCACATAAAGAACAGTCTGACCCGCCTTCAGTGCCTCGGCACCAGAAAATGTGATCTGGTCAACGGCCTCAACCAGTTTGCAGATCTTGCCATGCGCCTCGATACGCAACTGCCCGTCCCCTGTCTGCTGACGACTGCCTCCCGTATCAAATGTGCCGCAGAAGACAACCTTGCGTGCATTCTGTGCAATGTCGATAAAGCCGCCCGGCCCGACGGTATTGCCCGCCAGTTTCGAAACATTGACGTTGCCAGCAGCATCCATCTCGCCAAATCCCAGAAAGGCGATATCCAGCCCGCCGCCAGAATAGAAATCGAACTGTGACGGGCCATCGATCATCGAGCTGGGATTCATGGCATAGCCGAACAGATCACCATCCATCAGCCGCCCGCCATAGGTCCCATGCTCGATAGTCTGGAAATAGCGGCCCGAATGCCCGTCCAGATCGATCAGCTTGGCAATCTGATCAGGAATACCAAACCCGAAATTGATGACAGCATTGTCGACAAGTTCGCGCTGCGCCCGCCTTGCAATGGCCAGCCGCGGAGAAAAAGCCGGCAGGGCTGGCACCTGGTCATCATTGCGATGCCCCTCACCCGACAGGCTGGCATCATAGACCACATCGTAACCCTGCTGCTGCGCTTCATCCACAACGACGGCATCGACAAGGGCTGCTGGTATACGCACTTCACGTGCTTTCATACTGTGCCGCGATACCTTGCCGCGCACCTGAAAGATCACTTTGCCGCCACTGTTATGCGCCGCTGCCGCCATCGCATAGACATCAAGGTTTGCCGGCTCTTCTTCCATCGAGATATTGCCATCCTCATCGGCATAACTGCCACGCAGCAAGGCCACCGAAACAGGGATCGGCAGATACCGCAGATAATCCCTGTCATCGATTGTGATCACCTCACTCAGATCATCGCACGCGGCATCATTCATCCGGCCACCGCCATGGCGCGGATCAACAAAAGTGCCAAGCCCGACATGCGTAATCAGTCCGGGCCGGCCTGCTGCCACCTCACGCATCAATTGCATGATCACGCCGCCCGGCAGCACATAGGCCTCAATCTCGTTATCGCGCGCCATTTGCTGCATGCGTGGCGACCAGACCCAGTGCCCGCCAATAACCCGGCGCGTCATGCCCGAATGGGCGAATCGGTTCATGCCGCGTTCCTTGCGGTCACCGATGCCAAGCGCATGAATGCAGGTGATGTTGCGCGGATGGCCGCTGGCAAGAAACCGCCGCTCTACAGCTTCGTGCAGGCTGCTCGCTTCAACAAGGCCGCCGCCGCCGCCCACAAGGCCGATCACCGCATCATCATCGATCAAGGCCGCCGCCTCATCGGCTGACAGGAAACGAACCCGGCTCATGAAGGCACCTCATAGATATCGAACAGACCGGCATCCCCTTTCAACAACTGTCGCGCCAGGACTGTGCGATGAATCTCGGACGTGCCGTCATAAATGCGCCCAATGCGGGCATCGCGGTAATAGCGTTCTATCGGCAGATCACTGCAATAGCCGGCACCACCATGAATCTGCACAGCGCGGTCCACAACACGGCCCAGCATCTCGGACGCCTGCACCTTCAGCATCGATATACCGCCGCGCGCCTCATCCCCGGCATCGAGCCGGCTTGCCGTCTGCCACAAGGCCAACCGGCAGGCATTGATATCCATCGCTGTGTCAGCAAGCATCGCCTGCATCATCTGAAAGTCACCGATGGCCGATCCGAACTGCCGCCGGTTGGCAGCATAATCAAGACACATGTGCTGAATCATCGTTGCCTTGCCGACGGCCCGCGCCGCCACCTGTGCCAACCGCACCCGGCCAAGCGTGGCCAGCGCCAGCTTCAACCCCTGTCCCTCATCACCAAGCAGATGGCGGTCAGCAAGCGCAACATCCTGAAAATGCATCTCGACATGCGAGGTGCCGCGCAGTCCCATCATCGGCTGGTCACGAACAACCTGAAAACCGGGCATGCCCTTTTCAACCAGAAACGTCGAAATTCCACGGGCACCAGCCGACGGGTCGGTCATCGCTGTGACCACGAAAAAGTCAGAATAGAGACCATCAGAGATGTAATGTTTGGACCCGTTCAGAATCCAGCCGCCAGCCACCCGTTCAGCGCGGGTGGAAATGGCAGCCGCGTCCGAGCCGGCTCCGGGCTCGGTGAAGGCAACAGAAAATGTCCGCTCACCACGCACCGCCGGCAACAGATATTCCTCTTGTTGCTGCGCCGTACCAGCCAGCAAAATTTCATACACATTGCCAAAGGCGCGCCTGATCAGGATATCACTTGTCCAGCCGAATTGTTCCTCGGCAATCATCCAGTCCAGAACGGACAGGCCACCACCACCGAATTCAGCAGGTATGTTCACCGCATAAAGGCCAAGTGCCTGCGACCTGCGACGGATGTCATCAGCGATGGTGTCATCCAGCCTGCCGTCACGTTCCACCTGCTCTTCAAGCGGCTTCAGCTCATCACGCACAAATGCCCGGATGGTCGACACAAGAAGGCGTTGTTCCTCGGTCAGGCCAAAATCCATCAAAAACATCCCTTCGTTGCGCCACCATCCACGCTGATGCCGGTACCATGGATATGCCGCGCCTCGTCACCGCACAGAAACGCGACAAGCGCAGCGGTGTCTTCGGGCTTGCCCAGACGGCGGATACCCTCACCGCGCATGCGTTCAGCACGCACCTCATCAATGGTCTTGTTTTCATGTCTGGCGCGGTCCGCCAGCAGCTGTTGCAGACGATCAGTCTCGGTCTGCCCCGGGCTGACCCAGTTCACATTGACATTATCCATCAGCCCCTGGCCAGCCAGCGCCTTGGAGAAGTTGGCAAGTGCCGCATTCACCGCTCCGCCCACCATAAAGCCGGGATCGGGGGTGCGCGCCGCACCGCCAACAATCATCACGACATTGCCGTTGGCAGCTGTCAGCGATGGCCAGAACAGCCGGGACAGGCGAACGGCAGCATGAAACTTCAGCGCAAAACCGTCCTGAAAATCGGCATCCGGCTGGTCGGGAAACACCCCGCCTTTCGTTGCGCCGGCGCTATGCACAAGAATATCGCAGCCGCCATGAGCGTTGCCATGCGCATCAAATGCAGACTGGCATCCCGCCACAGTCCGCAGGTCCGATGCATGTCCGGCAACCTTGCCAGCCGCTGTCTCGTTGATCGTTGCCATCGCGGCCTCTACATGGGCCAGATTTGACCCGCTGATCGTGACATCCGCACCATCACGCGCCAGTCTGTTTGCAATCGCCAGACCGATGCCCCGTGATCCGCCCGATATGAAGGCGGTCTTTCCACTCAATGATGCCATTTCTTTCTGTCCTGCTCGTTCTGTCCGGTTAGCCCGTTTCGGTGTATGGCGGCTTGTCCACATAATGCGATTCAACACCTGTCACCAGCGCATGCAGCGCGCGCAGGGTTGGCACGTTCAGTCCCGCCTCATCAGCCAGCTCCAGCGGTCGTCCATAAATGAATTCGACCTCGCTTGGCCGTTTTGCCAGCAGATCAAGGCAAAGAGATGATTTGTTGTCGCCTGTTCCGCCAGGCGCTGTCATCAATGCCAGCCCGTCAATGACTGTCTGTTTGTCCAGCATCACACCCTGTGAATGGGCAATCGAGATCGCCTCATCCAGCGCGGTCAGGCAGACCTGCTTGATTGCCCCGATGTTCAGCGCCTTGGTGCTGGTCAGGTTTGTAAGGCCTGACACCGCGCTCATCGTCATATTCCCAAGCAGCTTTTTCCAGATGTCTGTCCGGATGTCCGCACTTGCCCGTGTTTCAAGACCGGCGGCGCTAAATCGGGCCGCGATATCACTGGCGCGCTGGGACATGCCGCCGCGCCATTCGCCGATGCAGGACGGCACCCGGTCAAAATCATGGATAGAGCCTGGCCCCTGCCGTGCCCCGGCCATTGAGGTCAAGCCGCCAAAAACATTCTCGGCGCCCAAATGTCTTGCCAGAATATCTTCATTGCCAAGACCATTCTGAAAGCTGACGAACACTGTCTTTCCATTGGCGAGATGCTGCATCGACCGCGCCGCTGCCTCGGTTGATGTTCCCTTGCATTGCACCAGCACCACATCCGCCTGATCAATCTTCGACACATCATTCTCGACAGCTATCTGCTGATAGCGATCACCGCCAAGCCCGGAGATATGCAACCCGTTGCGACGGATCGCATCGACATGCGCGCTGTCCGTATCGACCAGCGTCACATTGAGGCCGCCATTCGACAGGATCGCGCCAAACAGCGCGCCCATACCGCCGGCACCGACAACGACAACACGCAGCGTCTGGTCAGTCATCCCATCCTCCACGAATTATGTCGCCCGATTCATATCTGTCTTGTCCGGTTTCCATTCTCATATTCCGCGCTGATGCCTAAAACCGCAGTTCGATTGTGCCAAGCACACCAAAATCGGCATGCACCACATCACCGCCGCCAAAGGGTTGCGGCACCGAGGCCGCGCCTGTTGAAATAAAGTGGCCTGCTTCAAGAACCTCACCCCGATGCGCAAGATGGTTCACCAGATCAGCTGCTGCCTCGGCAGGAACGCACCGCATGTCGCCCAGAAAATTATCGGCTGGCGCACCACCACTCACCCGCAAGTCGATGCGGTGATTCTGAAAATCGATATGCTGCCAGTCTGTAACCGGATCACCGAATACAAAGCCGATCCCGCCGCCATTGTCAGCGATTGTCATCAGTGAATTTTCAGCCTTGCTGGCACCGTCCATCTGGTATCGGTTGCCAATCAGTTCTATCGCCGGATGCAGCACCATGATCTCTGCCATCTCACCCGACGTCCATGGCGTGTCGCGAAGATGCGGCGTTGCGGTCAGACGAAAGGCAAATTCAGTCTCGGCCCTGGCTTTGTGATAATGGCCAATCTGCAGATCATGGCGCGGACCAATATGTGTTCTGGATGCAATAATACGCCCGGGGATCACATCATCATGACCATCCAGCTGGCGCATCTTGTGGCTGGTGGCTCCAACCTTCCAGCCGGCCAGCGCCTCTCCCAGTTTTTGGAACATCAGATCCTGTGCCAGACAGGCCTGCGCCCGGTCAGCGGGCACCAGTGCCCGGTCGACAGCCACCAGATTGCCCGGCCGATGCCAGGCATCAGCAAGCATTGCCGCCAGTTCCTCTATGGCACGTGTTGGCTGGTCAGCCATATCCCCTCCCGACACGTCTTGCGAAGCGCGTCTTCTGCCAGCAAGCCAACAGCAATGCAGGGCATCCTTAAAGGGCAAAAATGATGGAAACCCCTCACCTGCGGCGCGGTATGCAGGCAGGTCTAGTCGGCTCTGTCCGCGCGCGGCAGATTCTCTGAGGTATAAAGCTGGAAATCAACGTCGGCCACAGTCTTGCGCGACACGTAACCATGCTCGCGTGCGATGAAATCAACTGCCTTGGAAACCTGTTGCATGGGGTTGGAGTCGATCACCATATCAATCAGCCCTGATCGCAGATTGCTGATCGCATGCGGGCTCAGATCATGGGTGATCTTGGCAAGTGACCGGATTACCTGTTCCTGCATGCCGGCTTCGATCACCCTTTCGGCAAAGGCATCATTGAACGGGCTGTACAGCACGCGGATATCATCTTCATCTGTCAGCAGCTGTATCAGCTGTGATAACGCAACCGGCATGTTTGACGGCGGCGTGAACACCAGCAACCTGTCTTCAGCGTCTCTTTCCTCAAAGAACCGCGTGAAACCGACAAGCCTTTCAAGCGGTGCGCGAACACCGGTTTCCGGCGTTACCGCCAACACACGCCCGCCCTTTCGGCAAATGGCCTCGCTGATTTTAGCGGCCGCCTGACCCGCATTTTCATTGTTGATTCCAACATAGGAATGCCGCCCGCTATCAGTGATATCGGTGCTGATGGTGACGATGGTTGTCTTGTCGGCAAGCTGTTGCACAACCTGTGCTGTCTGCGGCAAATCATTGGCAAACAGAATAATCCCGTCGCGGGAACCGGCGACAGTTGACAGGTGCGCGGAAAGTTTGTCCGGCTTGTCGACATCGATATGCGTGCGATATACCGTTACTGGCAGGCCGATCACCTCGGCCACTGTCTGCAGGGCTTCGTTCAGCCGCTCGTAATAGGCACTGTGATTGCGTGCAAACACCGCCTCGATCAGCAACCGGCGCTTGATCTCGGTCGGCAATATGCGTTTGGTGCCCAGCGTCTTGGCCGCCTCCAGAACGCGGCGCGTTGTCTGCTGACTGACACCCCCACGCTCGTTCAACACCCGGTCGACAGTTGCCATACCGACGCCGGCATGTCTGGCGATATCCTCAAGCGTTGTTTTGCGTAATCGCCGTGTCATCAAGCCGCTTTCTCGGGCACCTCGTCTTATTGCCTGATCTCGGCCGGACCCAACTCGCCGATGGAGGTGGCAAGCCTGTCACCTGCCTGGCCCTTTGCCGTCTGCGGTGATGGCACAGGCGTATCATAGGCATAATCAGGATCAGTTTGCTGACGCGCCCATGTCTCGCGCATTTCCTTCCACGCACCATGCAAGGTACGCGGCTGCGGCATGTCATCTGCGGTCGCCTCGTGAAGCGCCTTCAGATTATAGCAGGGCACACCGGCAAACATATGATGCTCGAGATGCCAGTTCATATGCCAGTAGAGAAATTCAGACAGCGGATCCAGCGTGATCGTCCGCACCGACTTGCGAAAATCAGTGTCGTTGCTCTTCAGCCCGCAATGCATGGTCACACCGACAAGATAGCGCCACAGATTCGCAAAGAATGTTGATCCGGAAATCAGGACCGCCAGAATTGGCTGGTCAATCGCAAACGCACCACCAATGATCACCGCATGAAACAGCAGGGTGATCCGCGCCCAGTTGGCGGCCCGTCGGCGATGTTCATCATAGCCTTCATACAACTCCTCACCCCAGGAATTGTAGGGATTGTCGAACCTGTTGGCAGCAATCAGCAGGAAGTTCTGCACTGTCGGCACAATGCCTTTTGACTGATATCCACCAAAGATATTCACCGTGCACAGCTGCAGGATATAGGCGGCGCGCAGCGACGGCGTAGCCGGCATAATCTCTTCGCGGTCGCCTTCAGGATGCAGTGTGAAGCGATGGTGATAGTTATGGCTGAACTGGTAAATCTCGAAATTGCTCCAGCCGGCCAGCGCAAAAATACGCAAAAACGCCTCATTCAGCCATTTGGTCTTGAAGACGGTACGATGACAAAGCTCATGGTTTGGCGCGGTAAAGAAAGACGCAACAGTGCCATGTGCAAACAATGCCACCACGAAGGCCAGCCACATCTGCTGCGTAAACAGATAGAACGAGACAGCCCCGGTCACGCCCCACAAGCCAAGATGACCAAGCGCAAGAAACAAGCCGCGCGCATCATCCGGCACCATCAGGCTCCGCAACACTTTCTTGTCCACCGGACACCGGTACCACCGCACTTGCAAGGTCTTGCTCACATCGCGCATAGGTGCAAGACGCATGGTCTTTATCGTCTGTGAAAGAGGATTCATTGAGAGCCTTCTCCCATGATTCTGTGAATGCCATCCTAGCGGTTTCCCGCCACTGAACACAAATTCTGGTGGAATTTTCACAGGATGCAACCCGATCCCACCAAGATTAATGACGAAAATCAATCAACAGCCAGCAGGTCACCCGAAAACCGGCACCAGCTGAATTGCCGCACAGCAGATGGATCACAGCACCCGAATTGTGCGGCACAAGCCGCGATCGCATCGGGTGCTGCCGCGACAAAATAGATCAGGCAAACAGAGCCTTGAACCGATCAATATTCATCCTGAAGCCGGCTTCAAAGTCTCCGTTGCCCGGATGATAGACCGATTCAAAACTGATAACACCGTCATAACCGTCACTGCGCATCGCATCTGCCATCGGGGCAAATTGGTCGGCAAGCTGTCCCTCACCCATCGGGCGCACCTCCAGCGTGGCGCGTGGCGTATCAACCTGCACATCCTTGATATGAACATGACCCAGATAGCCGTCTTTGACCTCGACATACCCGTCGGGGAATGCCTGCTCGTGACACCAGCAGTTATTGGCCGGGTCCCACAGAACCTGCAGCGCATCCTTGGCATCAAGATCATCAATCAGCTTGCGACCGGTATAGTTCGAGTTGACCATGGTACCATTGCCGGTTTCAACCACCAGTGTGATACCGGCATCGCGCGCCACATCGACAGCTGGCGCAATCAGCGGCAGAATGGCATCCCATGCCCCATTGGCAACATTCCACTTTTCGGCACCATGTGCGCCGAACAGAATCTGCTCTTTCTTTGGTGTCATAATACGCACCAGCGGCGATGCGACTGTGTGCGCCATGGCAATGACCCGTTTCAGCGCATCCATATGACGCGTGTGCAGCTCATCACCGGCCTTGTTGGCCGCAGTCATGCCCGCAAAGATGTGGCGGCTGAGACAGGATACGGGTTTGCCGCGGTCTCGCAGCAACGTATCAATCTCGTGAATTTCGGCATCGGAATGGTCGCCCACCTCGGTATCGCCAACAAACTGCAATTCGGCATATTCCAGTCCGAATTCATCCATAACATCGACGGTATGCGCCAGGTTACGGCTGATACCATCACAAATCACACCCAATTTCATTTCAACACTCCCTAACGATGCAGCTCGGCACCGACAATATCTTCGATGATGCGTGTACAAATCCAGTTGTCGCCGTGCGGGTACTTGGTCTTGCCCTGATGGAATATCTGCATCGCGGTCGACGCGGTGAACAGCGGCACGCCCAACTCTTCGGCCATATCCAGCGAGATGGTCAGGTCCTTGTGCATCGTGCCGATGCCTGACCCGGTGCCTTCAAACTTGCGGTCGATGATATTTTCCAGCGCTGTCTTGGTAATGCCGCACCCGGCACCTGATGTTGTGACAACATCGAAAAGCGCCTGGCCCGAAACCCCGGCCCTGGCAGCCAACGCCGCCGCCTCGAAAGTTGCGCTGAAGATGGAGCCGATAATCGATTGCAGACAGGATTTCATGACCTGGCCTTCGCCCGGTCCCTTGCCGACATGGTGAATGGTCCCTGACACCGCTTCCATGATCGGCCTTGCTGCGGCCATCAAATCCTCAGGGGCCGCCGCCATCATTGTAAGCGTGCCGTTCTGGGCCCCGGGAAAACCGCCTGATACCGGGCTGTCAATCATCCGGATGCCCGTGTCACCCAGCGCCTCACCAATCTCGCGCGCTTCAGATGGTCGGATCGTGGCGGTCAGGATAATGATGCCGCCTTCCGCCATATGCGCGACAAGACCATCATCACCAAGGATCACCTGCTTTGCCTGATCCCCGTTCATCACCATGACGAACACGATGTCCGCATGGCGGCCAACACCGCCGGCATCGGCGCAGGACACCCCGCCCAACCCGGCAAATTGCGCCATGCGAGCGTCACTCACATCAAATCCGCTTGTTTCAAATCCATTGGCAATCAGGTTTTTTGCAAGCCCCGATCCCATATCACCAAGCCCTATAACACCGGCTTTCATCGCTTCCTCCTCGCCGCACCTTTGCAGTCATCACCGCGATGCGGGCTAACGTTCGGTTATGTGCTCTCGAGGGATTTCTTACGCCAGTCTGCGGCGTCGGACGGGTCCAATAGACACCCCCTGCCCGTTTGCAGCATGAGCCTTTTTCATCACTTCGCTTGCGTGACCATAGGCCGGGCCTGCATTAGTCTAGAATTTGATGACCCAAGACAGGGGTAATTTCAAGCAGAATAGAGAGACACGCGCACAAGGAGGGCAAAAATGAAACGCATTTACACCTGGGATGCCCAGTTCAGCCTGCGGAATCACACAGCTGCTGATATCCGCGCATGCAAAGGCAACACAGTTCTGACGCAGACGACGGCCAACACACGCGAAGAAGCTGCAGCAGCAGCTGATGCGGGTATCGACATGCTGATCTGCAATGCGGCCAATGTCGAAATTGTGCGAACCGGTGCCCCGCATCATTTCCTGACAGCCGCCCTGACAATCCCCGACTGGCAGACGGATGACGATGTGCTGCGCGGCGCGCTGACCGCACTGAAACAGGGGGCTGACTCCATCATGACAGCCCGCCGGCTTGAGATTGTCGAGATGCTGGCCAAAGAGGATATACCGGTCATGGGGCATCTTGGCCTTGTGCCCCGCAAATCCACCTGGCGCGGCGGTTTGCGCGCGATCGGCAAGACAGCCGATGAAGCCCTTGCGCTGATGCAGGATTTCCGCGACCTGGAAAATGCCGGCGCGTTCTCGGTGGAAGCAGAGGTCATCGTCGCTGATGTCATGGCAGCAATCAGCAAGCGTACAAGCCTTATTACCGTATCACTTGGATCGGGCCCGGGCGGGGATGTGCAGTACCTGTTCCAGAATGATATTTGCGGTGAAAACCCGCTGCCGCGTCATTCGCGTGCTTTTGGCAATCTTGCAGCGCTGGCTGAACAGATGGCAGCCGAACGCCGCGCGGCCCTTGCTGCCTTTCGTGCCGCATCGCTGGATGGCAGCTTTCCGGGGGCAGCCGAAAACGCGACGATGCCAGACGCTGAACGCGATGATTTCCTGAACCGGCTAGACAGCATCTGACAGCCTAGCGTCCGTGCTCCTCGCGCCATCTGGCGAATTTATCAATCGTCTCCTGCTTTGTTGCCGGATACAGACCGATGATGGTGTCCCCTTTGCGCACCTGTTCAATGACAAAATCTTCATAGGCGGTCATCTCGCGCGCCTCGAGGGCGATGTCGTCAGCCAGATGGGCCGGTATGACAATCACACTGTCATCATCACCAACGATGATATCGCCGGGAAAGACCGCAACATCACCGCAGCCGATCGGGCCGTTGATTTCGATCGCCTCGTTATTGGTCAGATTGGTGGGGCTGGCCGGACGATTGTGATAGGCCGGCATATCCAGCTGGGCGATGCGCATGGCATCACGAAACCCCCCGTCGGTTACCACACCGGCGCCGCCACGCATCATCAGACGTGTCACCAGAATGTCGCCGGCCGAGGCCATATTGGCATCGCGGCGGCTGTCCATCACCAGCACAAAACCAGCCGGGCAGGTTTCGACCGCATGGCGTTGCGGGTGCTTTGGATCGCGAAAGACATCCAGCTGATTGCGGTCTTCTCTGGCCGGAATATAACGCAGCGTAAAGGCCGGACCGACCATGTTACGGCCCTTCGCGCCAACCGGATGCACGTCCTGAATCACCTGACGGCGTAGCCCGCGTTTGTAAAGTGCGGTCGATATTGTAGCGACAGACACATGTGACAGCATGCGTTTTGTATCATCGCTCAGGGCTGGCCCACTGGTTTGCCCTGATGCCGCTTTGTCTGGTCCCTGATCACTCATGCCATTCCTCCCCCGTCAGTCTTGCTGTCAGTCCTGTTCAAGATGCCGTTTTCGTGCATGAAATCCTGCAGGCGTGCGGCATCGGCATCAGCCACCGGCCAGGCAGCAGGTGGACGGGCATGGCCGCAATCCTCACCCAGCATGCGCAATGCCAGTTTGACGCCCGACACATTGCTGCCGCCCTGTTCACCAGCACGAATATCCTCGAACACCTGCATCTGGCCGACAAGGCGGCGGGCGGCGGCAAAGTCGCCTGCCTCCAGCGCGAGACTGATCGCCACCGAATGTTCAGGCCAGACATTGATCAGTCCGGATGTAAACCCGCGCGCACCAACCGCATAAAATGCAAGTGCCCATGTTTCTGCAAGTCCGCCGACCCAGACGATATGGGATGGTGATGCAGACATCGCCGCCTTCAGGCGCATCGGGTTCGGTGTGGCCCATTTTACACCCATCACCCCTTCAATATCACAAATCGCGGCAATGGCGTCCGTGCCGATAGCATCATTCCGCAGATACAGGACAACAGGCAGACCCTGACCGGCATCGCGCACCCGCCGCACATAATCGACAAGCCCGCGCGGCGCAACAAACGGGTCGGGCGGCTGATGCACCATCAGGCCAGATGCACCCGCCCGCGCTGATACCCGTGCCAGAGCACATGCCTCATTGATGCTTTTGCCAACTCCGGCAACCAGCGGCACCCGGCCAGCAACATATTCAGCCGTCGCCGCAACCATCGCTTCAGCCTCGCTTGCCGTCAGCGCGTAGAATTCACCGGTGTTTCCGTTCACCGTCAGCACCGCAACCCCGGCATCGATGGCGCGGCGAATGATCGGTATCTGGCGGTCTGGCGCGATGATATCCTGCTGGTCAAACGGCGTTACCAGAATGCCCGACACACCCGCCAGCGCCGCACTTGTCAGCGCCGCGTCTGTCAAGGTGGCACTTGTCAGCGTGGCGGCACTGCCAGACATCAATTGATCTCCGGTTCCGGGACAGTGGCCCCGAAATCAGTGCGCAGGAAGTCGAAATCGCACCCCTTGTCGGCCTGTTCGACATGCTGGATATACATCTTGCCATAGCCGCGTTCATAGCGCGCTTCAGGCGCGACCCAGGCGGCACGGCGTTCAGTCAGTTCATCCTCCGACAAGCGCACATTCAGGCTGCGCGCCGGGACATCCAGCTCGATAATGTCACCCGTCCGGATCAAGGCCAGCGGCCCGCCGACAAAGGACTCGGGCGCAACATGCAGAATACAGGCCCCGTAGGATGTGCCGGACATTCGCGCATCGCTCAGCCTCAGCATGTCGCGATGGCCTTGTTTCAGCAACGCTTTGGGCATCGGTATCATGCCCCATTCGGGCATCCCGGGACCACCTTGCGGGCCGGCATTCCTGAGGATCAGCACATGATCAGGGGTCATCGGATAATCTTCATCATTGATGATATCCTTCAACGCGTCATAGCTGTCAGCAACGATGGCCGGACCGGTATGCCGCTGGAATTTCTGATCCATCGCCGCCGGCTTGATAACCGCGCCATCCGGTGCCAGATTACCCTTCAGAACGGCCAGTGATCCCTCTTTATAGACCGGGTTGGACAGCGGCCGGATCACATCACTGTTATGGTTCTTTGCACCATCAATGCAGGCGCCAAGGGTGCTGCCCGTCACAGTGGTCACCGACAAATCCAGCTTGTTGCCCAGCGCCGCCATCAGCGCCGGCAGGCCGCCAGCATAGAAGAAGTCCTCCATAAGATAATCGGTGCCGGAAGGACGGATATTCGCGATCACCGGCGTGGTGCGGCCGATGGCATCAAGATCATCAAGGCGCAGATCAATGCCGGCACGGCGCGCCATGGCAATCAGGTGGATGATGGCGTTTGTCGAACAGCCCGTCGCCATGGCAACAGTGACTGCGTTCATTGTGCTTTCACGGGTCATGATCTTGTCGGGGGTCAAATCTTCCCAGACCATATCGACAGCCCGCCTTCCGCACGCCGCCGCCATGCGTTTGTGGCCCGCATCCGGGGCCGGAATGGATGATGCGCCAGGCAGGGCAAGCCCCCAACCCTCGGCAATCGACATCATGGTGGACGCGGTTCCCATTGTCATGCAGGTGCCATAGCTGCGGGCAATGCCGCCCTGCACGCCGTCCCACTGGTCCTTGGTGATGGTGCCGGCCCGGCGCTCATCCCAATATTTCCAGACATCGGTGCCTGAACCCAGCTTCTCGCCAGCATAATTGCCGCGCAGCATCGCCCCTGCCGGCATGAAGATGAACGGCAGTCCGGCGCTGATCGCCCCCATGATGAGCGCTGGTGTAGACTTGTCACACCCCCCCATCAGCACCGCACCGTCAATCGGGTGAGAGCGCAGTGTTTCTTCAACTTCAAGCGCGCCCATATTGCGGTACAGCATCGATGTGGGTTTCAGGAACTGTTCTGAAAAAGAATGCACCGGCATTTCCACCGGCATGCCACCAGCCTGATAAACACCCTGTTTCACAAAGGCTGCGCGGTCACGCAGATGGTGATGGCAGGGTGACAGATCGGACCAGGTATTGATGATTGCAATCACCGGTTTGCCGTCCCAGTCCTTATCGCTCAGGCCCATCTGCATTGCGCGTGAACGATGCCCCATGGAGCGCAGGTCGTCAGGTGCAAACCACCGGGCGGACCTGAGATCTTCGGGTCGTTTTGTCATCGGATCACCTCACGCTGCATTCATTCTGTTGTAACCTACCCTGATCCCGGCATGTCCCCAAGCACCGAAAACCAGCCAAGGCTGGCATCCGTATCACCGTCATCCGGCTTGTATTCAGCGCCCAGCGGTGCGGTATATCCAAGATCGGCAAGATGGGCGAAGACATGGCGATAACTTATCTCGCCTTCATCAGGCCGGCCCCGATGCGGCACGCCGGCAAACTGCACATGCCCGATGATATCCAGATTGGCCGTGATCCGGCGCGTCAGATCGCCTTCGATAATTTGAATGTGATAGCAGTCAAACATCAGCTTCAGGTTCGGCGCGCCCACAGCCTCGATGATCCGTCTTGCCTTGTCACTGTGATCAAGGAAATATCCGGGCGCATCATAGCCGTTCAGCGGTTCGATCAGGATCGTCCGGCCAGCCGCCTGCGCTGCTTTTGCCGCATAACGCAGATTGCCAATGAAACATGCCTCGGCTTCCTGTCCCGTGGCAAAGCCGGCCATCACATGCACAGCCGCGGCATCCAGAGCATCAGCGTAGGCCAGCGCCCGGTCAATGGCAGCGCGCGCCTCTTCCTCGCGGCCAACCAGCGCCGCAAGCCCGTTTTCGCCAGCCGCTACATTCCCGCGCACTGTGTTCAGCCCCAGCATGGACAACCCGGTTGCCAGCAATGCCGCCTTTACAGCGTTGATATCCTGATCATAGGGCCAATGGCATTCCACCGCGTCAAATCCGGCAGCCTTGGCCGCATGGATCGCATAGGCAAGCGGACGGTCATTCCACAAAAATCCCAGATTCGCTGAAAACCGCGTCATGCCCCCCACTCCACATCGAAGCAATCGACCACTGCGCGCACCGCATCACAATCAGGAAGCCTCGACAGTGCCATCCGGCATTGCGCGACAGCTTCTGCAGTGGGTGCTGATGCAAACATCAGGCTAGGTCCGCGAGTGTTCGAACTTTGCCCAAGCCTCTTCCAGCTTGTGGATATCGAAATCAGGCTGGCGCGCCGGCCCCAGAACGATCTCTTCGCTGCTGATCACCGTCTCGATCGCCGCTTTCAATATCGGAATGATATCGGCCGGAATGACAAGAGCGCCATGACGGTCAGCATGGATCAGTTCACCCTGCGCAACACGCATGCCCATAATGTTCACAGGCGTACCTATTTCCACCGCATGCACAAATCCGTGACTGGGGCCAATCGATCCGGCCAGCACGGGAAAGCCCTCATCCATGACATCCAGATCACGCATCACACCGTTGGTAACCGCGCCAGCAAGCCCAAGCCCTTTATGCACGGCGACATGTACTTCGCCCCACCATCCGGCGATGCAGTTCGGATAATCGACATCCTCGACAACAGCCGCCGCAGGCGACGTGCCGGCAGCCATTGAACGGAAATAATCCATGCGACGGGCACGGATGAAATCAGCCGGCTCATTCGGCGGGGCCAGTCCGGAGATTTTCGCTGTCCGTGCAAACCCGACGATGGCCGGGTCACCCGGTTTGCAATGATGCATGGTACCCCGGGTAAAGCGATTGAAGCCGCGCTTGCCCTGTGCCACTTCGATCGCGTTGCAGACAGTTGGCG
>ERZ802827.70-NODE-70-length-53144-cov-11.9404_pt1 | contig 53144 bp, 56 predicted proteins | sample MGYA00345652_ERZ802827 | MGnify/ENA primary metagenome ERZ802827 (study PRJEB30503, sample SAMEA104212372) | marine metagenome | biome: Westerlies Biome; feature: [SRF] surface water layer (ENVO:00010504) within the epipelagic zone...; material: water (ENVO:00002006)... | reverse complement strand
ATAATCAATTACTAAATACAGAATCTGGTTCAGCATTCATGGGAATGTTTAACGATGTTTACTATTCCTTTTCACCAATGATTGCAGATTATGAAAGAGAAAATCCACTATTCAAAGAAGCAGTAAAGATTGCAATTACTCCAATGATTAGTTCACTCTCACTAATGGAAAATGCAGAATCTGAATCAGAAGTATTGGGTATGGGAATTTCTGTAATTGCACTAAACCTTGGAATGTATCTTGCAGTTCCAGCTATAGTTCTAGTTGGAATTAGAAAATCCATTTTTTAAAATCAAATTAATTATTGAGAAAGGTAACCTACAATACTCGAGAGGATTTGAGTACTGTTGGTTCTTTCTCACATTAGATACAACTTGATTGCTTTTAAGACCATCAAAATCAATAATTTGTCTTTTGAAAAGGCAAAAAGTTGTTTATTTTGTTTACCAAGATACAATCTAGACTTTTAATTGGGGAAAAAGGTAGCAAAACCATGCCTGGATTAATTGGAATTGGTGTAGGTCCTGGAGACGTAGAACTCTTAACTGTTAAAGCAGTAAAGGCAATTCAAAATGCCGATATTATCATGTGTCCCGCTTCTAAAGAGACACGACCTAGTATTGCATTATCCGTTGTTTCATCCATTATAGATAAATCCAAAAATCAAGAAATTATTAAATTAATTTTTCCTATGACTAAAGACAAAGACATTCTAGAGGAATCATGGAAAAGAAATGCCAAAATAATGGCTGAAACTGTTTTGAAAGGAAAAAATGTTGTCTATCTTACAGTAGGTGATCCATATCTGTATAGTACATGGATTTACATGCATAGAGATTTGAAAGAAAAATATCCTGATATGAACATTAGTGTAGTACCAGGTATTGTATCCATATTCTCATTTGCATCAAAAGTTGGAGTTAGTGTTGCAGAAGGTGCTGAAAAAGTTGCAATCATTCCATCTTGTTATGATTTATCTAGTGTAAAAGAAATTGCAAGACATTCTGAATCAATGATATTTCTTAAAGATGGTAGATATTTTGATCAAGTAATTGAAGTGCTAAAAGAATCTGGATTCCCAGATGATTCTCTTTTTGCAATTGGACAAGATTTGGGAACAGAAAATGAAATTATACGAACTATGAAATTAGGTGAAGTAAATGATGATTCATTAACTACAAAATATTTTTCAATTTTGGTGGTAAAACGTGTCTAACGTATTTTTTGTCGGTTGCGGTCCAGGTGATCCTGAACTAATTACAGTAAAAGCAAAAAAATTAATTCAAAAAGCTGATGTTGTAGTTTATTCTGGTTCACTAATTCCTGAACCAATTTTGAAATTATGTAAAAAAGGAAAACTCCATGATGCTGCAAAATTAGTTAGAGAAGAAATTTTTGATTTGTTGTACAAAAATGCAAAAAAAGACAAACTAGTTGTTAGACTTCATGATGGGGATCCTGCAATTTATGGTGCAATAAGAGAACAGATTGATAATTTAGAAAAAAAAGGAATAGAATCTACTGTTGTGCCTGGCGTTACATCATTTTTAGCCTCAGCAGCGGCACTTGGAACCCAATTAACTCTACCTGGCGTTACTCAAACTATGATAATTACAAGAGCAGAAGCAAGAACAAAGGTTCCTAAAAGAGAACAAATTTCTGAACTTGCAAAACATCAAGCTACATTAATTTTTTATCTCAGTGTTCATTTACTCAATAAAATTTCAAAAGAAGCTATTGAGGGAGGATACAAAAAAACTACACCTGTTGCAGTTGTTTACCGAGCAAGTAGAAAAGATCAAAAAATAATTATTGGAACACTTACAGATATTGCAAGTAAAGTGAAAGCTGAAAAAATTACAATGACTGCTATTGTAATCATTGGAGATGTGATTAAACCAAAATCTTATGAATATTCAAAACTTTATGATAAAACATTTACTCATGGATTTAGAAAAGCAAAAACTAAGTAGATAAATAATTTATTTTATTTTTAATACCAATTTTATTTAATTTATTTTTAAAATTAATTATGTTACCTGATGTAAAAATTTTTAGTGAATTTCTTTTTGATTGTTTATTTTTAATTTTCAGAAAAATTTTTTTTGCAACTAAACTTCCTGGATCAATAAACTCAACTTGTGGAAATTCTTTTTCTAATAATGTTTTTAGAAATAATAAATGAGTACTTGATAATGTAATTACATCAATTTTTTCTGTAATAATATAATCATCTAAACTTTTTTTAATTATTTTTTTACAATATTTTTTATTATTGAGAAATTTTCCTGATTCTACTAAATCCACAAGATTTGAACCATTAATTTTAAAAATTTTATATGATTTTGGAATATTATTTTCTTTAACATAATTTTCAAGTCCTTTACTGTTAACTGAAGCCTTTGTTGCAAGAATTCCAATTTTTTTTGATTTTGATTTTTTTTGTGCTAATTTTAAAGGAGGTTTAACATCTATTATTTTCCCTGTTTGTAAATTTAACATTAGACTTGGTGTATTTGATGCAACAACAATAACATCAGGCGTAAATTTTTTTTCTAACATATTGATAGTTTTTTTAATTATTGAGGCTATTTGAGCCTGGGATTTGTTACCATATGGATAGTTCTTTTGATCTGCAAAATATACAATATCTGTTTTCATAATTTTTTTAATTTCTTTAATTATTGAAATTGAGCCTAATCCTGAATCAAAAACAACAATTTTTGCCAATAATTTGTTTTGATTAATCGACCATTATACTTTGTTAGCTAATTTTACTCAAAAGCTGATCTAAATTTACACTGTTGATTAAGACTAAATTTCTAAATCCATTATCATGCCAAACTTCGACAGTACATGGGCTCGACAAGAGACCCAAAGTGTAACTGGCAAACTACGCGATGCAGTAAAGCCTCAAGGTGCATTAAAACCACGTATTCAAACAGCAGTTAACAAACTACAAGTCCAAATATCAAAAATGGATTCAATGTTAGGTAAATTGCAAGAAAGAGATGCGCAACTCTTTCAACGAGTCGTGACTGCAATGCAGCAACATGATACTAGCACAAGTAGAGTTTTGTCTAACGAATTAGCAGAAATTCGTAAAGTTACAAAGATGCTCGGCAACGCAAGAATGTCATTAGAACAAGTTCAACTAAGACTGACAACTATTCATGATCTTGGTGATGCTATGGTAGCAATTGGACCAGCTATGTCTACAATGAAGGGATTGAAGTCATCGCTCGGAAGATTCATGCCAGAAGCTGATTCAGAATTGAATAGTATGACCCAGACACTTAATGGACTCATGATGGATTCACTTGCAGGAGACTCATTCAATATGGAGTCTGATGTTTCAAACGAAGAGACTGATAAGATTCTTCAAGAAGCATCCGCAGTAGCTGAGCAACAGATAGGAGATAAATTCCCATCTGTACCATCTTCAACAGGACTTTCGTCACAAACCTCTTCTACTTCTTCCTTTGAGTAGACAGTTGTGTTAGACGATTGTTACTATTTTTATTTATAATTTAAAAAATTTTTTTGATAAATAATTTTACTAAGTTAAGGAAATCCTACAGAGTCAAATAAAATAGAATCAATTTTAGTAATTTCTACTCTACTTTGTTCCATTGAATCTCTTTTTCTGATTGTCACTGTATTATCCTCTAATGTTTGATGATCAACTGTAATTGCAAATGGAGCACCAATTTCATCTAATCTTCTATATCTTCTACCAATTGCACCAGAATGATCTAAAAATGCATCATACTTTCTTTTAATATTGAGAAAAATTTCATCAGTTTTTTCTTTTAATCCATCTTTTTTAACTAATGATAAAATTCCAACATGAACTGGTGATAAATATGGTTTTAATGATAAAACCATTCGTTCATGTTCTTCATCATTTTTTAAAGAATGTTCTAAGATTGTGTATAGACTTCTATCTATTCCCATAGAAATTTCAAATACATGGGGTAAAACTTTTTCATCATTATCCATTACTTCAAATTTTTCTTTACTCATTTTTGCATGACTAGATAAATCATAATCTGATCTGTAATTACATGCAACAAGTTCAAGCCAACCTATTGTTGTTTCAACTTCAAAATCAAATGCAACTTCTGCATAGAAAGCTTTTTCCTTATCACCTAATTTTCTAAATCGACTTTTTGAAACATCAATTCCTGTTTTTTCATAAAATTCTGTTAAAATTCCTAAATAATATGCCACAAATCTATTTGGAACTGTACCTGACTCTAATGCCTCTTTACAAGTCATAGAAATTGGTTCAGCATCTGTTTGAACTCTAATTATTGTATTTTCAACTTCAGCAAATTTTTCAACATCCTCTAATCTACCTGGATTACAAAATACCTCAATTTCTGCTTGATAAAATTCCCTAAGACGGAGTAAGCTTTGTCTAGGTGCAATTTCATTTCTAAAACTTTTTCCTACTTGAGCAATTCCTAATGGAAGTTTTCCTCTCATAGTCTTGAAAAGTCTAGGAAAATCAACAAATATTGATTGACATGTTTCAGGTCTGAGATATGCTTCTTCTTCTTGAGGTCCGATTCCAACTTTAAACATCATATTGAATTTTTTTGTTGAACTAAAATCACCTTTACATTTTGGACATTGAATTTTATTTTCTTTAATTGCATTATCAAATTCAATTAAATCTGCACTTTCAGGAATCTCAATATTTGCAATTTCTGCAATTGTTCTATCTGCTCTAAATGTTGCATTACATTTTGTACACTTTATTATTGGATCTGCAAAATTACCTAGATGACCTGAAGCTTCAAAAACTGATTTAGACATAATTTGAGAACCATCGATTTCCATCATTCCATCCCTTCTGATTAATTCTCTTCTCCATAATTCAAGAAATTTATTTTTTAGACTAACACCTGATGGTCCATATTCCCAAAAACCTGCATTAGCATCTGAATAAACCTCACAGCTTGGAAAATAAAATCCTCTTTCAAGTGCTAGTTTCATTACTTCTTCGTAATTCATTATTGATCTACCTCAACAATTGTATACATTTCTATGCACATCCTTTTGCAATTTTGACATTTTCAAAATCATCTCTGTCATCATCAATTGGAGTTTCTAAAATTATTGGAATTTTTTTCTTATTTGCAAATTTTACAACTGATGTTATGCCTTCTTCTCCTATTCCACCTAATCCTAAATGATAATGTCTGTCAAGATTGCATCCAAGTTCTCCTCTTGCATCATTTAGATGAAGAATTTTTAAATTTTCTACTCCAACATGTTTGTCAAATTCTTTAAAAGTTTCTTTTACTTTTTCTTTTGTTCGTAAATCATACCCTGCAACAAATGCATGACATGTATCAAGACAAACACCAAATTTTTTTTCAGGTTTTAATTGCTTGAAAATTTCACCAAGTTGTTGAAAATCTGAACCGACAGAATTTTTTTGGCCTGCTGTATTTTCTAGTAAAATCATTACGTCATTTTTTGTTTGACCAGCTTTTGTTAAACCATCTACTAATCTTTTAATTCCTGCTTCTTCACCAGTCCCTAAATGACTACCTAGGTGTGTAACTAAATATGGTATTCCTAACTGTGCACATCTTTCAACTTCACTTACCAGTGTATTAACTGATTTTTCAAATGCATCATCTTTTGGAGTAGCTAAATTTGGTAAATATGGCATATGTGCACAAATTGCAAATCTGTCAATTTTACTATCTTTTAATTTGGATTTAAAAGCATCAATAACTTCTTTTGTTAGTTCTTTAGCATGCCATGATCTTGGACTTCTTGTGAAAATTTGAAATGCTGTACAGTTTCTTTCAACTGCATTATCTACTGCTTTATCAATTGAACCTGATGCAGAGACATGACAACCAACTTGCATACTTTATCAATTTCTTAAAACATAATTTAAACCACCGTTCAAATCCTAAGAACCAGATTTTTATGTAAATTATTCAACTAACTATTATGCTAGTTCTTGGGCAAGATGAAAAAGCAAAATATCCATTTTTGGCTGATGCTGGAGAATATTTGAAAGATAAGGGGTTTTCTTTGACTCAATTTGGTAGCGATCCGGTTTTAAAATTATCAGTTGAAAAAGCACTTCATCGAATTAAGGTTGCAGCAGCAGGTGAGGTGTATAAATCAGATTTGATTGATGGTCAGGCATCAAAAGATTATGTTCTTGAAAGAGAAGTATTTTCTTTTCTTTTAGCAATAGTTTTGATTAAACTAACTGGAATGTCTACACTTGTCAAAAGATTTGCTTTAGCTGAAGCTAGAAGAGCAGAAAATTATTTGGAAAAAGATTTAGGAAATGCATCTAATAAATCTAAAATTGATTTAGCAACTAGAATTATTTATGATTTATTTAATATTGAAATTGTAAAGGAAAATGATTTTTTTGTAATACCTGTATCTGATTACTTGAAACACTCAGTTACTTTTCATGAGCGCGAATGGAAATTAATTAACAGACATGTTGAAAATGGAAAAGTATTCCTTACTCCTGATAAAACAGTTAGATTAATTCGAAAAGAATTAGGAAATTACATTAGTTCTAAAATTATTAATGCACCAAAACCATCTATGATTCCTGGACTAGAAAAAATTGTTGATGAATTAATTTCAATTTCTAAAAAACTCACACCAACTTATACGATTACTACAGGAGAATATCCTCCATGCATCAAACATGCAATTGATGTTCTTGAAAAAGGTGAAAATCTTCCACATTCTGGTAGATTCATGCTTGCAACTTTTCTTTTATCAAGAGGACAAACAGTTCAACAAATTGCACCTCTATTCAAAAATGCACCTGATTATAATCCTAGAGTTACACTTTACCAACTTAATCATCTTGCTGGAACTTCTGGAAGTGCAACAACATATGCTTGCCCTTCATGTGAGAAATTAAAAACACAGGATCTATGCTTTATCACAAAAGAATGTGACAATATCATTAACCCTTCACAATTTGGAAAAAAGAGAAAATAATGAATGAAATTGATATTAAATTTTTAGAGGATTCATTCAAAAAATATTATTTTAATCATTTAGAACTAATACCTACTCCACAGCGTACATCTGAAAGAGAATTTGGATACCAAAAATTTAATTCTAGTTTTTTTAATAGACATATTTCATTAAAAAACGATAAAGAATTACATTTACTATTCATGCAAAATACTCCATCTGATGTTTATTGCTCAAATGCATACTATGCATTTCCAAATTCTCCTATGAATGAAAAAGATTGGAAAGAAGCTGATTTGATTTTTGATATTGATGCAAAAGATCTTAATTTACCATGTAGAACAAATCATACTGTATCTATTTGTAATGAGTGTAATGAAGTTACAAAAAATAGTAATCAATGTTTAAAATGTAATTCAAGTAAATTAGAAAAAAAATCTTTACCATGTAAAATCTGTATGGATGCATCAAAAGTTGAAGTTCAAAAATTAATTGAAGTACTAAATAATGATTTAGGAATAGAAAAAGAAAATATTCAAATTTATTTTTCAGGTAATGAAGGATTTCACGTTTATGTTTTTAATTCACAATTTCAAAAACTGGGTTCAAAAGAAAGATCTGAACTTGTTGATTATATTATGTTCCGTGGAGCAATTCCTGAAACATTTGGAATGAAAAAATTTAAACCAAATCGATCATCATTTCCTGATTTTAATCAAAAAGGATGGAGTGGAAGATTTTCTAAACAAGTTTTTGGTTCTAAATCAAAACGTTCAAAAATTATTTCAGAATTACTCGATAATGGTTATTCTTCATTTCAAAAAACACTTGATGGTGTTTCAGAACAAATTGGTGTAAAAATTGATCCTAATGTAACAATGGATATTCATAGAATTTTTAGATTGCCTGGGTCTATTAATAGTAAAAGTGGTTTAACTAAACTTCTTTGTACTGATATCACAAAATTTGATCCATACAATGATGCATGTTTTCTTAATGATGAACCCGTTGAAGTCCTTGCAACATGCCCAATAGAATTTAAATTAAAAAATAAAAAATTTGGCCCATTTTTGAATGAAAAAATTACAATCCCAACTTATGCTGCAGCCTATTTAATTTGTAAAAAATTAGCAACAATTGCTTAATTTTGCTGGTAAGGCTTTAATTTAGTGAATCACGACTCAATGTGATTTTGTATAGCGCCTCTACTGATAAGCAGACTCCACCTCCTGATACTGGAAAATTCATCAGATTAGCCATAATTGCTATTATAGGAATTGTAATTTTTGCAATGGTTGGAAATCAAGCAGTAGTTTTATCAATGAATTTCACTGAATTTGGTGAACAATTCACAAAACCGCTTTACTATACTGTTCTTTCAACTTTAATTTTATCAGCAATTGCCCTTATTCGTGTAAATATTTCTGGCAGATCCTCAATTTTTTGGTATGGTATCAATACTGCAATTGGATTTATTGCTAGAGGCCCTCAACAATCTGTTTCAGCAGATATTGAAAGTTTTAGAGATTACAAATTAACATCTCCACAATTCATTCTTTGGCAAATTACTAAGATTCTCCTATTTGGTGCATTCTTTGCAAATATCATGTTTGGATTTGCAGCAATGTCATTTATCGATGGAAATACTTTGGGTGTTGAAAATTTACCAAATTTATTTTCCTTACCATTTGTAACTCCTGAAACAAATCCAAACTATGCATCTGAAGAAGTAGTTCCAATGATTCCTGCATTAGTTATTTTAATTCCACCTATTCTTGCAGCAATTGGTTTACGTTTAGTTTTGTATGTTGGTATTCATAGAATAATTGATGTAGTTACAACTTATTTGAAAGACTCTAAAGAAGGAAAACCACGTTATCTAAATTATGTTTCTACTATTGAAGGAATTTTTGGAATTGCAGTTTTATGGGTTGGAGTAAATCTTTTCTTTACTGATCAAATTGACTATAATACAAGATATGTTATAGGTGGAACACTTGCTATTGGTGCAGCTTTAATTGCATTTTCAATTATTGATAGAATACGAGCACGAGTATTAACTCATATGTTTAAGCGTGATGTAATTATTAGATTTGCAACAATTCTTCTAATTGGATTGATAGTTGGTGGTACTGTTGCAGTTAACAATAGTATTGCAGATGCTAAAAAAATTGAATTTTTAGGACCATATACTGCTCAACAAATTGGTGTCAATAGACATTTAGGAGAATTAAATGAAGTTCAAGAAAATATTCATGATGTTCAACTAACATCCGTTTCTGCAAATAATATTAAAAATTATGTTAACCAAAATAGCGATGTACTAGATGTTATTCGAGTTTGGGACTGGGAAGCTGCATTTGCCAAATTAAAACCTGAGATAGGATTAATTCCATATGTAGATTTTGAAGATAATGATATTCTTAGATTTAACAATACTTTGTATTGGACTGCTTCAATGAAACCAATTTTACCAACTTCAGTTAGTCTTGATAATAGATGGTACAATGAACATCTTGTTTATACTCACGTTCCAGAAGGATTTTTGACTCTAGAAGCAACTGATGGTCAGATTGTTGATAGTGGTCAGTTTTTCAAACAAAGAGAAATTTACTATGGTGAAGGTGGTTTGTTTGAACAAACATGGTCTGGTTATCCAACTGGAAGAGGAGATACAAGTGCAGAATTAGGTGGCGTATCTTATTCTGGAATCGGAGGTCTAGATGTTCCACCACCACTAAGTTGGATATTTGAACCAAACTTTTTGCTTTCATTCCCGGGCGAATCTGTTCATATAATGAGATACAAAGATGTACATGATAGAATGGAAACATTGTATCCATATTTCTTATATGATCTGTTTGGAAAAGAATTGGACTCATTACCTGTAACTGATGGTAAAAATTCCTATTGGCTAATTCCATTAATTATTGGATTTGATACACGTGATGTTCCTTGGTCTGTTGGTAATCCGTATTTACGTTTAGTAGGTTATGCACTTGTTGATTCGTACAACGGAGATATACAATTATTGAAAACTGGAGATGATTTCTTTTCAGATATGTTTGCTGATCAATACTCTGAACAATTCAAACCAATACCAGCTTGGTTAGAGGAACAAATCAGATATCCAGTTGAATTGTTTAATTGGAAAACAGAGATGTATAATATTTACCATGTAACTGATGTTGAAACATTTATCCAAGCAAATGAATTTTATGAAATTCCACGAGGACTTGACACATATTATGTTGAAGCAAAACCTCCTGGATTTGAACAAACATCATTTTTGGGATTACTTTCATTGGAATTGAAAGGCTCACAAGGAAGAAATCTTGCAGGATATATGGTAGTTGAAAATGATCTTACCAATTTAGGTAATTTACAATTTTATGAAATACCATTGGATTCTGAAACTAAATTAATTGGACCTACTGCAGTAAGAGAAGCTCTTGACAGAGATCCTGAATTTGCTCAATTAAAGACATTATTGAGGAATCCAAGAATTGGTGATAATATTTTGTATCGCGTAGGTGATCATGATGTGTACTTTATTCCTGTTTACACAGCTGGCGCTGGTGGTGTAGTTGCACAATTAGGTACAATTGCAGCTGTTGGTGCAGCATTTAATGGAGAATACTTTGTAGGACTTGGTGATACTCAAGAAGAGGCATTTGAACAATATTTGAAAAAGGTATCAGGTGTAGCATCAACTACAACTACTGCAGATGATGATTATGTTGAATTACTAAAATCAGACAGAATTGATATTATAAAATCTGTATTTGAAAACAATGAAATTGTTATTGCTGAACCAACATCAATTCAAATTCCATTATCATTTAATGAAGGTGAATTGTTCTTCTTTACTGAAGATGATCGTGCTGATACAGAGGAATTCTTATCCAAATTCATAGATGACTTTGTAAAACCACGAAGTGATAGAGTATTCATGTGGGAAGAAAATGCAATTTTGAATATTGGAACTGTGTATGTGAAAGATGGATTACCTGAGATACATTATGTATCAATTGAGGTTGGCAACTAATTGCTTCTAGTTGTTGATAATGGTTCTATCTACACAAAACAACTAACAGATTTCTTAACTCAAAAAAAATTTTCTTTTGAAAAATATACTCCTAATACTTTAGAATTAAATTCATTAAAAAAATATGAATCAATAATTTTATCTGGAAGAAGAAAAAATGATAAAAAAATTAATGAAATAAATTCAAAAGTTATAAAATATTCAATTGATAATAATAAAAAATTACTTGGTATTTGTTATGGAGCTGAAATATTAGCTCTTACTTTAGGGGGTACTATTAGAAAATCAACTTCTATTCAAAAAGGTGATGAAATTATTGAAATTTTAGAAAATAATTTAACTTCAAAAAAATCAATCACAGTTTTTGAAAGTCATGCTTTTGAAATTTCTAAATTACCACCTATGCTAATTACAACTGGAAAATCAAAAAATTGTAAATATGAAATTATTAAACATAAGGAAAAATCAATTTTTGGAACTCAATTCCATCCTGAAATGAGTATTGATGGCAATAATTTAATTGAAAATTTTTGTTCACTCTGATTGATTTAATAACTCTCAAAAATTCTTGTTTTTATGGACGAAGAGGATCATCAATTACTCTTACCTTTAGTTGAAGATGAAAATATTTGTCTTCCTTTACCGATTAATGTTGTATCTAGATATTGGAATGTTGAATTACCTATGGCTGAGGCTATCGATTCTGCAAAAAAATATTCTGATTTTAATGGAAGTATAATTATTGAAGGGATCGAACTTGCAGAAAGACATGGATTATCTTGTAAAATTGTTCATTCATCTTTAAATGAATTAAAAAAAATTATTGATTCAGGAATACCACCAATTGTAATTCTTCCTGGAATTCCTGAAATTACACAACATGCTTCAGTAATTACTGGTTATAATGAAGATGAAAAAACAATTTTACATTATATTCAAAAAGGTAATCAAGAAGGAGAACAACAAGAAGGTGCAATACCTCAAGAAATTTTTGATAGAGAATGGTCAGAAGAAGGAAAACTAATGATAATTATTTCACCTCCAGATATTTTATCAAAAATTACTTTAGAAAATGATTCTAAGAATAAATCTAATCGTTTATGTTTTGATTCTGAAAAACAAAATATTTTACAAAATTATTCTGAAGCACTTTCATCTTTAAAACAATCTATAGAACTTGATCCAAATAATTCAACTGCACTACATTTGTATGCAACAATGTTAAATCAACAAAAATCACCTGAATGTGTTTCATTTTATGAACAAAGTTTCAAAATTAATTCTAGATCATATTTAACATTTAATGGATTAGGAAATTTTTATTTAAAAACAAATGAATTTGAAAAAGCAGAAAATTTTTACAGTAAAGCAATTGAAATTAATCCAAAAAGATCTGCAAAAATTTACAAAAATCGTGCTTATCTACGTGAAAAATTAAATAAAAATTCTGATGCTAAGGAAGATCTTAAGTCATATTTGAAATATTTTCCAAAAGCACCTGATAGAGGAATAATAGAGCAGGCAATTAGAGAAATTTAATGCGGAATACGGGATTTGAACCCGTGACCTTCAGCTTGGGAAGCTGACGTCATACCAGACTAAACTAATTCCGCTTACTATTTTTTTTAAATATGATTAAATATCTTAATTGCGAATATACTGCATGGATGCAAAATGTCCTGAATGTGAAAGAGTTGCAATTTTGGATGATGATGTTACTAGAGTGAAGTGCCCTCATTGTAATTTTGAAGCAGATTATGACACGTATCTTGAGATAATGAAAGATCATGCTATGAACATGGCATCAGATTATATTCCAGATCGACCTGGTATGTGATTACCAATAATTGCCTTTATCTGAACAATCTAAATGGGCTCCACAATTTGGACAAAACATATGACACGCTTGCATGTCAACCATTTTATTTTCACATCTCGGACATATGATTTCTTCTTTCATGACTATCTATGGAATTATTGATTTAAAAATAATGTCCAAAGGTTAATTAGTACTTCAACTTTTTTTTCGAATACTTGGCAAACTTCAAGCTTACAATATCAGATATCAAAGGAAAGTCTCTATCTAAGGAACTAAAAGATAGTGATGCAAATCCATTATTAGGATTAGAATTAGGAAATGAAACAGATGCAGCAGTTGTTGGTCTTAGTGGAAAATTAAAACTAACTGGTGGTAGCGATAAATCTGGTGTTCCTATGAGAGATGATGTTCATGGTTCTGCAAGAAAACGTGTTTTACTTTCAAAAGGTGTTGGATTACAAGATGCAGAACATGGTGATCGAGTAAGAAAATTAATTCGTGGAAATATAATCTCTGAAGAAATTTATCAAATAAATTGTAAATTTGATGGTGAATTACCAGTTGAAGCACCTGCAGAAGAACCAGCTGCAGAAACTGAAGATAAGAAAGAATAACTTAACATATACCGATTCTATATTTTGACTCATGCATTGGCGAGAAACGCTTCCTGATTGGTACATCAAAAAATATGGTTATCAACCATGTGTCAATATAGGAACTTCAGGACATGTAGATCATGGAAAAACTAGTCTAATTCAAGCATTAACAGGTTCATGGACAAGTGTACATAGTCAAGAATTAAAACGTGGAATTACAATACGTGTTGGTTATTCTGATGCTGCTTTTTACAAATGTAAAACATGTGAAGAACCGCTAGGATATTCTACAACTCCAAAATGTAATAATTGTGGAGATGAAAGTGAATTATCTCGAGTTGTAAGTTTTGTAGATAGTCCTGGACACGAAAGTTTGATGGCAAATATGCTTTCAGGTTCTGCATTGATGGATGGAGCATTATTGTTAGTTGCAGCAAATGAACAAGTTCCAAGACCACAAACAAAAGAACATCTTTTAGCTCTGCAAACTCTTGGAATTAAACAAATAGTTGTACTTCAAAATAAAGTAGATTTACTTTCACGTGATGAAGTATTAGCAAATTATAAAGAAATTACAAAATTTGTCAAGGACACTAATGCTGAAAAATCCCCAATCATTCCAATTTCTGCTCAATCTGGTTTAAATCTTGATGCATTAATTGGTTTAATAGAATCTACGATTAAAACACCTGAACGAGATGAAAAAGCTGATCCAGTAATGCATGTTTTACGTTCTTTTGATGTCAACAAACCTGGTATCAAATTGAAAGATATCAAAGGAGGTGTAATTGGTGGAAGTTTAACTCAAGGAATTTTTAATGTTGGTGATGAAATTGAAATTAAACCAGGTCTAATGAATGAAAAAAAGAAATCATATGAACCAATTCTTACAGAAATTACCTCATTAGGAACTGCTGCAGGAATTGTTGAATCAGTAAAACCTGGAGGTTTAGTTGCAATTGGTACAAAATTAGATCCATCTATGACTAGAAGTGATTCATTTATTGGTTCAGTAATTGGAAAACCTGGAACACTTCCTGAAAATTCTACAAAACTAAAACTTAGTGTAAATTTATTTGATGCAGCTGTGGGAACTACTGAAGATATCAAAGTTAATCCTATTCAAAATGGTGAATTACTTCGATTAAACATTGGAACTGCTCCTGTTTTAGGTAAAGTCACAAAAGTCAAATCATCTAATGTCGAAATTGAACTTAGACGTCCTGCTTGCATCTTTAAAGATGGACATGTTGCAATTAGTAGAAGAATTGCTGAAAGATGGAGATTGATTGGTGCAGGTATAGTTGGTTGAAGTAATCTGTGATACCAATTTTTTAATACATTTAGCAACTAGACGAATCAAAAATATTGATAATTTGGATATGGAAATAGGCTCAATTTCTTTTATTGTTCCCGAAGTTGTTAAAAATGAATTAACAAAATTACAACAAATTCCAGAAAAAACCCAAGAAATTACTCAAACATTAAATTTTATTAAAAAATTTAAAATTATTCAAATAAATGGAATTTATGCAGATGAAGAGTTAATCAAGTATGTAAAAAATAAGCGAAGTATAATTGGTACAATGGATAAAGTACTTAAAAATAAAATCAAAAAACTTGATAGTTCTATTTTATCAATTCATAATGACAAAATAATTCTTGAAAGTTAGAAAACTTTATTTTTAAATTAATTAATTGAACTCTATGTCTGAATTTACTATTACTAGTTCTGATTTTAATGATGGAGATGAAATTCCAAACAAATTTGGCTACAAATTTGAAAATAAAGAACCAAAATTAGATTTTAAAAATATACCAGATGGTACGAAAAGTATTGGTTTAATCATGGATGATCCTGATGCAGTGGCTGCAGTTGGAAAAGTCTGGGTTCATTGGCTATATTATTTTGAATATCCTACAAAAAATCTAATTGTAGAAGGCAAAACCGATTTTGATGAGATTGGATATGGTGGACCAGCACCACCTAATGGAAGGCATACCTACATTTTCAAAGGATATGCACTTGATACGACATTAGATTTGAAAAAAGGTTATTCTAAACAAGAATTAGAAAGTTTGATGCAAGGTCATATTATTGAAGAAGCAAAATTAACTGGAACTTTTGCTCCTTAACGTTATTTTTTAAGAATATCTTTCTGCTAATCTATATCTCATGTATTTATCGTCTGGTGAAAATTTAGCTGGATGTACTGATTTTGTATCTTCACCACATTCTGGGCATTTAGTTTTTAACGTATAGTGACTACATTTTGAGCATTTTCTTAATTGAAATCTCATTTTAATTTTCTCTTGTTTTCTTAGAATCTTCTCTTGTAAAATTGAATGAACCTTTTTTCTTTTCTATATTGGTTTGAATTTCTTGAATTATTGGTTTTAATGATTTTTCAGCAGATTTAAAATCTTCAGCTGTAATTGATATTCTGTATTTTGGTGCACCTAAATATGTAATATCCATTGTTGAATCTTTTTTTATTACATCCAACAGTGTTTTTTTAATTATTTCAACTCCATCTGATTTATTATTTGTAATTTCCATAATTCCTCTAATTTCTACTGATGGTAATTTTATTTTTGAACAGATTTCCTCAATTGCAGTTGTAGTCTTTTTTGCTAATTTTAATTCTTTAACTGTAATAATTCCATTTCTTGCAATTTCCATAAATGCATCATACACTGAATCAAATTTTGTATAAATTTTATCTTCAATTTTTTCAATTTCTTCATCAGATAGTTTTGCTTTATCTTGTACATTTTGTAACAAAGTTTTTCCTTTTTCATATTTTTTAACTTCTTTTAATTTCTGCTTTTTTTGATCTTTAGAGACTTGTTTTAATGACAAATCGATATCCCCTGCTTTTACTTTTTTTACAAGTAAAACTTTCTTTTCTCCATCTTTTACAAATCTATTGACTGATCTAATCCAACCTGGTGCAATTTCAGAAATATGTAAAAATCCTTGAATATCCTCATATTCGTCTAATGTGACATATGCTCCATGATCCATTACTTTAGTAACTGTGGCTAGAATGATTTCCCCTTGTTCTGGCATTTCTTGAATTTCAGTGGACAATTCTTCTAAAAATTTCCAATCTGTAAATTAATGTTGCTCGTTAGAAGTCAATCCCTTCTTTTGCTTTTATACCCTTTTGAAATGGATGCTTAATTTCTTTCATTTCCGTTACTAGATCTGCTGCCTCAATTACTTCTTCTTTAGCATAATTACCTGTTAACACTAGATCTACATTTTCAGGTTTAGATTTTATTAAATCTAAAACATCATCAAGAGAAATTAAATTGAGATTTACTGCATAATTTATTTCGTCCAAAATTACTATGTCGTATTTGCCTGATTGTATTTTTTCATTACTAATTCTAATTGCTTCTTTTGCAATCTCTTGATGATCTTCTTTTGGACTTTTATCGTCTATTATTCCAACAAATCCTTTACCTATAGCAACCATTTCAAATTCTGGTTCCAATCGTTTTGATGATTCCATTTCACCGTAATGCCAGGAACCTTTAATGAATTGAATCATGCATATTTTCTTTTTATAACCAGTAGCTCTTAATGCAATTCCTAATGCTGCAGTAGTTTTCCCCTTACCCTTTCCTGTATAAACAATTGTTAATCCATTTTTGCTCATAATGACAAGTTAATTTTTATCAGTAAAAACATTCGTAATTTTTGAAAGGTATCAATTTAAATAAAAAAAAAATTCTACACATACATTGAAAATACCAAGAATTGTTTTAGCAGGAGCGACTAGTGGAGTTGGTAAAACATCGATCACATGTTCAATAATACACGCTTTACAAAAAAGGGGTTTTTCAGTACAACCATTCAAAGTGGGCCCTGATTATATTGATCCCAGTTATTTGTCAACTATTTCAAAAAATGAAACATACAATCTTGATGTATGGTTAATGGGTAAAAAACAAGTTTTAGATAGTTTCGTAACTCATTCAAATTCAGATATTTCAATTATTGAGGGTGTTATGGGATATTATGATGGATTTGAGGGAAATTCTAATCATGCTAGTACTCATCATGTAGCATCCATAACTAAATCTCCTGTAATTTTAGTATTAGACGCAAGTAAAACTGCTCGTTCTATTGGTGCAACAGCTTTAGGATTTCAAAAATTCCACAAAAATTCTAGAATTGTTGGAATTATTTTGAATAAAATTGGAAGTAAAAAGCATGAAATTTTATGTCGAGATGCATTAGAAAAAACAAAATTACCCGTTATTGGAGTAATTCCAAAAAACCCAATATTAAATTTAGAATCTAGACATCTTGGATTAATTTCTACATATGATAATAAGATTTTAAAAAATAAATTAGAAAAAGTTTCAAAGATAATTTCAGAGTCATTAGATGTAGATAAAATTTTAAAAATTATTAAAAATCCTGTACCTATTCCTAAAAATAAAATAAAAGTTAATAAAAAATCTAAAGTAAAAATTGCAGTTGCTTTAGATAATTCTTTTAATTTCTATTATGATGATAATTTGAATGCATTAAGACGCAATGGTGCATCACTAACTTTCTTTAGTCCTATTAAAAATAAACAAATTCCAAACTGTGATGGGTTATACATTGGTGGAGGATTTCCTGAAATATTGGGAAATAATTTGTCAAAAAATCAATCAATGAAGAAATCAATCAAAAAATTTGCTGATAATGATTTTCCAATTTATGCAGAATGTGGTGGATTGATGTATCTAACTAAATCTATTACTAATGATAAAAAAAAATACAAAATGGTTGGTTTGATAGATGCTGAAACTATTATGACAAAAAAAATGAGGCTAAATTATACAAAAGGAAAATTCTCTAGTCAAAATATTCTATCTAATACTTTACATGGATTTAGAGGACATGAGTTTCATTATTCTCAATTAAAATCAGTTGCATCTGATTCAAAATTTGCTTTTGATTTAGAAATTGGGGAAGGAATTAAAAATCATAAAGACGGAATTATTCAAAATAATACTCTTGCTTCATATGGTCATCTTTATTTTGATAGTTCTAATTATGCCCAAATTTTTGTCAATAATTGTATAAATGAATCACATAGGTAGGTATTTTTGAATAAAAATAGGAACCTCCTTTCCGGCAAAAGCAAGGAGGGCTCTATGATTCCTTTTGTTTGTGTATAACCAAAAATATTATTCATTTTATTAAAACTAAATCAAAATTTGATCCTAGTGATAATTCAATTTAGATTATAGAAAAATGATTCTTTCATATTGTTTTCAAAAATTTTTCTGAATCATCTTTGATTTGTTTTTTCTTATCTTCTGACATATTTTTGATAGTTGAAAAGACTGTCCAAAGTCTTGGATTATTTTTTAATTTGTTTTGATTTTTCAAAAAAAAGTTCCAATAAAGATAATTAAATGGACATGCATCTTTACCATTTTTTGCTTTAACATCGTATTCACAATTTTTACAATAGTCTGACATTTTATTGATATAATTTCCACTTGCAGCATATGGTTTTGAACCGAGAATTCCTCCATCAGCATAAAGAATCATTCCATGTGTATTAGGTAATTCTACCCATTCAAATGCATCTGCATAGACAGATAGATACCAATCACAAACTTGTTTAGGCTCAATTCCTGCAATTAATGCAAAATTTCCAGTAATCATTAATCTTTGAATATGATGTGCATATGCTTCTTGCTTAGTTTGTTCAATGCAGTTTTTCATACAATTCATTTTTGTTTTTCCATCCCAGTAAAAATTTGGAATTTTATTTTTTGCATTAAAAAAATTTGTTTGATTATATTTTGGCATAAAGTGCCAGTAAATTCCTCTTACATATTCCCTCCATCCTAAAATTTGTCTTACAAATCCTTCTATTGATTCAATTGGTAAATCTTTTTTTTGTAAAACTTTTTCAATTACTTCATGTGGATTTAGTAATCCTATGTTTAGATAAATTGATAAAACTGAATGATAAAGAAATTTTTCTTTTTCTTTCATTGCATCTTCATATGGACCAAAAAATTCTAGTCTATTTTTAATAAAATCATCTAAACTTTTTACTGCATCTTGTTTTGTTGTTGCAAACCAAAATGGTTCTAAATCTCCAAAATGTTTTGTATATTTTTTATTTAGTTGTGTAATTACACGTTGTGTAATTTTATCTGGTTTACAAATTAACGGAGAAGGAATTTCTGGATGATTTTTTGGTAGCCTTTTTCTATTTTTAACGTCATAATTCCATTTTCCACCAATTGGTTTTCCCTTATTATCAATTAGAATTTTGTATTTTTTTCTCATTTGTTGATAAAAATTTTCCATTTTGAGTTCTTTTCTAGACTCTGCCCAGTCTGAAAATTCATCTATTTTACAAAAAAATCTTGTATCTTCCATAATGGTCACTGGAATATCTAGCAATTTTTCCCATTTTTTTACCTCGTCTAGGACACGATATTCACTAGGATGTGTAATTTTGATAGATTTTGGATTAAATTTCTTACATTGGCGCTCTAATTCTTTTGTAAAGTTTTTCTCAGATTTATTAAATTCAATATATGTTACATTAAACTTATTTTTTTTAAGTTCATCTGCAAAATGACGCATTGCACTAAATAACAAAACAAGTTTTTTTCTATGATGATTTGCATATTCTATTTCATTTGAAACTTCCATCATCAATATTTTATCTTCATTTTTTCTAATTTTTTCTAATGATGAAATTTCTAAAGATAACTGATCTCCTAATATAACTATTAAATTACGAATCAAATCGAATCAATTTTAAATAAATTTCTTAACATATTACCCTTATTTCAAATAATGAAATTTTTTTATATTAATTGGATGATTCAGCTCTAATTAATTTAAAAATTGCATTGATAATTGCTGATGCTGAAGAACTTCCTCCTTTTCTTCCTAAATTAGTTATGAATGGTGTTTCTTTCAATTTTGATAACTCTTCTTTTGATTCTGGTGCACAAATGAATCCAACTGGAATTCCTATGATTAATGCAGGTTTTACAATTCCTTCGTTGACCATTTCAATTACTTCCATTAAAGCAGTTGGTGCATTTCCTATGGCAACTATTCCACCATCGATATCATTTTTTGCAACTCTCATTGAAACTTGAGAACGTGTTTTTCCTTCATCTTTAGCTTGTTGCATTATTTCTGGTTTAGATATGTTACAAACTATTTCATTACCAAAATCTTTTGGGTTTTGTTTATTGAGTCCACCAATTACTCCATTTACATCCACTACTATGCTACATCCATTTTTGAGAGCATTCATACCACTTTCTATAGCATCTTTTTGAAAAATGAGCCTATTTTTGTCTGCAAAATCAAAATCAGCAGTAGAGTGAATTATTCTTCTTACAATAGGCCATTCTTTTTCATTATAATTATGTGATCCAATTTCATCTTCGATCATTTTCATGCTTGCATCTTCAATTGATTGGCCTTTCTTAGTTTGCATTCTCTACTTCCTTTGCTCTTTCTAATATTAAATCTACCATTTTTTGATCTGTTCCAATATGTTTTGTAATATAGCTTTTTTTAATCTTAGAATTTTCTAATGCTGGTATCAAATCATTATTGATATCTGTTTTAACGTGTGCCCCTTCATGAAGAAAATAAAATACATTAACTAGAACATTTGGATCATTCTTTTCAACAGTTTTAATTCCTTCAAAAATATCTGGTTGTTCTATTTCTAACCATGATCTACTCACATTTCTGTAATTATCTTTTAATCCATTTACAATATAATCAATTGATCTTTGTGCATTAGGATCCATGCTTCCATGACCAATAATCATTACATCTACTTCCTTATCTTCTAAAGTAATTTGATTTTCTTTTAGTGCTGATTCTACTCTACTTTGAACTATTTCTACCAAAGTTTTATGCATCATCATTGGTTTGGTAACAAGAAATTTTATTTTAGTATCTTTTTGAAACTTCATAACATCCGCAACAGCATTTTTTACTTTTTTTCCTGGATATAGAAAATATGGAACTATTGTAAGTGTATCAATATCTTGTTTTAGGATTTTTTCAATTCCATCTTCAATATATGGTGGTTCAACCTCTAAAAAACAAAAATCAACAAAAGAATATTCTCCTTTATCCCTAATTCCTTCACAAATTACTTCTAATTCTTCAGATGCTTCTCTTTGTCGACTTCCTCTATCAATTATTAATAATCCACGTTTCAATCTATTTTCCTCGCAATTGCTACTGTTAAATTTGGTGGGAATTTCTGCTTCTCCACAATTAATTCTCCTTTTGATACTTTAATTGCAGCAGCTTCAGAAACACTTGCTGTACCTTCAAATGCTTTTACTGTGGTAGATGGATTTGGAGTAATGATTTCTGCAAGTTCTTCTCTATCAACATATTCTACAGGAACTTGCATTTCTTTTCCAAGATCGATTAATCCTTGTACATCTTCAGGTTTTTTAATTGAAACCAGCTTAGCAATAGATTTAGAACTCAAATTGAATTTATCTAAACAATAATCTATTCCCTCTTTGATTGTATCTTTTGTTGTATCCCAATGTAGTCCTATTCCAATAACTAAACTTTCAGGACGATAAATTACAGATTCTTGAGATAATTCATCATCAATTTCTTTATCTGAAATTATTAAATGTGCTTTTGAATTTGATTTCTTTAATTCATCTAAACTATCATAAATTTTTACATTTTTTGGTAATTCTTTATACCATTTTTTATTACCTGCTTGTTGATAAACACCAATAGGTTCTGCATTTACCATATGTGCGCTAATTTTAGTTACTGTTGTTTCATCATCAATTTTCCAACCAAATTCTTTACCTACCAAATCCACTGCAATTGTTTTGTTTACATCTGCTGCAGTTGTAATAACTGGTAATGCATTTAATTTTTGAGAAATTTCTTGAGTTAATTCATTTGCTCCTCCTATATGGCCTGATAAAACACTAATCACAAAATTTGTTTTATCATCAATTACAATTACTGCAGGATCTGTTTTTTTATCTTTCAGATGTGGTGCAATTAATCTTATTACTGCACCCAATGAAAAAAGACAAATTAATGCATTGGAATTTTTAAAAAGTTCAATGATTTTATTTGTTGTACCCTCAGAATACCATACTATTTCGTTATTTTGATTAGATAATTTCTCTGGTGCAAAAATGTCCCAATTAGGATAAAGTTCTTTTAATTTTTCTCCAATTTTGATACCATTTTTTGTTATTGCAAGAACTGCTACATTTTCCATAATCAAAAATTTCTAACTTTAATAAAATACCTTACTCTTGTGATTTTCTAGCAAGGATCTGTCCTTCAAAATCAAATAATATTACATCTATTGGAACTTTTTCTTCTGAATGTTTTCTCATATGCCTATACGTTTCACTACAAATTAGTTCAAAAAATCCAACAATGTTATTTTCTTTGATTATTTCTGAAACGTGTCTTGCAGTATTTGCTTTTTTAATACTTTGAATTACTTCTTCATTGGCATTGGCTTTTTTTGCTAATTCCGATAAAAAATTCATATCAACTTTTGATCCTTTAACATGAGTTTGTTTTACACCAGCAGCCATTTTTGCCAGTTTTCCAATAAATCCTACAACATATGCTTTTTTGATATTTTTTCTACCGCATTGTTGTATTGTATATCCTGAAAAATCCCCCATTTGTACAAAGCAGTGAACTGGTAAATCAACAATTTTTTTAGCATATTCTTCACTTCTTCCACCTGTTGTTAATACTACAGTTTCGTTTCCTGCAGCAATTGCTACATCCAAATTTTGTCTAATTGATGCTGCATATGATGCTGTAGAAAATGGAATTACAATTCCACTTGTACCTAAAATTGAAATTCCATCCTTAATTCCTAATCTGGGATTATCTGTTTTTGGCGCTAATTCTTTTCCTTTTGGTACTGAAATTACAATTCTAATTCCTTTTTTCTCAAGAATTTCTTTTCCAACATCTCTTAAATTTTCATTAATCATTTTTTTTGGTACTGGATTAATTGCAGGTTTACCTATTTCCAAACCTAAACCTGGTTTTGTAACTATACCTACACCTTCACCACCATCAATTTCAATCTTATCAGTTTTCTCTGTTAATGATAATTCAACAATTATTTCTGCACCATGTGTGACATCTGGATCATCACCACCATTTTTTATTACAGTGCATTTTGCTTTTTCATTTCCAAATTCACAAGAATTAACAGGAATTTGAATTGAGGAACCTCTCGGTAAAATAATATCTATATTTTCAATTTTTTTTTGATTAATTATTGATAATAATGCTGATTTTGCGGCAGCTGTGGCAGAACTACCAGTAGTATATCCTGTTTTCAATTCCACTTTTTTTTCTGACATATATCTTAGATTCATTTTCTAGTATTAACTCTTATTTCATTAATGGTGAAATTTGTACTATAGATTTAAAATTAAAAGTCAATTTAGATAATTATGGTTAAATCTTTTCAAGTGGTTGTTACTGGAGCAAGTGGATTTGTTGCAAAAAATCTAAGAAAATATTTATCTGAAAATAATATTAATTTAATTTCAATTTCACGAAATGATTTTAAAACATATAAAAATGAACAAAAAATTATTACTAAAAATTATAATGAAAAGATTATTGTTAATAAAATCAAAAATTCTGATGTATTAATTCATCTTGTAGGGATTGGAAAACAGTCTATAGATATTGATTATGAAATGATAAATGTTGAATTAACTAAACATATTGTAAATTTAGTAAAGAAGGCCAAAATTAAAAAAATTGTTTATAATAGTGGTCTAGGAGTTTCAAGTAAAACTTCTGTTGGATATTTTATTTCTAAATACAAAGCAGAACAAATTATAATTAATTCAGGCTTAAACTACACGATTTTTAGACCTTCATACATTGTAGGAAAAGATGATTTGTTTACAAAATTCTTAAAAAAACAGATTAAAATCAAAACAATTGAAATACCTGGTTCTGGCAAGTACTCAATTCAACCAATTTCAATAAATGACGTGGTAAAAATTATTTTTCAATCATTTAATGAAATTAAATTTAAAAATAAAATATGTGATCTTGTTGGACCTGATTATCTAACTTTTGAACAATATGTAAAACTTTTTTGTAAAGGAAGTAAAATAAAGATAAAAAAAATTAATTTAGAAACTGCATATTATGATGCAATTAATAATAAAAATTCCAATTTTGGAATTGATGATCTAAATATTCTAGTTGGTGATTTTAAAGGAAATTATAATCAATTAGAAAAAATTACACAAATAAAATTTGAATCTGTTGTAGAATTATTAAAGTCCGGCAGATTGCTTTAAAATTTCTGCTTTGTCAGTTTTTTCCCAACTAAATTCTGGTTCATTTCTTCCAAAGTGACCATATGCTGCTGTTTTTTTGTATATTGGTCTTTTCAAATCTAGTTCTGAAATAATACCTGATGGTTTCATATCGAAATTCTTTCTAACTAATTCTTCTATTTGATTTTCTGGAATTTTATTGGTACCAAATGTATTGACATAAAGTGAAACTGGTTCTGCTACACCAATTGCATATGCAAGTTGAACTTCACATCTATCAGCAAATTTTGCTGCAACCAGATTTTTTGCAATATATCTACACATGTAACAAGCAGATCTATCTACTTTAGATGGATCCTTTCCTGAAAAAGCTCCTCCACCATGTCTTCCAAAACCACCGTAACTATCAACAATGATTTTTCTTCCAGTTAAACCTGCATCTCCATGAGGTCCACCAATAACAAATTTGCCTGTAGGGTTTATGTGAATTTTAATTTTATCATTCCAAAGATTTCCTAAAACAGGTTTGATTACCTTCTCAATTATCTCCTTTGTAATTTCTTCTTGAGATATTTCAGGTGCATGTTGTGTTGAAATTACAACTGTTTCAATTCCAGTTGGCTTGTTATCTTCATATTTTACTGAAACTTGAGATTTTCCATCTGGTCTAACCCATGGTAATGTATTATTTCTTCTAACTTCTGACAATCTTTGAATTAATTTATGAGCTAACAAAATTGGCATAGGCATTAATTCTTCAGTTTCATTTGTTGCATAACCAAACATTAATCCTTGATCACCAGCACCTTGTTCTTTTTCTTCAGTTGCTGTAACTCCTTGACTGATATCTGGGCTTTGTGAATGTAATCTTAAATCAACTTTACATGTATCGCCATCAAACATCAATTCTTTATCATCATATCCAATTTCTTTGATTGTTTTTCTTACTAATTCTTCTTGTGCTTTTTTATCAAAAACTGCTTTTGATGTTACTTCACCTGATACAACTACAAAATCTGTTGTAACCATTGTTTCAACTGCAACTCTTGAATTTGGGTCTTGTTTTAGATATTCGTCTAAAAATGCATCTGAAATATTATCACATACTTTGTCTGGATGACCTTCTGTTACTGATTCTGATGTAAATAGAAAAGTATTGGCCATAAAACCACTCTTAATTTAATTAAAGTTCATTTTCTAATTTGATAAATAATACGTTGTTTCCTCTAACGATTACTCGACCATAATTTGCAATGGTTTTACTATCGTGGATTTCTTCCGCATCAGTCATTATCAAATTCATATATGAATCGACATTATCCATTTTACCTTTGTATTCAACTTCGTTCTTTAATCTAACGGTAACTTTCTTTTTTGTACTTTTTTGAAGTATTGTTAATGGTCTTTTTGCACTATTTGTTTGGGACACTAAATGTTCACTTATTTTCAAAAATTCCTGTCCAGCATAAAAGCCTTGCCACGATTGTAATTCTTTAAATTTTTTCTTATTTTTCTATAAATCATACAAATGATCTCAACTGGTTTAAAAAAAATAGATGATTTTCTGTCAGGAGGAATTCCTAATGGTGTAATTGTAGATATCTTTGGTGGAAATGGAACAGGGAAGACTCAATTATTATTACAATTATCAATTAACTCAATCAAAAATGGTGGCAAAGTTTTATTTTTAGATACTACAGGAGGATTTAGACCTGAAAGAATATTAGAAATTCAAAAAAAATCTAATTCAAATCTTAATTTACTTAACAACATTATAGTTTCTAGAATAACAAATACTTCAGAACAAATTAATTCAATTAAAAATTTTAAAGAAAATAATTTCTCTTTAATTATTATAGATAATATTACTGATTTATTTTCTTATGAATATAAAAATAATCAATCCATCTTCAAAAAAAATTCTTTATTTATGAAGTATATGCGTGAATTATCCTTATACGCAGTCACTCATAAAGTTCCTATTGTTATTAGTAATATGATTAGAAACTCAAATGAGCAAGAAGTTGAAAACATGTCTACAGCAATAGATCTTTTTACACATATCAAAATCCATCTTTTTAAAAATTCATCTATTTACAATGGAGAGATATCTTCTCCTTTCAATAAAGAAAATTTTTCTTATACAATTACATCTTCTGGTTTATCTGATGCTGAGTTTTAATTTTTCTTAATAATTTTTGAATGTGCTGTTAAAAATAATTCTATTCTACCTTCTCCAAAATTATTTGCTTTAGCATTTAATCCAGTTATGGAAATAATTTCTCCTAATTCACATTTATCAATTAGTTTCGCTTGATTTCTCCATCCTTTTACCCAGATCTGACCTGTATCATCCTCAACAAACATTTCTGAAAGAGAAATTGATTCACCTGATTTAGTTTGTATTTCCTTTCTTTCAGGAACTTTTAGCACTATGGATTCAATACAATATGTTTGGTCTACTTTTACATCACTAATCTTTGTGCGAATTTTAGATAATGATGGAATTGTTTCATCATTATCTAATTTTCTTACAAATGAATTTTCATCTAATGTAACTGAATTTCCATAAACTTTTGATGGCATGCATTCAATTACATCTCCTTCAACACAAATGCTAGTTGAATTTGAAAAATCATTGATATTGTAGATATTTTTTTGGTTATCTGTTGCTATAATCATATTTTTTCCGTCTTCAGTTGTTACTATTGATAAAATTCTTGCAATAATGGGTTCAGCTTCTTTTCCACCCTCAATTTCAATAATTGTTGCTTCATTACCATGAATTTCCAATCCTTGATTTCCAGATTTTACTCTAACACCTAACAATTTTACATTTGCAGATTGTGAAATCATATTTGGAATTAATGATTCGTCTTTACCCCATAGAACAACTCTCATTGCAGATCCATCTTTTCCTTTTAGTCTCATTCTAAGTGCAGTTCCAGGCTGACCTCTGGAATTTGTAAATTTCATTCCACTGATTATTCCATCAATTAATCCTGAGATTGCAAGATCTTTTTGCCCTTCTTGTAATTCACTTATGTCTTTAGTAATTTTATCAATCATTGGAATCTCACTTTCAGTTTCAACGGTTTGAATATTTGATCCAGAACCAATATTGATGGTAGGTGAACCATCTAAATCTGATTTTACATATGCTTTTATGATTTTAATTAGGTCACCAGGTTTAATATTTTCAATTCCAGGTAAGTTTGCTTTTTCATCCCATAACTTTACGCTTGCTGTAGAACCTGAATCGTATACTGTCATTGTTCTTAAATCAAATGTTGAACCATCTTTTCTTGAAAATTGTTTTGTAGGTGAAAAATTTAAAACTCTAGTTTCTAATGAAATTTCTTTTGCACCTGCATACAAGTCCTTTAAACTAATTTCCGTTTTTGATGTTTCCTCAAGTTTAACATTATAATCTGATGCAATCAAAAATACTGCTCCTTCGTCAGTAAGATATCCAGAACCTATTTTCTCTTTTTTTTCTGCAATTTTTTGATCGATTACATCTTTGGTTAATTCTGGTTTTAGTTGTAACAGTTTATCAATAAGATTTTGTGATTCTGACATTTAGTTTCCATAAACATGATGTCTTAATAAAAATTTCATTGATTTTTTAATTTATTTAATCAAAATTATCGATAACTGCTTAAATTATTTAATTTAAAACCTATTTCTTTATGTAGAAACAAATCTAAAATTTCCTTAATTTGTTTAATAATTCTGTTATATTATCTCACTACCTAAATTAATAGGAAGATCGCAGGTTGATTGTGTCTTGTATTAATGTAGAACATTTATCCAAATCATATGGATCAATTACAGCTGTAAATGATCTAATTTTATCAGTAAAAAAAGGCCAAGTTTTTGGATTTTTAGGTCCAAACGGTGCAGGCAAATCCACGACAATTAAGTTACTTACAACTTTGATAAAACCATCATCTGGTTCATTATCCATTTTAGGAATTGACGCTATTTCAAATCCGTTAGAAATTCGTAGTAAAATTGGAGTTGTTTTACAGCAACCAAGTTATGAGCCTACTTTGTCTGTAGAAAAATCTCTTGATAAATACGGAATGATGTGGAATATTCCAAAAATTGAGCGTAAAAAAAGAATGGAACAATTATTGAAGGATTTTGATTTGGTTGAAATTCGTAAAAAGAGAAATGAAGATCTTTCTATTGGTCAACGAAGACGTGTGCAAGTTGCACGTGAATTCATGCATGATATGGAATTATTATTTTTAGACGAACCCACAGTTGGATTAGATCCTGAAGCTCGTAGAAAATTACTTGATTATTTAAAAAATAAAATTAAAACTGGTTTAACAATTTTTTATACAACTCATATTTTATCCGAAGCTGAATATCTCTGTGACGAAATAGCTATAATTGATAATGGAAAAATTCTTACTGTTGATTCACCTGATGCTTTAAAAAATAGATTTGGAAAGGAAAAAACAATTAAAATTCATTTACAAAATAAACAATCAAACATTTCTTCATTGCTAAATGACATACCTGATTTTGAAATTAAGTTTGATACTGGTACAACAATTATTATTCATTCAGAACAATCAGAATTAATTTTACTACGAGTTCTAAAAATACTTAATGAAAATAATATTGAAATTGAAGATTTATCTGCAGTACCAACAAATCTTGAAGATGTATTTTTAAAAATGGTGAGAGAAAATGCATCCAATAATTAGACTTGTTAATAGAAATCTAACGATTTCACTTAACCCTGGATTTTTAATTTGGCAAATTATTTTTCCTTTAATCTATATTTTTGTAGCAGGTTTTGCTTATGGTCCACTAATTAATCAGGTTCCGTTTGCTGGAAAGGATCTTGATTATCCTGCATTTTTAGCATCTGGTATGATTGGATTTAATATTATGAATAGTACATTAATTTCTGGAATTCTTATTTGGAATGATCGACGACATGGAATGTTTGAACAGATCATGTCTGGTCCATTTACTCGCAGTCATTACATTTTGAGTAATATTTGTACAATTGGCATAATTGGATTAGTTAGTGCATCCTTAATTGCAGTCGTTGGCTATCCTGTAATCTTTCAATCTGCAGAATTTTCACTGGCTACGATCCCAATTCTAATTTTTGGTGCAGTCGTTGGATCCATTCTATTTGGTTCATTAGCCTCAATAATTTCTACTAGATTACGCTCAAGTGAAGGATTTAATGTAATTATCAATACGGTTTTTCTTTTCTTTGCATTTGTTAGTTCTGCATTTTACCCAGCTGATACAGCACCTGAACCATTACGTACTGCATTTTATCTTAATCCATTGACATATCTTGTTGATATAATCAGAGCAGGAATTTTTGGAACTATTACTGAATTTGTTATTTATGAAATGATTATTCTTGCTGCACTTGCAGCTATTCTTTTTATTATTGCTTCAAAACTATTAACAAGATTAGATTTTTAAAAATTAGAATTATTTTTTAAATTTTTCATACATTTCATTAATTGTTTTAATAACATCTAAATTTTCATACTCTACTAAATTTAAATTTGGAATGACACAATGTCCTCCAATAATACCTGGAAACATTTTTGGTCTATTGCCCAAATTTTCATGAATTTCATCGGCAAATTTCCACATTTCATCAAAATCAACATTCTCTTTTTCGCATATCATTTTAGTAATTTGAGCATAATTGATTAACCATCCATAATATGTTGTATCAACTAATATTTTTGCAAGCTCTGCAGTTTTTGTAGTTGACATCCATTCTACTTTTTCAAATCTATTTTCTAAATCTTTTTTTATTTCTGAATTTATTTCTGTATGATCAAACGAAATAAATTTTGTATATTTTTTAATATCATCTAAAAATCTTCTATGTACTCCACGAACTGGTGAAAATAAAATTGGTATTGATGATCTTTCTTGAATGCTTTTTGTAGTTCCTGGTTTTACAGTTGAATGAATTACAACAACTTGAATATTTTTTATCTTATTAATCCATTCAATTACAATATCTGTAAATTTTTCTAATTCTCCTGGTAGACAGACATGAAGGTATTGTGGATTTTCAATAATTTTATTTTCAGTATAGTTTTTACATTTTGAATCTTCTAAATCAATTCCAATACAATCAAATTTTCTATCTACAAGTAAATCAAATAATGTCTCCCCCACTTCTCCCATTCCTAAAATAATATCTGTCATTATGCCTAATCTGAGTAATATTGACTATATTATGTTCATGCTTCGATTATCATCGATTTTTAGGTAGAGTAGCCCGGGCAAGACTCGAACTTGCGTCTCGGGCTTCAAAGGCCCAAATGCTTGACCGCTACACTACCGGGCTACTAAATCGAGCACTGCTATTCCCTTAATGAACTTTTTAATCCAATTTGACTCTTAAAAGTAAATTAGAATTAATTTTTGATTATTTTAATTAGTTTTTCTATAGGATCTTCCATCTGTTTAACAACTTTTTTGGCTCTTTTTTGATTTTGGTCATTTTTTCTTGCAAAAATTCTCTTAATTTCATTTGAAACTTTTTTTGGATTTGTTTCCCTTTTTACAAGGGATTTTTTTACTAAGAAATTTTCGATTATATTTGGAACTGCATTATATGATATTGTAGGAATACCCATTAAAGCAGATTCTGCTGTCATAGTTCCACCAGAACCTATGAAGACATCTGTATCATTGAGTAAATATTTTCCATCAAATGACATTTTGATAACTTTGATTTTTTTTCCCATAATTTTTTGTAGATTAATAATTTGTTGAGTATATCTACCTAAAACAATAATATTCTCATCTTTGTAATCATTGGCAATTTTTTTAATTATTGGAATTATTTTACTTGATTTTGATGTATACGAAGCTTCTTCCTCTTCCACTCTGATCAAAATATTTTTTTTATTATTATTTTTAAATGGAGAAATGATATTTTGATTAATTTTTCTTTGCATAGTCACTACTGCGTCAATTGCTTTGTATTGAACAATATCTTTCTCATTAATTCCAAATTTTGAAAATTCTTTTTTAGGTATTACATATGGAATTAAGAGTTTTTGAATTAATGGTAATGTAAGTCTCATTACTGCATTTGCATGTGGTGAGTCACAGAACATAATATGTTTAATTCCTAAACCAAACGAAATTCTTGCTGCTTCTGGCGAACCAAAACTTATCACCACATCAGGTTCAAAATTCTTAATTTTTTTGGATAATTTTTCAATCCTTTCAATACTTGCTTTGAGTTTACTTTTTTTGTCTCCACCACCATGTTTTCCAACAAAAATTAGGTCAAAATGTCTAATTTTTGCTAATTTTGTAACTTCGTTATATTCTCTTGATGTACATAAAATGTCATGTTTTTGTCCTAATTTCTCAATTATTGGTTCAGAAAACAATAATTGTTTTGGTGTGAGAATATCTATCCATATTTTCAAGTATTTCTGCTAATTACTATACTTCAATAAGTTTTTCTTAGTCGATAATCATCTGTTATTGATGGCAGGAGCAAAAGTTGTTGTTTATGGGTTAAGTACTGAAGGTTATGCAATTGCATCTCAAATGGCCATAAAGGGTGCTGATGTATCTATAATAGATGAATCAACCCCTTCTGCAATATCTCTTAAAGCTGAAATTGCTAAAACATATCCAAATGTTTCTTCATTAAAAGAGGATGAGCCATTATTGGCAATGGAACCAATTGATGTAGCAATTTCTAAAGCTCAATATCTTTTCTTTACACCAAGAATTAGAAAAACTGGCCAAGATATTAAAACAGAAATTCATTCTAAATTCAAAGATGCAGTTACATCATTAAAGAAAAATAGTTCAGTAATTTTTACATTAGCTACGGGATTTGGAGGTAATAACGAAAACATTTCGTTATTAGAACATGTAACTGGACTTCAAGCTGGTAAAAATATTTCTTATTTTTATTATCCTTTAGAGGATCTAAATCAACAACCCAAAATTATTGGTTCATTTAATGGTAAAAAAGATCCAATTTTAGCAGATTTACTTGGTAATACTAAAAAAGAAAAAGAATTTGTAGCAATTTCATCATCTGAACACTTCCACGCTATTGATATTTTATCAAGATTTTCTAGTCTTTGTAGTATTTTAGAAGTTTGTAAATATGCGCAAGATGAAATTACGAAAAATGATCTTTCGTCAAATGATTTTCAAGAAATCTATTTGGATAATATGATAAATGGATTATTTGATTTAAAATCTCTAGGCTCTTCTTTTGAAGGTTCAAATTCATTAATGTATTTGATAAATGGAAGTGTAAAAGGAATAGATGGTTACATTAAAAGATTGATTGATGAAATTCGTGGTACATTAAAGAAAAATGATCTCAAAGCTAGCAGAACCAAAATTGCATTATCTTGGACACTTGATCAACATGCAATGCGTGGTGATAAAATTGAAATGCTTCAAAATCTAACTTCTAAATTACGTGATTACATAGGTGACGTTGAAGCTTACGAAGATCCAGATTTCAATTTATTTCACAGTGATAAAACTACAATAATTGTTGCTTGTTCTCAATCTGATTTTAAAAATATTGAAAATACTAAAAAAGATTCTAATTTAATTATTGTAAAAGCAAATCCTCTTTGTGAAACTATTCAATAATGGTATAAATTAGCTAGATAATAATTCTGTTTAAATTGTCTAACGAAACAAATTCTGATGAAATTCCTGTTGAAGTACTATCTGAAAATGAAACTGATTCTAGCAATAAAATCGAGGAATTAGATAATATGGATAATAATGATAACACATCTGAAGATTTATCAAAACTATTAGAATTAGAGAAACAAAAAACACTACAATTTGAAGAAAAATTAAAACATGTATTAGCAGATTTTCAAAATCTTAGTAAAAAAACCCAAAATGATATTGAGACTGGTGTTACTTCTAAAATTAATGAATTCATGTTGGATTTTCTTAAAATTTATGATGATTTCATACGGGCAAAAGAAGTAATTTCTGAAAGTAAAATTAATGCAGATGGTTTAAATTCGATTTTAAAAAATATGGAATCATTAATGGAAAAATATAATGTTAAACCAATTGATGCACTTGGAGAAATTTTTGATCCAAACTTCCATGAGGCTATTTCAATAATTTCTGATCCCTCATTAGATGATAATACAATTACAAAAGAGATCAGGAAGGGATATATTTCTCATGAAAAAATATTAAGACCTACACTAGTAGAAATTTCAAAAAAGGAGAATGATGATAAAAAATGACTAAAATTATAGGTATTGACTTAGGAACGAGTAACTCAGCTGCAGCCGTAGTAATGGGTGGTAAACCAACTATTATTCCAGCAGCAGAAGGTGCAACAGTAGGAGGTAAAGCATTTCCTTCAGTTGTAGCATTTAGTAAAGAGGGCGAATTGATGGTTGGTGAACCTGCCAGAAGACAAGCAGTTACTAATCCAGATAATACAATCGTTGCTGCCAAAAGAAAAATGGGTTCAGATGAAACTTTTAAAATTTTAGATAAACAATACAAACCTCAACAAGTTTCTGCATTTATTCTTCAAAAAATAAAAAAAGATGCTGAAGCATTCGTTGGAGAACCTATTGAAAAAGTTGTAATTACTGTTCCTGCATATTTTGATGATAACCAACGTCAAGCAACTAAAGATGCTGGTACTATTGCTGGTCTCGATGTTGTTAGAATAATTAATGAACCAACTGCTGCATCTTTAGCATTTGGATTAGATAAAGCTAAACAAGATATGAAAATACTTGTTTTTGATTTTGGTGGTGGTACTTTAGATGTAACCATAATGGAAATGGGTGGTGGTGTATTTGAAGTACTCAGTACATCTGGTGATACAAAATTAGGTGGTACGGATATGGATAAAGTTTTGATTGATTATGTTGTTGATGAATTTAAGAAAAAAGAGGGTGTTGATTTAACTTCTGATTCAACAGCAATGACAAGAATTAGAGAGGCTTGTGAAAAAGCAAAAATTGAATTATCAACGGTTATGGAAACTGATATCAATTTACCATTTATTGCACATGATCCATCTGCAGGTGCTAAAAATCTTGAATTAAGAATTACAAGAGCAAAATTAGATGAGTTGATTGGTCCAATTGTGGATAGATGTAAGCCTTCAATTCTAAAAGCATTAGAAGATGCAAAATTGTCTAATTCTGATATTAATAAAATTGTCATGGTAGGTGGACCAACTAGAATTCCTTTAGTTAAAAAATTCGTCAGTGAAGTAGTTGGACAAGAATCTGAATCCGGTGTTGATCCAATGGAAGCAGTAGCTATGGGTGCTGCAATTCAAGCAGGCATTATTGCTGGTGACGTGACAAGTGATATAGTATTACTTGATGTAACACCTCTAACATTAGGAATTGAGACATTAGGTGGTGTACGAGAACCATTAATTGAAAGAAATACTACTATCCCAACATCAAAAGGTAAAGTTTTCACAACTGCTGCTGATAATCAAACTGCTGTAACAATACATGTTGTACAAGGTGAAAGACCAATGGCAACTGATAATGTATCATTAGGAAGTTTCAATCTAACTGATTTACCACCAGCCCCAAGAGGTGTACCACAAATTGAAGTTAAATTTGATATTGATGCAAACGGAATCATTAATGTAACAGCAAAAGATCTGGGAACACAAAAAGAAGCTAAAATAACAATTGAATCTAATTCAAAACTTTCTCCAGAAGAAATAGAGAAATTAAAAGAAGATGCAGAAAAGTTTTCTGATGAGGATAAAGTAAAGAAAGAAAAAATTGATCTCAAAAATGAAGCAGAGAGTTATATCTATACAACTGAAAAATTAGTAAATGTAGATCTTAAAGATAAAATTTCACAAGAACAAGGAATTAAAATTACTGATGCAGTAAAAGAAGTTAAGGAAGTATTAGATAAAGAGCCATCTGAATTAAAACCTAAACTTGAAGCACTTCAATCTTTAGTTAATGAAGTTACCACCGAACTTTACAAAAATACAGCTCCACCTCCAGGTACAGACGGACAACAAGGTACAGACGGACAACAAGGTACAGACGGACAACAAGGTACAGACGGACAACCTAATGAATCAGATTCAACTGATGAAGCAAAAACTAACTAATTTTTGAAATTAATCATTTATAGTGTAATTAAAATGAAGAAATAACTCATGACTGCAAAACGCGATTATTATGAAGTTTTAGGAGTATCTAAAACTTCTTCTCCAGATGAAATTAAAAATCAATATCGAAAATTAGCATTAAAATTTCATCCTGATCGTAATCAATCTAAAGATGCTGGTGAACACTTTAAAGAAATTTCTGAAGCATATGCAATTCTTTCAGATTCTGAAAAAAAACAAACCTATGATCAACATGGACATGCAGGAGTAGATGGTACATATAGTAACGATGATATTTTTGGTCGCGGTGGTGGTGGCGGATTTAACGATATTTTTGAATCAATTTTTGGTCGGGGTGGCGGTGGATTTACTCAACAACAACGAGGATCTGATCTTCTTTATCAAACAACTGTAACGTTAGAAGATGTTTTACATGGAAAAAAAATGGAAATTAATTTACAAAAACAAATCAAATGTGATAATTGTCAGGGTTCTGGTTGTAAACCTGGAACCAATAAAAAAACATGTACATCATGTAATGGTCAAGGCGAAGTAAGACAAACGCGTAATATGGGATTTGCTTCATTTGTAACAGCTGCACCATGTCCAACTTGTAGAGGTCAAGGTTCAATGATAGAAACACCATGTAGTAATTGTAAAGGACAAGGTCGAGTTAAAGGAACTAAAAAAGTTGATTTTCAAATTCCACCAGGAATTGATACAGGTGATTATATTGTTTCTAATGAAGGAAATGAAATTCCAGATGGAGTTAATGGTGATTTGGTAATTCGAGTAAATATTCAACCTCACACGCATTTCAAAAGAGATGGAAAAGATATTTTTTATGATCGAGACATCTCAATGATAGATGCTGCATTAGGATGTGAATTAATGGTGCCTACTCTGCATGGAGAAGAAAAAATCAAGATAGATTCTGGTAGTCAACCAAACACTATAATCAAATTAAAAGGAAAAGGAGTTTCTCATATTAATTCTAGGGGAACAGGGGATCAGTATGTACGAGTAGTAGTAAACATTCCTAAAAAACTCAATAAACATCAAAAAAATCTATTAAATGAATTTAAAGATACAACTGATTAATCGATAATATGAAAATTGCACTAGATGTTGATGGTGTACTTGCTGATGTAATAGTTTCATGGTTAAATTATAGTAATTCCATTAGGCCATCTATTTCTAAAAATCAGGTAACAGATTGGGAATTTTGGAAAAAATTTAAAATTGATCCATTTGATTTTTATTCAGAATTAAGTTCTTGTTGGAAAAATTGGAAATCAATTCCAGTAACTGAAAAAAATTTATCCTTAACGACAAAAAATCTTTCTAATTTTGCACAAGTAGATATTGTTACAGCTAGAGAAATTTCTACTAATTCTTTTGTAAAAAATTGGTTAGAATATCATGACATTTCATATGATAATTATGTATCTGTGATTGATGGACCTATGAAAGCTGATTTAGATTATGATATTTTTATTGATGATTCTCCATTAAATGCAATTAAATTTCTTGAAAATAATAAAAAAGTTATTTTATATTCACAACCTTGGAATAAGCATATTTCTAATAATCAATTATTCCGAATTTCAAAACTTTCTGAATCAATTAAAATAATTAAAAACAATTAATTTTTTTCAAATTTTCTGATGTTAATTTGATGACCATTTCTAACATGAGTTACATGACTTGTTTTCATTAATTCTGCAATCTTATCTTCACTGTAAAATTTAATGTTATATCGTCCAATTACTTTTTTACAACTTGTACAATAAATTTCTCGAAATTCCATCTTTATCACTTAATTAATTTGAAAATACTATTTTCTTGTATAATAAAGAACTTATTTTAGAATTCAAAATCACACGATGCAGGAATTACCAAGCCTGGTCAACAGTGTAAGGTTCAGATCCTTGTCTCTTAGGAGTTCATGGGCTCAAATCCCATTTTTTGCATTTTTATTCTTCTAATTTCTTTTTAATATTCTCTAATAGAAGATTATTGATTATTTCTCCAGATGCTTTACCCCTTAACTCTTTCATAGCAATTCCCATTAATGGTCCAATTGCCCTTTCTTTTTGATTTTTAATTATTTCCTGATTTTTATCTACTATATTTTGAATAATTTGATCTAAATCTTCATTCTTGATTGATTCAATTGAAGTATTTTTCATGGCTTCCTCCACATTTTGTGATTTATTTGACATAATATTTTCAAGAATTATTTCAATTGATTCTTTTGCAATTTTCCCTTTGTCCAATAATTCAAATAATTTGAAAATTTCTTGATTTTTTAATAAGTTTGAATTTAATCCCTTTCTTTCTAAATTTGTAATTGTTGAACAAAGAATTGATGCAACAAATGTTGGATTTGTTTTAATATTTTTAATAATTTTTTCAAATAATTCAATATATTTTGAATCAAAAATTTGTTCTGATAATTGCTTATTCATTTTATATTTTATTTCTATTTCTTTAATTGCATCATCCCATAATTTTGGAATGTTTTTTTCTGCGTCACTTAGTTCTTTTTCAGTTACTATTATTGGTGGAATATCTGTTTCTGGATACATTCGTGCAGCACCTGGTCTTGGTCGGAGAAATTTTGTTTCTCCTGTTGGAGTAGCTAATCTTGTATCAATTGGTATACCTTGATTTTTGATATGTTCTATTCGTGCAATAATTTGATCAATTACTATGTGAATTTTTTCTTCTGGTGCTGCTAATATTAAAAAGGCATCATTTTCGTTAATTTTTAATAAATTTCTCAATCCATTTAGATCAGATGCTTCTATGCCATAATTTGGTAATTCATCAGAATGAAAAACTCCTCCAATTCCAAAAAATCTAACTAGTTCTGCTACTTCTTTGCCTAATCTTATGCCTTCATATGGTAAATATCCAAAAATTCCGCCCATTTTTTTAAAAGAAATTGCTATAATCTTGTGATTTTTCTTTATGGCATTTTGAATAATTTTTGATTTACATTTTGAAAATAATTCTGTAATGTCTTTTTTATTATCCTCATCATATTTCCAATTGGTTTCTAGTATTTTTTTTGAAATTTTTAGTAACCCATGTTGTCTTTTTGCTTCATATTCTACAACTTTTTCTAATTGATCCAACTGTTGAACTCCTTTAACTTCAATAACAATTCCTCCACCATCTTTAATGGATACATTAACGTCTTGTCTAATTGATCCTAATCCTCTTTTTACTCTTTTTGTACTTCTCAAAATTCTTCCTAGAGATAATGCAATTTTTTTAATTTCTGTTAGTTCTACTTCAAAAGGATCTGTTGCAATTTCTACTAACGGAACACCTAGTCTCTCTAAACCAAATTTTCTTGTTGTTCCTTCTTCACCTAAAATTTTTGCCGCATCCTCCTCTAAACAAATTGACTGAATTCCTATTTTTGTTTCCCCTGCATTGTAAAATCCACCTTGAGAAATTAACATAGTACGTTGAAACCCTGTTGTATTAGAGCCATCAATTACTGTTTTTCTCATTGGATAAATCTCACTAAAAATAGTTGATTTCAATGCTGCAGCGATAACTAATGCAATTTTTCTGGCATCTTCATCCAATTCATGTGGTGGTTCTTCATCTTGTTCAACTAAACAACTACTCTCTTCGTTTGCATAGTACATGATAGTTTTTGATTTTGTACTTTCAAAAAGTGCAGCAGGATCAAATTCACCTAATTCACTTTTAGAAGCTCGTAATTTTCTTTGAAATTTTATTGAATAATCATCTGATTCTATTGGTGTACAATTACAAAATAATTTTTTATTAGTTTCAAGCTGTTGGTGAATTTCTAAGCCTACTTTTACGCCTACGTCTTTAATTGAAAATTTTTCCATTTTATTACCTGATCACGTTGAAAATTCTAATGCAATTTCTTTTAACATATTTTCTTTAATTTCATCAAATTTTTCAGTATTTCCTGTTACCCACATTGCTTTAACTAATGCAATTTCTGGAATCATGTTTTCTAGTGGAATAATTCCTAGATTTAATAGATCTCTTCCACTTTCATACACTGTCATTCTTACCATACCATCAATACATTGAGAAGTCATTCCCATAAAAATTCCCTTTTCATTTGCCATTTTTACTGCCGGATACATATTCTGACCAATGTGTCCTAATCCTGTTCCTTCAAAAATAATTGCTTTAACTCCCGAATCTATTAAATTTTTTAATAAATCTGGATTATACCCAGGATGATATTTTACTAAAGCAACTTTTTCATTGATTTTAATTTTTGGCTCAAATTCATTAACTTTGAAAAAATCTCTTTTCATATTTTTCTGAATTTTATTATTTACAATCAAAAATGCTGGATCATTTCCTATTGTTTGAAATGCTCCTCTTTTACTGGTGTGATTTTTTCTCACACGTGTACCAATATGACAAGCAATTGTTTCATCATTTTCATCTTGATGCATTGCAATGTAAATTCCATTTGTTTTTGATTCAGTAAGAAACTTTACTGCTCCAATTAGATTTAATGCAGCATCTGATGATGCTCGATCTGATGATCTTTGTGATCCAACTAATGCAATAGGTATTGGAAAACCTGCTAATGCAAAAGAGAGATACGATGATGTATAATGCATTGTATCTGTTCCATGAGCAATTATAATTCCCGTATACTGAGATTTACTATATTCCTTAACTGTTTCAGCAATTTTTACCCAATGCTCAGGCATAATATTTTCAGAATATTCTGAAAATAGAACTTTAGTTTCAATATTTGCTATTTTCCCTAGTTCTGGAACAGATGAATTAAGTTCTTCTGCTGTTAATACTGGTGTAACCGCACCAGTTCTATAGTCAATTTTACTTGCAATTGTTCCCCCAGTTGATAATAATAAAATATTTGGTAAATTATCATTCTTTTCAATATTTTCTTTAGTTTCAATATTTTTTTCTATGGATGATTTTTTTTCAACCTTTTCAATATTTTTGATTTCTAAACCAATATTGTATCCACTTTTTAATTTCAATACAATATGTTTGTCATCACTGTGTTCATATCGTGGCATAACTATTCCCGAATATGTAATGTCAGCTAAAATTTTGACAGAATCACCTATTGAAATTTTATTTACTTTCAAAAATTCTAATGAATTTCCATGATAACCTGTGTATTCTGACATTTATGAGAATTAGAATTACTATTTTATTAAAACTACCTGTAATAGGAGGCGACTAATTTTTCACCCATCTTAAGGTCTTTTTGTTCTCTTACTTTCTTGACTGCTTCTTCAAAGTGTTTCATAGTTACTTTGGCATCTATGCTAGCTTTTTCCATTTCTTTTACATCCGGATGGGAATCTAAGAATTCGTGAATTACTAAAGATACAGCAGTATTTGCTATAGATGCTGTATCTGCACCACTTAATCCGTCTGTAATTTCTGACAATTTATCAAAATCAATATGTTTTGGATCACTTGGTTCACTAATGGTTGGAATCTTTTCAGCATTAATTTTTAGAATACTCTTTCTACTTTCTTTATCTGGTAATGGGATTTGAATAATCTTATCAAATCTTCCCGGTCTTAATAATGCTGGATCAATCATGTCAGCCCTGTTTGTTGCTGCTAAAACAATAACTCCATGCATATTTTCCATTCCATCTAATTCTGTTAGTAATTGACTTACAACTCTTTCAGTAACTGCTGTTTCTCCACCAGCTCCTCTAATTGGTGCAATAGAATCAATTTCATCAAAGAAAACTACACATGGTGCAGATTGTCTTGCTCTCTTGAAAATTTCTCTAATTCCTCTTTCAGACTCACCAACCCATTTTGATAACAATTCAGGTCCTCTGACTGAAACAAAGTTTGCTTCACTTTGTGTTGCAACTGCTTTAGCAAGTAAAGTCTTACCAGTTCCACTTGGACCGTGAAGTAAGATACCTCTTGGCATACTGTGTCCTAGTTTATCATACAATGCAGGATATTTCATTGGCCATTCAACTGCTTCTTGTAATTCTTTTTTAACATCTTCTAAACCACCAACTTCTTCCCATTTTATGTCAGGATTTTCAATGAATACTTCTCTCATTCCAGATGGAGTAACTTCAATCAATGCTTTAGTGAAATCATCATGATTTACAATCAGTTTATCTAAAGTCTCTGGTGGGAGTTTTTCTTCTTCTAAATTAAGTTCAGGTAGTAATCTTCTCAAACATTTCATTGCTGCTTCTTTACATAGATATTCTAAGTCTGCACCAACATATCCGTGACTGACTGAAGCAATTTTATCAATATTTACCGGTAAATCTTGACTATCGTCTGCTAAAGGCATATTTCTGCTGTGTATTGCAAGAATATCTCTTCGTCCTTTTTTATCTGGTACTTTAATCTCAATTTCTCTATCAAATCTTCCTGGTCGTCTTAGTGCAGGATCAATTGCATTAGGTCTGTTTGTTGCAGCAATAACAATTACTTTTCCTCTTCCTTCTAATCCATCCATTAATGATAACATTTGTGAAACAACTCTACGTTCAACTTCTCCTGTAACCTCTTCTCTTTTTGGTGCAATAGAATCAATTTCATCAACAAAAATTATTGATGGTGCTTTTTCTCTTGCTTCTTTGAAAATTTCTCTTAATCGAGCTTCACTTTCTCCATAAAACTTACTCATAATTTCAGGACCTGAAATACTAATGAAATGAGCTTGACTTTCATTTGCAACTGCTTTAGCAAGTAAAGTCTTACCAGTTCCTGGAGGACCATAAAGTAAAACGCCTTTTGGAGCTTCAATTCCAAGTTTCTCGAAAATTTCAGGATGTCTTAATGGAAGCTCAATCATTTCTCTTACTTTCTTAATTTCATTATGTATACCGCCAATGTCTTCATAGGTTACTTGTGGAACACCGCGTAATGTTTCTCCTTTTTCTGCAATATGGAAAACTGTTTTTTGTGTAATCAAAACTGCATCTGCAGCTGGTGTAACACCAATTACTTGGAATGTTAATCGTCCACCAAAGTATGGGACCATCACGTTATCACCTTTGATTAATGGAACACTTTCTAAAGCATCTGCAAGATATCTTTCATCTATTGGAGGTATTGCTTCTAATGGTGCAACTACTACTTTTTCTGCTGCAGTTGCTTTAATTTTTCTAACTGATATTGTGTCTCCAATTGCAATTCCTGAATTATTTCTTCCTAGTCCGTCAATTCTGATAATTCCTTTTCCTTCATCAGATGGATATAATGGAAGACATTTTGCAACTGTTCTTCTTTTACCTTTAATTTCAATTACATCCCCAGTTGATGCATTTAACGTATCCATTGAGTCATAATCAATTCTAGCTACTCCTCTTCCAACATCCCTAGTATATGCCTCAAGAACTTTGAGAGAAAGAGCATTTTGACTCATACAAAAAGAACCTCTAATCTAATTTTTATACCTTTGTGGTAATTCTTTCCTATTCTAATCCATACCAAAGCTTAAAATTCTCTTTTCAGATTGAAACGATCAACTTGGGTAAAAGACCATTAGTACGTAGACGAGGCCGTGGAGGCAATCAATTTAGATCGACTTCCACTGGTAAAGTAGGAAAAACTGCTAATTATCCACGTTTTCCACTAGCAGAAAATCATGTTGGGGAAATTATTGATTTAGTTCACGAGCGTGGACGAGAAGCACCTTTATCTAAAGTTAGATTTGAAGACGGTTCTGTTTCCTTTATTCCTGCAGTACTAGGAACTAAAGTTGGAGAATCATTACAATTTGGTTTAAAATCAAAAATTGAACAAGGAAATGTAATTAGTGTTCAAAATATTCCTGATGGAACAATTGTTTGTAATATTGAAAGACATTTTGGTGATGGTGGAGCTATAGTAAAGTCTGCTGGAACTAACGCAACTATTTTCTCTCACGGAGATGATGGTGTCACAATTAAACTTCCTTCAGGAAAATTTGCAACTCTTAATCCAAAAAATAGAGCAATGATTGGTACTCTTGCTGGTGGTGGTGCAACTGAACGCCATTTCATGAGTGCTGGAAACAAATGGCGAAGTTTCAAAGCTAAAGGAAAGAAATATCCAATTGTTAGAGGTGTTGCACAAGCAGCATACGTTCACCCACACGGTGGTGGTCGTCACCAACATGTTGGACAAAGTTCTACAGTTTCTAGAGATGCTCCTCCTGGTGCAAAGGTAGGAAGTATTGCTGCTAGAAAAACAGGTAGAGCTAGAATTAAAGAAAGAAAGTAGTTTATCTTTAAACTTAAAATTGATTAAGAACTTTCTTGTGTTTTGTATTAATGACAAATCAACGTGTTAGACTCTTTGTAACTGGTAGGGTACAAGGAGTTTTCTTTCGTCAGAGTCTAAAAGCTAAGTCTATTCAAAACAATATTTGTGGATGGGTAAAAAATCTTCCAGATGGTCGTGTTGAATGTGTTTTAGAGGGTACAGAAGACAATGTTTCTAAGTTAGTCAAATGGTCCCATGTCGGTCCTGCCAATTCCATTGTAGAACATGTTGAAATTCATAACGAGGAATTTAATAATGAATTTTCAAAGTTTGATGTTTTGTATTAACGAATATTTTCATAAGCATTTTTGAAAAACTCAGTAAATTCTGAAATTTGTTGTTCTTTTTTTATTTGAATAATTTGGATTGGATCTTTTCTACTTTTTTGAATTTTAATTTTTACTCCTTCTTTTTCTGGTTCTACATCAAGAAACCATCTAAATGTCATTGATTTGCAAAATACAACTCTATGCATTCGAACATCTTCTACTACATTTTCACCTAATTTGAAGCAGAATTCTCTAATTGAATCAAAAAGAGGTAACACATCAGCTGGAATTTGTTTTTTAAAATCATCATAGTTTCTTTTGTTACCAAATGAAATTATTCCATCCATGATCATGCAAATTTGATTTTAATTATAAAGGTAGTAGATCCGCTGGTTCCAGTCTAGACGAATAGCCCCATTTCAAGGCATACAAGATCCGCCACGTAGACGAGGAAGCGTGGATGCTCCACCTTAGGATTGCTCCCTCCCGGACCTCATCCCTTTCGATAGTTCGGTCTTAGAAGTTATTCCTTCGAATATTTCTAGTCCTGCAACCACCCGCCTCGGCGTGATTTCATTTCCGCACACCAAGCGGGAATTACCCATCTAGAGATTTACCCAACAGTTGCTGATCTCTGCATATAGCCGGTTTCAGAATAGGGCACGGCTGGCACCCCAATCCTACCTACTACCGTTTTTTCTAAAAGATGGCATGTTATATTTGCATTAGGTTTGATTTGATTTTAATTTTAAGACCATAGTGCATACTGAGCATATGTTTCCAGTACATTCAGCACCACATTTTTCACAATTTGTTTTTTGTTTAGTATTTGAATTCGAATTTTTCATTACATCTGAAACTTTGATAATTGATTGATACAAGTTATTTTTAATTCCACTACGTTGATTTTCTAATGAATTCAAAAATTCACGAATGTCAGTTCTTATCCCTTCATTCATGTGAGGACACGGTTCAGACTGAAATGGTAAATTATTTGTAAATGCATAAAAAACAATTTCAGATTCGTAGATTTCACAAAATGGTTTTATTTTTCTTAATGAATTTGTAGATGTATCTGGATTCATCCAACCAACTTTAGTTGTATCTCCTGAAAGCATATTTATCACAAAAGTTTGTAATGTGTCATCTAAATTATGTCCTGTTGCAATTAAATCTGCTCCAATATCTTTTGCAGCATAATCCATTGCACGTCTTCTAAATGTTCCACACATTGAACATGATGATGTTTTTTCATTTTCTCGCAAGTCTAATGCTTCATCAAGTGTTAATTCAAAAAGATCTTTGTAAGAATATATTTTATATTCTACATTTAATTCAGCACAAACTTTTTTGACAATTTCCAATGCCTCATTTCTATATCCTGGAATTCCTTCATCTATTGTAATTACTTTAATTCTAAAACTATGAGTTAATGACATTTCATGAATAACTTTAAGCAATGCTAGTGAATCTTTACCTCCTGAAACAGCTACAGCAACTAATTCATTATGTTTGATCATTTTATATTTAGAAATTGTTTTTGCAGTTTTTTTTACAATAGATTTTGAAAAACATTCTGAACAAAGTTTTTCACCAGAATATTTCCTTGTATATGCTGGAGGATTTTCACATCTGTCACATTTCATGAAATTAATTATAATTTTTCATTAATGATTCTTTAGGTAAATTAGATTGTAAACCATCCTGATTTCATATATGATAAAGCAATATTGAGACCAAACAACACAAAGGTGAATGCATAAATTCCCCACATTGTCATTTTAACTGCTTTTTCTGAAATTCTTTTATCAATAATGATATGAATGAATTTTCCACCGTCTAGAATTGGTAATGGTAACATGTTGATTATTCCTATGAAAAATGAAATCATCCATAACCATAACAAGAACATTGAAACAGTTGGATCATTCCATTCAATGAAATTCATTACAGGTTTGTATGTAAACGAATTATCTCTCATTATTCCAATTAATCCTCTTTCAGGATCATCTGGTGCTGGCATTACTAGTAATTCAAAATTCAATGGTTGCCCTTCTCTAAGTACTGAAACAGTGGCAGTCTCACCTGGATTCAAACTGGGGAAATCCGCTGGAATAAGAATCGGTATGTCATTAATTGAAGTAATTATATCGTTTCCAAGTAATCCAGCTTGTTCAGCTCCTGAATTTTCTATTATTGAAAGTATCAAGACACCTTCAGGTAATTCATAAAATATACTCAATAGTGGTTCTGGAACAACCATTGCAAAAAATGGATTTGTTAACAAAATAACTCCTAAGACCAATGCAAACAAAACATTTGAAGTTGCACCTGCTCCTATTACCCTTAATTTAGAAATCTTTTTTGCTTTTTCAAATTCTTCCTCATCTGGTTCAACAAAACCTGCAAACATTGCAATAAAAATTGCAAAACCACCTGTTTTGATTCTAATTTTTTCAAGTGCAGCTACAATCCCATGTCCACCTTCATGCATGACAAGTACAATTGGGATAGAAAGTAAAAAGTAAGTAATGGCTGGTGCAGAAGTTAATGTAACACCTGGAATTAATACGGTTAACTCATTAAATTCTGATTGTGCAACAAAAAAGTTTGAAACATTATTTAGTAAAAACCAAAATGCAAAACCCATCATTATGAATCCTGCAATGACACTAACATTTGCAAATACTGATACTGCTGATCTTGTTCTACCTAGAATTTTTATTAAAAGTTCATTGACTCCTTTATTTTTATAAACTAGACTGTATGCCTTAATTTCAAAACCAAATCGCTCTAATTTTAGAGCCTTGGCTGATATGAAAATAACTACCCAAGCCATTAAGACATAGATTATCGAATTTTCTGTAATAAAATCAAGTTCCAAACTAATTGTTAATTTTTTAAAGTACGGGCATTTATCGGTTACTATGAAACCAGTGTTTATTGTATCAACATATCCTAATAAAAAATCAATTTTAAAAATTGCTAATGAACTTGTTAAAAATAAGACTATAGCATGTGTTAATATTTCAAAAATTGATTCAGTATATTCCTGGAATGGGAAAATTCAAAATTCCCCAGAATATATTGCAATATTCAAAACTGTGACAAAAAATAAAATTAAGCTCAAAAAGATAATTGAAGAAACTCATCCATATGATGTTCCTGAAATAGCTGAAATTGATGTTACTTCAATAAATAAATCATATTTGAACTGGTTAATTGAATCAACAAATTAAGTCTCTAATGAATATCGTAACAAAGAAACTATTCCACCTAAACCTGTAACTCTTAATCCGATATCTGTAGACGAGTCAACACTGTAAATTTTAACTCCTTTATTTTCTACATCATTTAGGAAATCCATTATTTCTTGTTCATTGTTATCTTGAATTATTTTATCTGAAAAAACTATTGATTCTACTGCACCAATTTGATTGGCATTCAACGTTTCATTATACCCCATTGTAAATTTTTTACTTTTCTTATTTGCAAGAATCATAATTTCATCAATTATTGCTGCAGCTTTTGCTAATTTACTATCTGACATTATCTCATGCATTGTTTGAGATTTTGTAAATGTGTAAATGCCATCTTCTCCACCTGAATCTACTCCATCAACAACTTGAATCTTATATTTTTGTGATTTTTGTAAATGATTTGCAAATCTTTTTTTTGTTTCACCTGGACCAAAAATTACTATCATGTCCCCCTCTTTGAAAATAGAATTCATTGCCTGCTGTACATGTTCAAAGAATTTTTCAATTTTAAAATTAGTTTTGTATCTCTTTCCTCCAGATCCAGAGTACATATTTGGCATAAATTCTAAATGTGTTCCTCTTAATCTTGCAATTCCACAATCTGCAGTATCAATTGCAATTAGTACAAAACTAACTTGATTATTACTTGATTTCAAAAGTTTTTTCTCAACTGGTAACCATTTTTTCTTTGAAATTGTAATACCATCATTTAATTCTAAAATAAATGAATGATGTGAACCATGTGGTACTGATTCGTTACTTGATTCAGAAATAATTCCACTAATTCTCAATTTATCTAAAACTTCATCAAGAGAAATTTTTTCTACAGTTAATGCAATTCTAATTTTGATTCTTTCACCTTTATCTGGTCTTGCATACTCTTTATCTTGTTTTAAAACTCTAGTTGTATCTCCAATCACTTTATCATTTTCTCTAATTATTCGTCGTAAATTCAATAAATCTTCTGAATCTTCGGGAATTACTGAAATTAAATTTTCATCTATTGTTTTTGTAATCATATTAGTAAAATAATTTACAAAAAGTAAAGTGTTTAGTTTGTAGTTTCAGTAGTTTTCTGTTCTTGTGATTTTTTCTTTAGATAATTTTCAACCCAATCTAAAGTAAGAACACCTGCTTCTGCTAGATTTGTTAAAGAATTTGGAGAAGCTTCACCTGTTACTTTACCTTCCATTCTTCTAATTTGTCTCCATTTGAGTGATGTATTTCCGCTTTTTGAATTATAAATTATTCCAAGTACATCTCTTGCATTCATAAATTTGATATCTCTAATTTTTTTCAATGTTACTTTATCTGCTGCTTCTACGTATATTGCACCCAAATTATCTTCTCTTTCTGCAAATACCTCTGAATCTTCTAAATAATTTCTTGGAGCATAAGATTTACACGTACTAGAAATGATAAATCTTCTAAAACTTTCCAATGTTGCAGGAGTGCTAATCGTGACCATTTTGTTTAACTTACTATTTGCCATTTATCAAGCTTCTTGAAAGACTCAAAAGGAATATCTTCAAAAACTGCCTTACAGGCTATGATGTTTCTATCCCTCTGATTAATGATGAGGATCTTGAGTTCTGAGCCTGCTTTATGATTTTAATTTGGTGATTCATTTGGAAAAACTATGAAGTCATTAACTAAACATCTTACATTTAATATTAAATCTCGAAGAGGTTTTGTCAATATTACTCCTGACATCAGAAAATTAGTAGACCAAAGTAAAGTCCAAGAAGGACTTTGCCTTGTTAATGCCATGCATATCACTGCAAGTGTTTTTATCAATGATAATGAGGATGGATTACTTCATGACTATGAAAAATGGTTAGAAGAATTAGCACCTCATGAACCAATTGAACAATACAAACACAACGATACTGGAGAAGATAATGCTGATGCACATCTAAAAAGACAAGTTATGGGGCGTGAAGTAGTTGTTGCAATTACAAATGGTGAACTAGATTTTGGTCCATGGGAACAAATTTTCTATGGTGAATTTGATGGTAAAAGACCAAAAAGAGTTTTAGTTAAAATTATTGGTGAGTAGTTTTCTATCCAAAATCTGCATCACGTTTTTGACTTTGTGATTCATTCTTTCTTGCAGCATCTCTAAATGCATCATCATGGTTTTGAGGTCCATGTTGACATTTTACACATGCAATCTTAAAACCATCTTCATTTTTCACATAGGTTTCACAACCACAGAAACATGCCATAGTAAATCTAATTCTTAATCTGATATATCTTTTGGGATGTCTTTAATTTTTTTACAACATTCGCCCATTGGAATATCATGATTATGTGGACTTTTTCTTGGATGACCTAACATTGTACATAATGCATCAGTAAATTGTATGTTCATATGATGTTCAATTCCACATACCATTTCTTCGTCAATTTCTACTTTTAATGCACTATCCATAAGGACTTCTAACAATCTACTATTTCTCATCATACTGGAACCAATTTTTTCTCCTTCATCTGTAAGATTTACACCTGCTTTGTTATACTCTACAAGATTTTTACCATTTAATTTTTTTAACATTTGAACAACACTTGGTTGTCTAATATTGAGAATTTTTGCAATTGTACTAATTTTAACATCATCGCCTCTTTCCCTAATGTGCCAAATTGCTTTAAGATACATTTCAACATGTTCTGCTTCTGCAGTTCCAACAAATAGTTTTTCTTCCTTGCGTATATCCATAACTATACCTTCTTTGAATCTTTTAATAAATATTCAAAATATTGACGCGCAATTCCAGCTAAACCAATATGATCTGCCCAAATTGCAATAACATCTGATGAATTTTCACCTGCAATTTCAGGACCTAATAAAATTACAACATATCTTTTATCTGAAATAATTCCTCCTCCAAACAAACCTTTCTTAATTTTAACTTCTGCAACTCTTTTAATTGCTGTAATTGATTCTTTATCGATTTTATCTGATGTAAGAACTGTAATTTTTACCCCTTTATCGTGTAATGCTCTTAATTTTGGTAATGCTTGTTTAACTAATTCTACACCAACTTCTGGTAGTGTAATCATTACTTCGTCTCTACAACTATCTACCATCTCTAAAATTTTAGCAGTAATGTTAACTGCACCTGATAATACCCATATGTCTGGTTTTTCACTTGTGCCACTTTTTTCATATAAAGGAACTAATTCGTTTAAAATTACATTTTGATTTTGTAGGAAGTCACTTTCCATTTTTTGTTTTGTGCTTTCTACTCCTGTTGCTGGTGACTTTGCAAAATATTTTGTTGGTCTTGAGTCATCTGACCCAATCCATCCTTTTTCTTCCAATGTCCCTAAAACTTCATAAATTTTTGAATATGGCACACCTGATTTTTGACTAAGATCTGATGCTGTCATTTCTCCTGATTTTAGCAATGCAGAAAATGTCTTGATTTCATAACTGGTAAGACCAATTTTTTCAAGAGATTTTTTTGTTTTATCAGATATGCTCATGCGATCTAATCGATCAGTTTTGATATTTAAACCCGTCACGACTAACTACTAAATTCCCCACGGGGGTAAGTATGAAACAGATTATATACTGTTTTTTTAGAAATCTAATTACAAGCATGGCACTAATTCAGATTTCCAATCAAACAAACAAGAATTTGGGTAAAAAATCTACTATCAGATTTACTCAAAGTATCTGTCCTGATTGTAACATGATTTTGGATGCTGAAGTCTTTGAAAGAGATAATCAAGTTTTCATGTCAAAAATTTGTCCAACTCACGGTGAATGTGAGGAATTATACTTTGGTTCTTATGAAATGTACAAAAAATTCAGTACTTATTGGATGGATGGCAAAGGTGCACATTCTCCAAATGTAATGATTGACAAATGTTCTTGTCCAAATAACTGTGGCTTATGTTCTAATCACTTATCTCACAGTGGATTAGCAAACATGATTGTAACTAATAGATGTGATTTAACATGTTGGTATTGTTTCTTCTATGTAAAGAAGGGACTTGAAGGCGCTTACATGTATGAACCAGATCATACACAAGTTAGAGGTATGATGAAAACTCTAAGAGCAGAAAGACCAATTCCAGGAAACTCTATGCAAATTACTGGTGGTGAACCAATGCTCAGAGATGATATTGCTGATGTTATTAAAATAATGAAAGAAGAAGGTGTTGACCATATTCAAATGAATACAAATGGTATTAGACATGCTATGGATCCTGAAGCAGCAAGAGAAGTTAGACTTGCTGGATGTAACAACTTGTATCTTTCCTTTGACGGTGTAACTGCAAGAACAAATCCTAAAAATCACTGGGAAATTCCATATGCTCTTGATAGTTGCAGAAAAACAGGTACTACTGTTGTATTTGTTCCAACTGTAATCAAATCAATTAACGATCATGAATTAGGTGGAATTATCAGATATGCACAAAAGAACATGGATGTAGTTCACGCTGTAAACTTCCAACCAGTATCATTAACTGGTAGAATGGGTAAATCTGAACGTGAAAAATACAGAATTACAGTTCCTGATTGTGTTCAAAGAATTGAAGAACAAACCAATGGTGAAGTAACTGTTGATGATTGGTTCCCAGTTCCAAGTTGTATGCCATTAACTAATGTAATTGAAGCATTCTCAAGCAAACCAAAATACGAATTATCTATTCACTTTGCTTGTGGTGCAGGAACATACATCTTTGAAGATGCTGATACAAAGAAATTTGTTCCATTAACTAAATTCTGTGATATTCAAGGAATGTTAGAACTCTTTGAAGATAAAGCAGAAGAAATTCGTTCTGGTAAAAACAAGTACTTTACAATGCTTGAAGTTGTAAGAAAACTCAAAGGTTTCGTTGATACTAAAAAACAACCAGCAGGATTAGATTTAGCAAAAATGTTTGGTAATATTCTCATGAAAAGATCATTTGATTCAGTTGGTTCATGGCACGTCAAAGGATTATTCCTTGGTATGATGCACTTCCAAGACAAATACAATGAAGATTTAGAAAGATTACAAAGATGTGATATTCACTATGTTACTCCAGACCTTAGAATAGTTCCATTCTGTGCATTTAATGTAATTCCAGAATGGTACAGAGACAGAATCCAAAAGAAATATTCTATCACTGTAGAGGAATGGGAAGAACGTGAAGGTGTAAAACTTGAAGATGGTCTATACAGAGGTCTTATGAGACGTGGTGCAGGTGATGAACTTGCTGCTGGCTGTGCAAAGAGTCAGATGTTCCATGATGCATCTCAAGCAACAATGTAATTGAATTTTCTATTCAAAAGAGTAATAACAGTTTAAACTATAATTTTTGTATTGAATTCTAATACTATATTATTTCAATCTGATAAATTTACTTTC
>ERZ802827.68-NODE-68-length-53535-cov-9.21006_pt1 | contig 53535 bp, 63 predicted proteins | sample MGYA00345652_ERZ802827 | MGnify/ENA primary metagenome ERZ802827 (study PRJEB30503, sample SAMEA104212372) | marine metagenome | biome: Westerlies Biome; feature: [SRF] surface water layer (ENVO:00010504) within the epipelagic zone...; material: water (ENVO:00002006)... | reverse complement strand
TTCTTTTCTTTCTCGCTCTTGATATTCTTGCTAGAATTATTTCACCTGGATCTTATATTTTTTGGATTGCCTTGATGGCTGGTTCTTTTCAGCTTGGGTCGGTTTATGGACCAACTTTTGCTACCGTTCAGGAGCTAGCTCCGGCCCATATGAAAGCAACAGTAATAGCTTTTTTTATATTAAATTTAAATATGATAGGGATGTTCATTGGGACAACAGGAACGGGGATTATTTTGGATACTTTAATTTCTTATAATGAAACTGCCGTTAACCCTATTTCAGAACCATACACAAAAACATTGTTATTTTTTACTCTAGTTTCCTCTCTTTCAATTCCAATGTTTTGGTTTGCTGGAAAAGGTATAAAAAAATAACATTACATTAAGGGCGGACTTTTAATATCAGACCAATTTAAATCTATAGGTCCACCATTTGAAATTAATATAAAGGTAACTCCTTCTTTGCCTGGTTTTTCTGGTCCATAAGAATAACCACCATTTACAACACGAATATCACCTTTCTTGTATATTGGCTCATCTTCTCCAAATGACATTTCGCCATTCATTATAAAGTACATGGTGTCGTGTTTATGCCAATGATCAGAAGCGGTATATCCTGGTTCAAAAGTTGTTCGAACAACATAAGGTGACTCATCGCATATAACCTGAACTGGTTGAGTAGGGCGACCATTTTCATCTTCAAAAGGAATAAAAGGAACTTTATCTATATTAGCATTACCAACAGGATTTCCTCTTTCTTTAAGCTCACTAGCTAATTTTTCTGGAACCTCATACAGATCATCCCACATAAGCGGTATATCACCCCCTAGAGCTATTAAATAGAACCTTGACCCTTCACTACCAGCTCCCTCTATTGTCGATTGACCGGCTTTTACCCAACGAATATCTCCTGGAAAAAAAGATCCTTCGCCTTCGCATATGAATTCACCTTCTAAAAATATTTGAACAATATCATATGGATGCCAATGAGATTCAGCAACGTAATTTGGTTTAAGTGAAGCCTCCCATATATATTGATTACCTTCATTGAAAGTTCTTACTTTGGAGGTCTCCCTTCCATGTTTATCTCCAAAAAAATCCCAAGCATATTCGCTTGTTCTAATATGTTTCCAATTCTTCATAATAATTATCCCCTGAATTATTTAAATAATATATTTCTATGGCCTTAGAACTATTCTTCCTGTAATTGACCCTTGTCTTAAATCATCAAGTGTCTGAGTTGCTTCATTCATATTTCGATTTGCAACAGGTATAGGATCAACTTTTCCAGATTTTACTAATTCTAACATTTCTTTAGTTTCTTCTAAGCTACCAACAAAGCTACCGCCTATACTTTTTGCAGATAATGGAAACATAGGAATTGGCATTTGAAAAGCGCCGCCAAAAAGACCAACAACAACAACTTGACCACCTTTTTTTGTTGAATCAAGTGAGTATTGCAATGTTTTTTCTGCACCAACAAAATCAACGCATGCTTTTACACCACCTTTAGTATCTTCAATAAGTTTCATTATGGATAATTCATCAGAGGTATCATATACCTCATCTGCACCTCCACCTTTAGCAGCCTGTAATTTATTAGGATCTATATCTGCTGCTAAAATTTTACAATTAAATAATGACCTTGCAAATTGTAAGCCCATCATTCCAACACCCCCTAAACCCATAATTAAGATATGATCATCATCACTAATATTAACTAATTTTTTAAGTGCACCAAAAGCTGTTAATCCAGAGCACATATATGTTGCTGCTAAACCTGGTCTAATTCCTGTATAATCTAAAACGTATTTTGAGTCAGGAATTAAACAATAATCTGAGAAACCTCCAGGTAATTGAATACCCAATTGTTGAGGTTTATTACAATAATGTTCATCACCAGATTCGCATGTAGAGCAAGATCCGCAACCAATCCAAGGGTAAGCAACTACACTTGATCCTATTTCTAAATCATTAACATCTGAACCGACACTAACAACTTCACCTTCAATTTCATGGCCAAGGACATGGGGTAAATTAAGTGCAGCTCCAACAGGTAATTGATTTCCTCCCCCTAGATCAAAAAAACCATCATGTAAGTGAACGTCAGAATGACAAACCCCACTATGTGTTATTTTCAATAATACCTCTTTTCTTTTAGGGGTAGGTGTTTCTAATTCTATGGTTTTTAGTGGTTTACCAAACTCCACAATTGCTTCACTTTTCATTACTCTCTCCCAACTTTATTTATTATTATTAGAATCTAATGCGTCTTCAGAATAAGCCACTATAGTGGAAACTGTGCTATCACCGGTTACATTAACGACTGTTCTTACCATATCAAGCAGTCTATCAACTCCTAAAATAAGAGCAATACCTTCTGTTGGAAGGCCAACTTGAGCCAAGACCATCGCTAACATAATTAAACCAACACCTGGAACTCCAGCAGTACCAATTGAAGCCATTGTTGCAGTAAGTATAACCATCAGATAATCAAGGGTAGTTAAATCTATATTATATGCATTAGCAATAAAGATTGTTGCAACACCCTGCATAATTGCAGTTCCGTCCATATTAATAGTTGCTCCCAATGGTATAGTAAAAGAGGCTATTTTAGGATTAACGCCAATATCTTGAGTAACGGTTTTTAATGTTACTGGCATTGTTGCATTTGAAGATGACGTTGAAAAAGCAAACAACATTACAGGTCTTAATTTATTGTAAAAATTTAAAGGTTTAATTTTAGTAAAAAAATACAATAAAGATGGGTAAACTACAAAGCCATGGACAAGAAGTACAAAAATAACAAGTAAGAAATATTGAAATAAATTCCCAATAACTCCTACACCCTGGATAGCAAATAAGTTAGCCATTAAGCAAAAAACACCAAATGGTGCCAAATTAATCAAAATAAATACCATTTTCATTACAACATTTGTAACGCTTTCCATTATTTTTATTAATTGAGAATTTGTATCTTTAATTGACCTTAAGGCTACACCAAAAAATATAGAAAAAATGATAATTTGAAGCATTTTACCTTCTGCCATTGCAGCTATTGGATTTGTAGGAAAAATATCAATAATCACAGATTTAAAACCGGGAGGTGAGGGCGCTACATATTCAATTGACGTTGTTAGGTTTAAACCAACCCCTGGTGAAAAAATAATTGCAGCCAATAAACCTAATGAAATTGCTACTGCAGTAGTTAATAAATAAAGGGAAATTGTTTTAAATGCTATTAATGAGAGCTTCTTATCTTTATCAAATGAAGCAACGCCTGTTGAAAGAGAGAAAAAAACGAGAGGAACTACCATTAGTTTTAATGATGAAATAAAAATTGATCCTATAATATCAAACAATCCTCCAACAAAATAAGTGCTAATAAAATCATAATTATTTAACGAAAGAATATTTATAAAAAGGCCAGTTAAAAAACCTAAAATCATTCCAGTGATTATTTTTAAAGTTAATGACATAATTTAAACTATAACAAATTTTTTTAATTAAAAATAGAATGTTAAATATTGCTGTTTTTAGAGAATCATTAAGTAATTATAAAAAATTTTATAAAGGTGAAAAAATGGATGATTTAAATAGGTCTGCTTTTTATGCAGGAGTGCTAGTAATAATGGCTGTAGCTTTAGCCCTAAATACAGCATTCAGAAGAACGGAAACAAAAAATGCTTTTGGTGTTGATGATGATATCCTTCTAAAAAGATCAAGAGCTTTTGGTAATCTTGTTGAACATGCCCCTTTAATGATAATTCTTTTAATTCTTATGGAATATGGCGGTAGTGAATTTCTTGTTCATATTTTTGGAATAGGTTTTATTCTAAGTCGTATAGCTCATGCATATGGTTTAATTTCTGAAGAAGGATTGGGGCCTGATAATATTCCAAGAATGTTTGGAGCTTTGGGTTCTTGGAGCATAATGATATTAGCTTCTTTAGTTTGTATTTTTTAACAAATAATTGACCGACTCATTATTTCAGGGTTAATTTAATTGAACTATTTGTTTTGGAGGTCATTTATGTCTTTGTCTCGTAATTTATTATTTTGTTTTTCAGTTATTTTCTTAGCTTCATGTGCTCAGCTTGAATCAATTACTGGTTCTGGAGGATCATCTGTAACTAGCGCTGATGTCTCTGTTGATCAAGCTCCTACGCAAGAAGATGTTTTAAATCAATTTAGCGATGTCGCATTTCCTCCTGAAACATATCTTGACTTAACCAAGTCTGTAGTAGTCGGAAGTGATGAAAATTGGTTTGGTCAAATTTATTTTAATTCTGGTTTAGATGCTAATTCTGTTTTTAATTATTTTAAAGAACATATGCCCGATACAGGATGGTTTTTAATTATGGAACAGCAAGGTAATCAAATATTTTTAGTTTATGAAAAAGATTTAAGAACTGCGATTATTAGTATAAGTAGAAAAAGATCTGGTGCTGAAACTATATTAGCCGTCGCCCCAAGAGCTCAGTAAGTTATTTAATGATAATTACTATCTGATCTTCGTTTATAGTATCACCTTCTTCTACAAGTATGCTTTCAACTATACCTGTTATATCTGATATTATCGGTATTTCCATCTTCATAGATTCAAGTATTATAACCTCTTGACCTTCGTTAATTTTTTCGCCAATTTCAACACTTATTTTCCATACAATAGCTTGTATCTGAGATTTTATATTCATAATATCACCCTAAAGGAATAGGGGAGGGAACTGAAGAAATTAATTTTTTAGTATAATTATCTCTTGGATTATTAAATAAATCTTTGGTCTCTCGATTTTCTACAATTAAACCATGCTTTAAAACTATAACTCTGTCACATATCGACCTTATAACTGATAAATCATGGCTAACAAAAACAAGAGAAAGTTTATATTTATTCTTAAGGGAGTTAAGAAGATCTAAAATTTGTGCCTGAATTGATAAATCTAGAGCAGAAACAGGTTCGTCGCATATCAATACTGATGGTTTATTAATTAAGGCCCTAGCTATCCCAACCCTTTGACATTGACCACCTGATAACTCATGGGGATACCTATTAAATAAATCATTTGTGAGACCAACATCTTTCATAATTTGAAAAATTCTTTCTTCCTTTTCCTTTCTTGAGAGTTGTTTATTAAAAATATCAAGAGGTTCTCTAATTATACTTCCTATTGTCATTCTTGGATCTAAACTCCCATAGGGATCCTGGAAGATTATTTGAACTTTTTTTCTAAAATCCTTCATTTCTTTTTTTGAATAATTATCTAAATCTTCACCAAACCAAGAAATTTTTCCTGATGTTTTGATAATAAGATTTAAAATAAGACGGCAAATACTGGATTTACCAGACCCTGACTCACCAACAATTCCAAGAGTTTCTCCAGAAAGTAACTTAAAAGAAACACCATCAACAGCCTTAACAATATTACTAGTTTTAAATAAACCAGCGGAGTCAGAATAATGTAACTTTAAGTTATCTATTATAAGTATTTCTTTATTTTTAATCATCATTTATCGACCCTCTAACCATGGCGGAATACAAGAGAGTAGGTGCTTAGTATATTCATCTTTAGGGTCTGTCAAAACATCATATGTTAGACCATTTTCAACAATCTTACCGTCTTTCATAACTATAACTCTATCTGAAGTTTCAGCAATAACGCCAATATTATGAGAAATTAAAACAATACTAATATCCATATCATTACGTAAATCATTGAAAATGTTTAATATTTCTGATTGAGTTGTAACATCAAGTGCCGTAGTGGGCTCATCAGCAATTATTAGCTCTGGGCTACACATTAATGATATAGCTATCATAATTCTTTGCTTCATGCCGCCTGATAGCTCATGAGGATATGAATTAACAAGATTTCTTGACTTTGGTAGCTTAACTATTTCCAAAACATCTGATGCTCTTTTTAAAGCTTCACTCTTGGATAAATTATCATGAAAGGTAGCTATTTCAGATAATTGTTCTCCAATTTTCATATGAGGTGTTAGACTGGTCATAGGATCTTGAAAAATAAAACCAATAGATTTACCCAAAAATTCTCTTTTTTTATTTTCAGATGCTGAAATTAGATCAAAACCTTTGAAGATTGCAGAACCATTACAATAACCGTTACTTGATAAAAGCCCGGTAATAGAAAAAAATGTTTGAGTTTTCCCAGACCCGGACTCTCCAACTATACCTAAACATTCACCTTTATTAATAAAAAGGTTGGCATTTTTAACAGCTTGTATCCTACCGTCTGTAGTATCAAAATAAACATTTAAATTATTAACATCTAGTAGCAAATCTTTGTTTTTAATATTCTTTTGGATCGATTGCATCTCTAAGACCATCCCCTATAAAATTCAATGAAGCCAATGTAATAACCATAAATGAGCCTGGAAAAATTAATAGCCACCAAGCAGTTTCCATCTCCCTTGATCCTTCTGAAATTAAAACACCCCATGATGTAAGCGGCTCTTGAACTCCAAGACCTAAAAAAGATAAAAAACTTTCTAAAATAATAACAGATGGAACCATAAGTGTTATGTAGACTATGATTGGTCCAGCTAAATTTGGAATTATATGCTTTATAATAATTAATGAATTTGATTGACCAAGAGCTTTACTTGTTTCAATAAATTCTTTTTCTTTCAGTGATATAGTTTGACCTCTGACAATTCTTGCCATTGTTAACCATTCAACTGCTCCAATAGCAATAAAAAGAAAATAAATATTCCTTCCAAAAACAACCATTAGAATTATAACAAATATTAGATAGGGCATGGCATATAAAATTTCAACAATACGCATCATAAAAATATCTAATTTTCCTCCAAAAAAGCCAGCAATGGTTCCATAAATAACACCTATAAAAACACTTACAAATGTTGCTATTAAGCCAATAGATAAGCTTAACCTTCCGCCATGAAGAATTCTCACAAGAAGATCTCTGCCATTACCATCTGTTCCTAGATAATGACCCGTTTTAAAGCTTGGGGGCTGGTAAATTGAGCCCCAGTCAGTATCACTAAAGTCATATTGAAGAAAAAAAGGTCCAAAAATAGAAACGGTTGCTATAATTATTAATGTAATCAAAGATATAACGGCTGCTTTATTCAGAAATAGTCTTCTTATTGCATCTACCCATAAAGACCTGCCTTTAATAATTGTTAGCTCCTCTATAGCTTCTATATTACGTTGTTTATTTATCATAAAACCTAAACCTTTACCCTCGGATCTAGATAAGCTCTTAGAATATCAGTTATAAGAATTAAAATAATTAAAAGGGATGCATATAAAATCATTACACCACTGACTAATGTATAATCTCGCTGAAGAGCGCCAACAACAAAATATCTTCCGATACCTGGTAAACCAAAAATTTGCTCCACAATTATTGAACCTGTCATTAAACCTGCTGAAGCAGGGGCCAGATACTCAATAATTGGCAATATAGAGGCTCTAATTACATGTTTTCTAATAATATATGATGATTTAAGACCTTTGGATTTTGCTGTTCTTATAAAATTAGAGTTAAGGACTTCAATAGTGCTTGCTCTCATCATTCTAGATATAACAGCAATTTGAGGCAAAGATAACGCTATAATTGGAAGAATTAAATTTAATACATTGCCTCCGTTCCATCCCGATGTAGGCAGAAGGCCTAAATAAAGGCCGAAAAACAATGATAAAATTGGCGCCATAACAAAGCTTGGAACACATATACCGACAAGAGAAACTCCCATTATGGTGTAATCAAAATATGTATTCTTTTTAATTGCTGCAATTATTCCTAAAATAGAACCCAAAAATAATGATATAATAATAGATGACAAACCTAATGTAGCGCTTACAGGCAAACCACTTATAATTAGTTCTTTAACTGTAAAGTCCTTATATTTAAAAGAGGGGCCAAAATCACCAACACTTAAATTCTTAATATAAATAAAAAATTGTTCGTAGATAGGTTTATTTAGGTTATATGCTTCTTGAATATTTCTCTCAATCTCTGGAGGTAATGCTCTCTCATTTGTAAATGGTCCGCCTGGTGCAATTCTCATCATAATAAAGCCGAAAGCAATAATTATCAAAAGAGTGGGGATAGCTATAATTAATCTTTTTGTAATAAATTTAATCATTTTTATGCGCATAATATATATTATGTATAAGTAATAAAGTTGATTTTATAATAATATCTCAAAGTTAAGGTTATCATAAGCAGGCTGAATGTTATTGGGCAATAAATTTTTTAATTTATTGTAATCAAGATCTATATGAAGATTAGTTAATATTCCTTTATCGGTATTGAGATCTTTGATCCAACCAAGAGTTTTGTTTAAATGAGCGTGAGTTGGATGAGGATCGTGTCTTAATGCGTCTACAATCCAATAGTCTAAATTTTTCAGTAACGGAAAAGATTCATCATAAAAATCAACAACATCACTTGAATAAGCAATATTATTAAATTTAAAACCTAATGAATCAATTTTTCCATGTTTCTGGAGGAATGGCATAAACTCAATTTCTCCACCTGGACCATTAATTGTAAAGGTTTCAAAGGGTTTAATTGTATTTTTTTCTAAAATTGCTGGATAAACTTTATCTTCGAAAGTATTAAAACAATAGCTAAATCTAGGTATCAATCTTGATGCTGTCTGTTCATCTAAGTAAACCTGAACCCTTTTACGTTTTCTTAAGGCGAAGACCCTTAAATCATCTATTCCTCCGCATTGATCTGCATGGTCATGAGTATATAAAACAGCATCCATACTATTTACATTTGCTTTTAAGAGTTGATTACGAATATCTGGCGATGTGTCAATAAGGACTGTTGTAACTTCGTTTTCAACATTAAATTTTTGAACCAGTAAAGAGCAGCGTGAGCGAAGGTTTTTAATTTCATTTGGATCGCAGTCACCCCAATCACCATCAATTCTAGGAACTCCACCCGAAGATCCACATCCTAAAATAGTAACCAAGAGTTTTTCTACCATAATTATATTACAACCTATTGGCTTTGTTGAATATTTTGAAAAAATTATCAGTTGTCATAGCAAAAAAATCGTTTTCATCTTTTTTATAAAAATCAGCTAAATATTTTGCTGTATGGAGAACATGAGATGGCTCATTTCTTTTACCTCGCATAGGTTCTGGCGATAAATAAGGTGAGTCTGTTTCGACAATTATTCTATCTAAAGGAATTTTTTTTATGGTTTCTCTCAATTCAGATGCATTTTTGAATGTAACAATACCAGATAAAGATATGTAAAAACCAAGATCAATAACTCTTTTTGCTAAATCCTCTCCGGCTGTAAAACAATGAATTATACCAGGAAAAGAGCCATTTTTGTATTCCGATTCAAGTATTTCACAGGTTTTTTCATCTGCATCTCTTGTATGAATAATCAGTGGAAGTTGCGTCTCTCTTGAGACGTTTATATGTTTAATAAAGCTATCAATTTGATCTTCTTTTAAAGAATTTTCATAGTAAAAATCAAGACCGGTCTCGCCTATTCCAATAACATTTGGATTAGAGGCCATTTCAATTAAGTAGTCTTCTTTTAAATTATTCTGGATTTTTGCTGAATGAGGATGAACACCAACTGTGCAGTAAATATTCTGATAGCTTTCAGAAATTTTAATAATTCTATCAATTTCTTCTAATTCAGTTGAAATTGATACCATAATACGAACATTAGAGTCTTTTGCCCTCTGAATGACAGAATCAAAGTCTTCTTCAAAATCTTTGAAGTTTAAATGACAATGACTATCTACTAAATATGATGATTCTATTTCCATTATAGACAGTTATGCCTTTAGATTTTAGAATAAGCAAGTTCTTGCTCTATATAAAAAGGATTAATTATTTATGATAAAAATTAAAGTTGTTTCAGATACTATTTGTCCGTGGTGCTATATTGGAAAAAGGAACTTTGATAAAGCATTAAGCCTTGTTCCAGATGTAGACGTAAAGTTTATATATTCAACATTTCAATTAAACCCAGATTTTCCAAAAGAAGGTGTTAATAGAAGAGAATATATATCAAGAAAATTTAATAATGATCATTACAGCAGTATGAAGGAAAGAATTAAAAGTGAAGCACTAAAATCAGGAATATCAATTATAAACAATAATTTAGATATAATTCCTAATACATTTAATAGCCATCGCTTAATCTATTGGTCAAAAGAAGAAAATTGTCACTTAGAAACTGTTGAGATGATTTTTAAGTCTTACTTCGAAGAGTCAAAAGATATTGGAGATATTAATGTTTTACTAGATATTGCAAAGAAAGTTGGCATGGATGACAAAAAAATAAGAAATAAATTCGAAAATGATGATGACAGTTCTACTATTATTAACGAGGAGCAAAGTAATAGAGAAAATGGTGTAATGGGAGTTCCCGCTTATATAATTGATGATGGAATCACTCTAACTGGGTCACAACCAGTTGATTCAATTGTTAAACTATTACGGCATTTAAATAAAAATTAAGATTTCATTGATATAATATCTTTTAAATCTAGTACTGTAGACTTAATATTATCTATTATAGAAGTCTCTTTTTTCTTAAATTTAACGAATATTCTCTCATCTGGGCGAATACTAAAATTACCTTTGTGATAAGTAATATATGAGATTAAATCCTCAGGATTTGAAAATTTATTGTTTCTAAATTTTATTGAGTATCCTTTTTCTCCGCAATCAATTTTTTCAATATTAACAGTCTTACAAAGAGCTTTTAATTCTATTGTGTCTATTAATGTTTCAACTTCACTAGGTAATTTACCAAATCTATCAATTAATTCTGCAGCTATTTGATTTGTTTCATTTTCATCAGTAATTAGAGATAGCCGTTTATAAATTTCCATTCGTGAGGTTAAATCAGGGATATATTCATCAGGTATTAATACAGCCAATGGGAGAGAAATCTTTGGTGACCATTGTTTATCAGAGTTTTGGATACTATTATTTCTTAAATCCTCAATAGTTTCCTCAAGCATATTCTGATATAGCTCTATTCCAACTTCCTTAATTTGACCTGATTGCTCTTCCCCTAAAAGATTACCTGATCCTCTAATTTCAAGATCATAGCTGGCAAGATTAAAGCCAGCACCTAGAGAATCAAGGGATTGAAGTACCTCTAGTCTTTTTTTAGCTTTTTCACCTAAGATTTTTTTATCTTTATAAGTCAAATAGGCATAAGCCTTAACTTTTGAACGCCCTACTCTTCCACGAATTTGATAAAGTTGAGATAATCCAAAGATATCCGCTCTATGAACAATAAGAGTATTTGCATTAGGAATATCCAAACCTGACTCAATTATTGTCGTAGATAGAAGAACATCATAATTACCAGAGTAAAAATCATTAATCCTATCTTCAATTTGTTTAGACGGCATTTGACCATGAACTGTTATAAAATTAACTTCTGGAATAGTATCTCTTATAAAAGCCTCTATATCATCAATATCAGCAATCCTAGGGACAACATAAAAGGTTTGACCACCTCTATGTCTTTCTCGAAGTATAGACTCTCTTATTACTAATGGATCATTAGGAAAAACATATGTTTCAATCGCCCTTCTATCTACAGGAGGCGAAGCAATGATCGATAAATCTCTAACACCAGTCATTGCTAGCTGAAGTGTTCTAGGAATTGGTGTCGCGGTTAAAGTTAATATATGTATATTACTTTTTAATTTTTTAATTTTTTCTTTATGCTTAACACCAAAGTGTTGTTCTTCATCAATAATTAGTAAACCAAGATCATTAAATTCTATTTTATCCCCCAGTAACGAATGCGTACCAATAACGATATCTGATGAACCTGAATTAATTTTTTTTATCACGTCATCTTTTTTAGAAGTTAATCGTGATAATTCGCTTATATTAACAGGAAAGCCTCTAAACCTACTTTTAAAAGTTTCATAATGCTGCCTAGCAAGAAGAGTTGTTGGTGCAAGAATAGCTACTTGCTTTCCAGACATAGCCGTCAAGAAGGATGCTCTTAATGCAACCTCTGTCTTTCCAAAGCCAACATCTCCGCATATAAGCCTATCCATTGGTTGGCCTTTTTCTAAGTCATTGATAACTGAATGAATTGCATTAAATTGATCGTTAGTTTCTTCAAAAGGAAATCTAGAACAAAATTCTTCATAAAAATCTTCAGGTACATTTATAATTTCAGCAGAGGATATCTGACGTTTAGCTGCAACAGCCATTAATTCTTCAGCCAAAAATTTAATACGTTTTTTAAGTTTTTCTTTTCTTGATCCCCATGAAATACCACCAAGTTTATCGAGTGACTCTTCCGATATATCTGATCCATACCGAGATAGAACATCAATATTTTCTACTGGAAGATATAATTTATCATCATTTGCATATTTTAATAATAGACATTCATGTTTTGCATTATTTATATCTAGGGTAACTAAACTTTGAAATTTACCAATACCATGTTCGATATGAACAACAGCATCTCCTGGCATAATACTTGAAACTTCTCTCAAGAAATTTTCAGCTTTCCTAATAACTCTTGGCCTATAAAATTTTTCACCAAAAATATCTTGTTCCGAAATAAACGCATATTTTTCTATTAGAAAGCCTGAGTTTAAATTCAAAATAATCGTATATACTGAAGAATTAAGATTACTTGAATCAAACTCATCTTGTTTAAGTAAAGTAGTATTGATATTATAATTACTTAATATTTTTTTTATCCTATCCTCTGAGCCACTACTAGAGCATGCAATAATTATTACTTTATTATCCGAGAGGTAATTCTCTATATCGTTCTTTAAACTTTGATAGCTATCGGAGTTGAATTTCTTGCTTTCTTTTCCAAAATATTTGTTTGATATTTTTCCATTAAAATTAATTCCAGATGGTTTTTTAAATGGGCTAATTTCTAAAGTATGATTTTTAGATAAGTTTTCTAAAAAGGTTTCTTTATCTTGATATAATTGATTTGGTTTAAGTGAAAAATACTTATTTTCTGTCTTTGACAACTTATTATTATCGTATTCATTTCTAGAAACATAATGATCATTAACAGTATCTAAAAAATTTTTTAAAGAGTCTTTGTATGATGAATCCAATATAATAATTGGATTTTTTAGATAATCAAAAATAGTATCAGTTTGATTATAAAAAAATGGTATCCAATGCTCCATTCCCGGATAAGTAATTCCCTCTGAAACATTATCATAAAGTTTAACTTTTTCTTTTTGAGCTCCAAAGGTTTGATTGAAGTTTTTTCTAAAATTTTCAATAGTTGAATCATTTAAGGAGACTTCTGCAGATGGAAAAATTTTAATATCCTTAATCACACCAACTGATCTTTGAGAGATTAAATCAAAACTCTTTATTGATTCGATTGTACTCCCAAAAAGATCTAGCCTAATGGGAAGGTTTAGAGGAGAATAAAAATCAATAATACCTCCTCGTATTGAAAATTCTCCAAACTCTCTAACAGTTCCAACCTTTGAGTAACCATTATTAATAAAAAATAATAAGAGTTCATCAACATTAATTACCTGTCCAGGTTTTAAATTTATTGATTTATTTTTAATCTCGTCAATAGGTAGAGTTCTCTGACAAGCAGATTGAATTGTTGATAAAACAATTTTTCTATCTCTCTTATTGTTCGCTAAGGTTGAAAGGGTCTCTAAACGATTTGATGTGATTGTTTTATTTGGTGAAATTCTATCGTAAGGAACACAGTCCCATTGAGGAAAAAATAAAGTATTACTTTTTAAGAAAAACTCCATAGTGTCTTTGATTTGTTGAAAACGCTTTAAATCTCTAGTAATTATAAGAAAGTCTCTATCTAAATTCGAAAATAAATTTTCAAAAATAAGAGATTCAGATCCTTCTGGAATTTCATTTAATTCTTTAACATTAATAAAATCATTCAAAGACTCTTTTTGAATTATTTCATTTAGGTAAGTCAATAATTAAATCCCTATGATATTTTTTGGGATATTATTTTTTTAAAAAGACTTTCGAATTCTTTTGGGAACGAATCATCTTCAGTCATAATCCATTTATAAAGGTCTGGGTCAGATAGATTGAGGAACTCTTGGAATTTATTTAGATCTTCAAGATCCATATCACTAACGTTATTATTAGCAAATTCGCCTAAAATAAGATCCATTTCTTTTGTACCTCTATGCCAAGAACGAAATAAAATTTTTTTTCTAATATTTTCTATGTCATTTATCATAATTTGTACTTTAATAGAGCAATGAGGCCAAAGATTCTAGAGCAATTATTTAAACCTATTGAAACAACAAGAGGTATTGGCCCTCGTTTAAAAATAAGACTTAAGTATTTAATAGGAGAAAATATAGTAGATCTATTATGGCACCTGCCAAATAACATTATAGATCGAAGCTATAATCCAACTATATCTAGGGCAGAAAAAGATAGAATAGTGACTATTAAAGTTACTGTTTTAAAGCACTTTCCTTCTAGAAGAAGAGGATTGCCTTATAGGGTCACCGTTATAGATGAAACAGGCGAAATAGATCTCGTTTGGTTTAATGGTAGAAAGCAATATCTTGAAGACCTTCTGCCTATAGGCGGAACTCTTATTGTAAGTGGGAAATTAGAATTTTATAAAAAGAAAAAACAAATTATCCACCCACAACACATTGTTAGTGATGAAAAAAGTCATAATTTACCAAATATTGAAGCAGTTTATGGTTTAACACAAGGTCTCACAAATAAAGTTATATCAAATCATATAAAGAGAGCTATTGATATAGTTCCTGATTTTCCAGAATGGCAAGATAAAGAATTTTTTAAAAAAATGAAGTGGCCATCTTTCTTAGAATCAATAAAAAATGCTCATAACCCTAAGCATGAAGATGATTTAGATCATCAAAATATCTCGAAACAAAGATTAGCTTATGATGAGTTATTGGCAAATCAACTATCTTTAGGGTTACTTGCAAAAAATTTTGAGGCACCAACAGGTCAAAGTATCAAGAAAAGTATAAAACTAATGGATTCATTATATGAAAATATTCCTTTTGAATTAACTAACTCTCAAAAAGCAGCTATTAAAGAAATTTCAGAAAATCTTGAAAAACCAACCAGAATGATAAGGCTTTTACAGGGCGATGTTGGTTCAGGAAAGACGATTGTGGCCCTTGCAGCAATATTTCAAGTATCAGGTAACGATAAACAATCGGCAATGATGGCTCCTACAGAGTTACTAGCAAGACAACATTATGAAAGTTTAAAAGATTTATGTTTTAAATCTAATATTAATATCGAAATCCTTACAGGGAAAACTAAACGCCTTGAAAGAGAAAGGATTTTAGATGATCTTAAAAAGGGAAAAATTAGTATAGTCATAGGTACGCATGCCCTTTTTCAGGAAAAAGTTATTTTTAATAATTTAGGTTTGGTAATTATTGATGAGCAACATAGATTTGGTGTTCATCAAAGGCTTTCATTAACATCAAAAAATTCTTTAAGCCCTCCAGATATTGTTATTATGAGTGCTACTCCTATACCAAGAACTCTAGAGCTAACAGCCTATGGATCAATGCAAGTATCTCGGTTACTTGATAAGCCAATGGGGAGAAAACCAATTAAAACAATCGCAAAACCATTATCTAAGGTTAATGAGGCAATGCTATCTCTTGAAAGATTAATAAATAAAGGCGAAAAAGCTTATTGGGTATGCCCATTAATAGAAGAATCAGAAAAAATTGATCTTGCTGCTGCAGTTGATCGTTATAACTCTCTTAAGATTATATACAAAGATAAAGTTGCGTTGGTTCACGGTAAAATGTCTGTTGAAGAACGAGAAGAGACAATGAGGGACTTCAAATATGGAAATAAAAGTATTTTAGTTGCAACTACAGTTATTGAGGTTGGAATTGATGTACCGGATGCTACTTTTATAATAATAGAGCATTCAGAGAGATTTGGCCTATCACAACTTCATCAATTACGCGGAAGAGTTGGCAGAAGCGATAAACTTTCCAGTTGCCTTTTGTTATATAAATCCCCTCTTGGTGAAAATGCAAAAAAACGCATTGAGACTTTAAGACAGACAGATGACGGATTTGTCATAGCTGAAGAAGATTTAATACTTAGAGGGGCTGGAGAAGTTCTTGGCACACGGCAATCGGGTCTTCCTTATTTTAAAATTGCAAACTTAAATACTGATAGAGAGCTATTAGAAATTGCAAGAAATGATGCAAATTATATTATAGAAAGCAACATATTGAATAAAACTGATAGAGGTGAAAATTTAAAAGTCCTTCTACATCTTTTTAATAAAGAAGATGCCTTGAAGTATCTTGATGCTGGTTAAGATTTTTTCTCAGGCATAACCAATCCAGCTGATATAATTAATTTAGCAGCACTTTCCACTGACATATCTAGCTCAATGACCTCTTCCTTTGGAACAAATAATAAAAAACCTGAAGTTGGATTTGGTGTGGTAGGAAGAAATACACATAACAGTTCCTTATCATGATTAGCCTTTATTTCGCCCTTAGCCTCAGTTGTTACAAAAGCAATTGCCCAACAATCTTTTCTTGGGTATTCAAGCATTACAACACGCTGGAAATTATTATCTGATTTTGAGGCAATTGTTTGAAAAATTTGTTTTAAGGCACCATAAATATTTCTAATAATTGGCAATCTATCTACAAGTCTCTCACCATAGTTAATGACGGCATTACCGAAGAAATTTGAAGTTAACGCACCCAGCAATGTTAATATAATAAATGCTGAAATAATTCCAAAACCAGGAATGCTAAAAGGTAAACTACCAAAACTATCAGGAGCAAAAGGTGAAAACCAGCCGTCAACAGACTGAATAAACCATATGGCCACCCAACCAGTAACGGTAATTGGAGCGGCAACAACAATACCAGTTAAAAAATAAGTCCTTATTTTACTAAAAAGACTTGGTTTTAATTTTACTTTTGTTTCTTTAGTGTTTGTCATAATTAGTTTGTATCATAAAATAGCTATATAAAAAACTATTACTAAATAGATTAAAATGATCGATATAAAAAACAAAATAAAAGAGTATTTAGTCAAAAAGAATAATAAATTTAATTCAATTTTTGAAATAAATAAGATGTCCGGTGGGTCGAGTAATGAAATTTGGATTATTAAATATTTAGAAAATAATATTGAAAATAAAATTGTTCTCAGAAGACATCATTCAAGTATTTCTGAAAAAGAAAATTTATACCCCCCTCTTCCATTAACAATAGAGTCTGATGTTATGGTTCAGGCTTATAACCAAAAAATACCAGTCCCTAGAATTATTTATAATATTGATAAAAAACATGCTCTTGGCGAAGGCTTCTTTATGGAGTTTATTGACGGAATTACGCTTGGTAATAAAATTGTCGAAAACTCATCAATAAAATTATTAAAGCCTAATCTAGCAGCTCAGTGTGGTAAAATTTTAGCAAAAATACATTCTATTACCATTCAAAATATGAAGAATTTAAATACTTCAACAGGAATAGATGAAATAAAAAAATATAAAGATATCTATCAAGATTATTCATTCAATATACCTGTTTTTAACTTAAGCTTTAAGTGGCTAGAAAAAAATATACCGCCCGTCACGAATAAATGTTTAGTTCATGGTGATTATAGAAATGGTAATATTGTTATTTCCCCATCAAAAGGAATAAAATCAATACTCGATTGGGAATTACTTCATTTAGGTGACCGTCACGAGGACTTGGCTTGGATTTGTGTTAATAGCTGGAGATTTGGCAACATTAAGCTACCTGTTGGTGGATTTGGCTTAAGAAATGATTTTTATAAGGCTTATGAGCAATCATCTGGAGAAAAGTTAAATAAAGAATCTTTAAAATTTTGGGAAATTTTAGGAACTCTGAAATGGGGAATAATGTGTTTAAAAATGTACGATGCTTATAAATCGGGATATGACAGAAGCGTTGATAGAGCTGCTATTGGAAGAAGAAGCTCTGAAACTGAAATAGATTTACTAAGATTACTTAATAATGAGGACAGATATGAATAATCCACCATCAAAAGAGGAATTAATTACGTCGATAATAGAATTTATTGAAAATGATATAATTGATGAATTAATTGGTCAAAAGAGATTTCACGCCCATGTTGCAAAAAATTCATTACAAATAGTGTTAAGGCAACTAAAGGTAGAAGAAAAAAATAATCAATCTGAAAAAAGTAGGCTAAAAGAAATTCTTAAGATTGATAAAGATCTCAATGAGATGAATAAAATTCTTTGTCAAAAAATAGACAATGAAGAAATAGATATCAATAACAATGATTTAATTGATCATTTATTTAAAACTACAATGGAAAAGTTAAGCATAGATCAACCAAATTATTCAGCATATTTGGATGAAAAAACTAATTAAGCATCCAGAGCGCCAATTATGGCTATTGAACAAACATTATTCGCTGGTTGACCGCCTAAATTATGGGTAAGGCCAATAGATGGATTGCTCAGTTGTCTTGCACCAGCTTTACCTTGTAACTGAAGATACATTTCATAAAGCATTCTCAATCCTGAGGCGCCAATAGGATGACCAAAACATTTTAAACCGCCATCAATCTGACAAGGAACCTTACCATCAGCATCATAGAAACCATCCATAACATCTTTAACTGCATTTCCTTCATCCGAGATAAATAAATCTTCCATAGTGACTAATTCTGTTACAGAGAAGCAGTCATGAACCTCCATCATTGATACTTGCTCTCTAGGCTTTGTAATACCAGCTTCGGCATAAGCTTTTTTTGCCGCAACTCTTACAGTATGGAAGTATGAGCCATCCCAACTATTATGTTGATTTTCAAGACCATTAGAGACAGCTAACTGAAGAGCTTTAACTGATATCAAGTTATCTTTACCTAAACTCTTGGCAATTTCTGGGGTTGTAACAATCGCAGCTGCTGCACCATCAGAAACACCGCAACAATCAAAAAGACCGAGCGGTTCCGCTATCATTGGGGCATTTAAAACTTGCTCTTCAGTTACTTCCTTTTGCAGATGAGCTTTTGGATTTTTTGCACCATTTGCATGACTTTTAACTGAGACATGAGCAATAGCCCTTTTAAGATCCTCAGCAGAAACGCCGTGCTTTGCTCTATAAGCGGAAGCAAGTTGAGCAAAATTACCTGGTGCAGAACCAGAAGGACCAATCTGAGGTGTTAATGTTCCATAATTTGTTGGTGATAATCCGCCAAAACCAGTATCTTTTAATTTTTCCATACCAACAGCTATCGCAATATCAGCAGCGCCTGCAGCAACAGCATAAACAGCACCTCTAAATGCTTCTGATCCAGAAGCGCAATAATTTTCGACTCTTGTTACGGCAATATTTGGAAGCCTTAAGGCTATAGACATCGGTGTTCCACCCTTACCGGCTCCAATATCGTCTATATGATGAGAAAACCAAGCTGCATCTAATTGATTAGGTTCAATTCCAGCATCCTCCATGGCTTCAACATATGATTCAACCATTAAATCTTCTGGACTAGCATCCCAACGCTCTCCAAATTTAGAACATCCCATTCCTAATATCGCAACTTTATCTCTAATTCCAGTGGCCATGAATTTCTCCGTATTTATTTAACTAAACTATATTATAAAAAACTTAATTTTTAAACTGGTATTGCTTTCCAAAAATATCTTGTGAAACCTCTTTGCTCATCAACAATTTTAACGCGAAAAACCATTTTAACTTGCATACCAGAATCTATATCACCTTTTTCTATATCGGTAAAATCAACCATAATTCGACCACCCTCCTCAAAGTCAACAACTCCATAATGATTTGGAGGATTAACTGAAAAAGAAAGGTAGTCAGCTGACCATGATAAAATTTTAGCCTTCTTTTCTGCAAATTTATATGGCTCCTGAGTATTTAATTCAGGACTATTCGGACTAACCGATATAGGTGATGCTGGGTATTGAATAGTTCCTGTTTTGGAACATTTACCTCCAACAAGGCCCATAATTGCATCATTGTGTCGATATAAGGTTGTTAAGGCAGTTTTTCTATCTTGCTCACCTCTCATTCCTTTCTCCCATTTAACGGTGTCATTGAAAGTTAAGAATTTCATGTAATTATTTTCTTCAACTCCAGTTTCTAAGAGATTTTCAATAGTTTGCTGTGGTTTAAAGTTTTTTATATTATCCGTTGTTTCAAATAATAAGACATCAGACCCACCTCCAAATCCACAAATAAGAATTTTTTCACCAGCTTTTGCTTTTTCTAAAACAGATGCAAACATTAAAAGTGAGTGTGCTGATCCTGTATCGCCAACACTTTGTGCTAAATTACTAACAACATTTTCTGGATTAATTTCACATTTTTTAGCAATCATTTGATCGACTCTAGGAAAAACACTAGGTAGTACAAAATGATCGATATCTGATCCAGAAATATTAGTTTTTGTGAATAAATCTTTAATTGCCTTGGGCACAATCTTCAAATAACCTTCATCCCTCACCCATCTCTCTTCCCAATTATAATCAAATTCTTCTGATGGACCTCTAAAATGGTCAACAAAATCAATACTTAATGATGAACTATTAATGTATTTTGCAATTAAATTTTTAGTATCAACAGCTATAGCAACTGAACCATCACCAAAATCTAACTCTTGAGAACTTGCTGATCTAGATTTTCTTTTATCAGCAGCAGAAACAATTGAATAACTACTATTACCACTCTTTACTTTATCAAGCGCCTGAATGAGCGCAGATGTACCTGATTTTAATGTTGATGAAATATCAATACACTGAGTTTCTTCCTCTAAAGTTAATGCAGCACGCATTATTCCTGAATTTAATCTATCAGCAAAAGGCATTGTAGTTGAAGCAAAAAACAAGGTGTCGACTTGAGACCTATCATCATCACCGCCTAAAATCCTTCTAACAGCCTCGACTGCCATTGTTACACTATCCTCATCCCAATTAGCCATTGCTCTTGTACCTTTTCCTTTGCCCATAAGATTAGGTGCAATCCAAGAATTAGCCTGTGCTACAGTTTTTTTTGATAATCTAAGCCTAGGTAAGTACCCGGCTATAGATGAAATTCCTACATCAGTCATATTAATGTTCTCTTAATTTTATATTTTTAAATTATTTCTTATAAATTTGTTCACAAACCTGAATTTGTTCATCAACAAATCCCTCTGTGAAGGCAATCGCATCATTAAAAGATTTATATTTTCCACTAAAATATTCATCTGCTATCTTACCTTGATCAGATGCACTAGAGGTTATACTTCTAACTTTAAGTGTTTGAGATTCGGCTCCACCTGCAATTGAAACAAAAACGCCATTAAAAAAATCTGGATGACCATTGTCTTGTATTTCTTTTTCTAGGGAGTCCATAGCTTTTACAAAAGAGCTAATATTTTCCTGCTTTACCTTAAATCTTCCAACAATCTCATGACCTGGCTCTAACCTAAAGCTCTTAAGTGATTTCCATATAGTTGAGTGCTTTATATTTCTTAAGTTTGAAATAGGTCCTGTTGCTTTGTATGGATCATACTTTAGAGATCCAATCATTGCAGCTTCAACACTTGGAAAAGCATTCCATATCATCATTTGACCAGGATATTGATTACCAGATCTAGTTATACAAACACCTGCGTCTGAGGAGCCAATTGCTTTAAATGCATCAGAGTTTTTCCTAAGAAATGATACATATTTATCAACATCAGAAGCTGAGACATATAATGATGTAAAAGCACCCTGTTCAGGCTTTATATGATCATCTGCTGATAAATTAATAGATAATAAAATTATAAATGTGAAAAGAATTTTTTTCATGGAAATACCCTCTTAATTTTGAATATACATTTACAGCAAATAATTAACAATAATGGAAGTTTTTTTTAACTTATAATTATATTCTTTTTCTTTCTGTACGATAAAACTTGAAAAAACACCATGTCGCAAAAGCAGTTAATAAGTGCCAAATACCATGAGGCTGTATAAATGAGTCAGGATTACAAAATTTTGTATCTGGATATCCTTGTAACCAAATTACAAAAGCTACTATATAGCTAGCCATTCCAAGAAAAAACCAAGGGTTATAAGCCCTTATCTTAGTTGGCGCACTATTTGATAATAATGCAGGAAGCCAGAAAAGTATTATCCACCAATAATTTACTAAATCTGCAAAAATTTCAGTAGGAAAAATTCCAAAAATACTAGCCACTACAAAACCAATGAAGCCTGAGTACCATTTATTAATTTTGCCCCAAAATTTATAAAGAAATTCTGATATAATCCATAAAGCAATCGAAACTCCAAATAAATCAAGATTAATGCCCATATTTGTTCCAAAGAACCAGCTTAATAAAGAAAAAATAAATACAATCAATGTATATGTTGTAAAAAATCTTTTGAAAGACCAATTACCTAATTCCTTTAAATTATATAGCCAAGGAACAATAATGTAAGTGACCATACTTACGTTATCAATCCATTGCCCCCAATACGAATGCGTTCCATGCATTAGAAAAGATCCAGGACCTAGAAAAATAACAACACTTGCGTATAATATTGAAATATTTGTTAAACCTGTAAAATCATTTGTTTTATTATCTTCTTTAGATAGGATCCAAAACATTATTAAGCCAGCAATCATAAAACCTACATTGCTGAAGGCATTTATCGGCTCACGAAAAATACTTGGGCTAACCCTCTCGCACCATCGAGAAATATCACCAACAGATAAATTAGGCTCTAGAGTAACAATCAAACCAGCTTTTGCTAGAATGAAATATATTAAGAAAAACATTATGGATGCAGATAATGCTATGAAAAAAGAGTTTGTTTTTTTAAAAAAATTCATTGATACGTGAATCCATCATTTCAGAAAGTTTAATAGTTATTTTTTATTATTTATCTTTTACCTTTTATAGTAAATTATATCATACGTCTTTTTTTATATGTGAGGAAATTTATGGAAAAACTTAATAATCTTCTAAATACATTAACTCAACCATTTACAAATATTATCACTATTGTTGTGCAATTTTGTCTTGGTATCTCTTTTTTCCTTCATGGATACGGAAAAATACCAATGAGTGAGGGCTTTATAGGCTTTTTAGCTTCAAAGGGAGTTCCATTTGCAAATATATCTGCATATGTCGTTGCATGGGGTGAGATTTTGGCGGGAATAGGTATAATTTTAGGTGGACTGTTAATTAAAATATATCCAATTGTTGCTAATTTAATTACAAAGCTATCTGGCCTAATAATAGTAATAATCATGATAAACGCTCTTGTAATTGCACACTCTCATTGGAGTATTTTCATTGGCGAAAGAGGTGCAGTTTTATTCGCAAGCGAGCAGCTTTTTTTATTAGTATTAGGTTTATTTTTTCTTGTTAAAGGAAATAATCAATAAAAATTTATCTAAGATAAATAAAAAATTTTTATGTTTATAGAGTAACAATTATACCTTCATTTGGATTAATTTTTCCCTTAACTACATTTGAGTAAGTGGAGACAAAGCCATCTAATCCTCTAATATCCTTTATATCCATCCATTGCTTACTTTGTATTGCTCTAGAATTCATAAATAAGTTAGTTTTCTTATTATATCCATCATGACCCCAGTCAGCGATCCTTTTTTGTATATGAGATGGTGCAAAAAAGAACTCAGTTCTCTCTTTTGCAATAGCCTCAGGTAATACATCGTTAGATGGTGCCATGCTATCCCAATGCGTCATTCCAACGGTTAAGCATTTTAACATATTGCTGTTGAGAGATTTATATAAATAATTCAAAATCTGTTTATTTCCTGCCATATCAACAAGTACAGACCCAAGACTTGAGCTTATTTCTTCTAAATTATTGTAAGTAATTACTTTATCGTAGCAACCAAGACTTTTAACAAAATCTAAATTACTAGGGGATGTAAGTCCAATGATTTTTGGTGTATTTACCCCATCAGATAGGCCTTGTGCTAGGCCTATAGCTGTTTTACTTGAAGCACTAATAATAATGACTTGGGATGCATCAAAATAAGATTGATCCTGGAGGGCATCGCATAAACAAAATGCTGTAATATGAAGTGGAAATAGCAAAGCTCGAATATCATCCATTTCCTTATCATAGTTCTTTTCCCCAGAAAGCCTTATATAATTATTATAAACAGGAGGAAGTTCTCTTCGATGAGTCTTTCCATCAATAAAATTTTCTTTAGATATTTTTATTGGATTTAAATTTAAATAGTCTGACGGAGGAAAGTAACCAAAGAGCCTCTCACCTATAGATAAAGTATCATTATTAGATTCGGTAATACGAGCAAATCCCCACATTGGAATGCAGCCCCAATCATTATTAGCGTTATCTGATGAAGGAAAGAAATTCCAATACCCAATTAGATCTCCAGCTACACCATAAGTAATATTATTTGAAGTAAATGAAAATTTTTCAATTTTAACAGTAATTTCACCGTCACTTAGTTTTAGGTTATTAAGGTCAACTTCTATAAGTCGAGTAGTATTTAAGTCACTTTTTAAAGTTTGAAATTCTCTCATTACTATACACTCCACTAATAAATATTATTAAAACTCTATAAAACAATTCCTAAATAAGAAAATATTGCCGTGGATGCCATAAGATAGGCACCGGGCATCTTTAATAGAGCTTTATGACTTCCAAGACCTAAATAAACGAACAATATGGCTCCGATTGCGTTTATTATAATTATTGGATAGGCAACAATTCTAAGTGATGGATTATAAGCAACAATTATTAAAGTAACCGCTCCTATGAAAAGAAATATAGTGAAAACATGCCAGCTAATAAGACTTAATGATTTTGTTAAAGCATCTAAATCACTTTTATTGATATCATTCATATAGATACGCGTTCCAATAATACCATGAATTAATATACCCAAAAAAGAAATAAAGCCGCCTGACATTAAAAACCAATAATTCATAATTTACCTATATAAAATAATAATTTATAAAACTTTATTAATGTAATTAAAGTTTATATTTAAAATATCAATACTCTTAAAATCTTTTATTTATTAACCACTGCATAGCCCCAATAATTATATCCTGCAATCTTTGGAGTTTTTGGAAGATACATTTCTTCCATTTGCATTATTTTAAGACCAGAATTTTCAATTAGCATTGGAATATTTCTATTAATATTACACCCTCCTGCAATTTTACCCCAAAAAGCATTTACTCTGTTTTGCCATTTTCTTATATTATAATCAGGTGAAACTCCATGTTCACAGAAAATCATTTTTCCATTATTTTTTAGAACTCTTTTAATTTCATCATTAGCCCTTTTAACCTCAGGAATAGTGCACATAGTGTAAGTAATTAAAACAGTATCAAAATAATTATCTGGCAAAGGTATATCTTCAGCGCTTGAGGAAATGAAATTTACGTCTAATCCTTCTTTTTTTGCAACTTTCTTTGCCATAACATTAAGTTCTTCTGATGGATCAATACCCCAAAGTTCAACAATTTTTGACTTATTATAAAAAGGTAAATTTAAACCTGAGCCAATCCCAACTTCTAGAATTTTTCCTTCAGCAAGAGGTGTAACTTTTTTTCTCTGAAAAGTTATTGGTTCAGATGCACATGCACAATTTAAAAATCTTGGTAAAATATATTTTTCATAAAAACTCATTTTTTGATTTCTCTTGTTATTTTTTAATCTTTATAGAGGTTTGGCAAATCTTCATCTGAAGTATTAATTATTTTATCAACCCAACCATGAAAGGTTTGGCCAGCTCCTTCATTTTTTCCAAACATTACATTATCTATCATACCAGTTTTTAAACCCTTTTGAAGTCTTATACCAGTTGTATAATCCTCATCACGTACAACATACTCAAGAAAGTCGAATTGTTTTTTTGCCTCCTCTTCTTGTTCTTTTGTGGGTTTATTTTCCATTAAATAATATTGTGTAGTATAGGACTCATCTGGATTATCACCCGGCATTAACTGAGATAAAAGAACGGCTCTTCCTCCGCCCATAAAGGATGCAATAGAAACATTAGGAAAAATCGTCCAAACACCACCCATCAAGTCACCTAAGGGCCATTCGTTTATTTTATCATAATCAGGGATGATATCCTCTCCTTCTGTAGAAGGGATAAACATATAAGGTGAGCTTACCCTCTGATGAGGGCCCCATTCGTATGGATTAGCTTGATTTGATATATCCTTACCAAAAGTTTCGCTATGTAAAACGGGTAAATGATATAAGTCTAAATAACCATCATAAGCAACTTTCCAATTAGGACCTTTTAAGACCCTAGTGCTAAAAACATGCCAATCAGATAAATTAAACATTCCAAGAAGTTCATCATAACCAAAAAGGAATTTCTCCATATCGACCTTGGAATCTGGTGTTAATATCACCCAAATTATACCTGCTTTTTCAAGAACGGGAAGCCTTACAAGACTTTTGCAAGTCTTATCTATGTCTCCAAAGTCTTCCTGAGATGAAATACCTATTAAAGATCCATCTTCACTATACGTCCACCCATGATATGGACATCCAAATCTTTTTTTATTTCCTACACCATTTTCGACCAATGCAGCACCTCTATGACGGCAAGCATTTAAGTATGCATTTAGGTCACCTTTAGAGTCTCTTGAAATAAGAACAGGTACGCCTAATGCATCAATTGATTTATAATCACCTGGGTTTGGTATTTCTTTGGATACACCAAGGACCAATGGTGTTCTTTTAAATATTAAATTAACTTCTTTCTGCCAAATATCAGGGTCATAATAGTTAGCAGCAGGTATTTCTAGAATACTATCAACATACTCCATAGTCCCAGCATCCGAATGCTTCTTATTATTTAAAGCCATTTCAATTAATTTTTCTCTACTCATGATACCCCCAGATATTAAAAGTTAAACAATCATATAAAAAAAATAGCTATGTGACTAATATTATTTATGGATAATAGAAGCTTAAAAATAAAAAAAAGAATTATAATTAGAGAAAAAAAGTTGAAACTGAAATAAAGATTTTGATTTTTGAAAAATTATTTTATTAATTATTTATTCAACATCTTTCTTTTTTTCGAGACTTATCTTGTCTTTAAGACTCATTATATAAGCGGATATAGATAAAATCAGTATCGCTCCAGCTTCCACAAGTAACATTAAAGCGTCCATATCCTTACTTTGCATAATAATTAAACGGCAAAGAGCTGTTATCGCAATAATTATTGGAAGCGTAACTGGAATTCGATTAGTGCTATAAAAAGCTCCAACCATTCCTATTATCTCAACATAAATAAATAACAAAAAGAGGTCAGCTAATTCAATAGCTCTTGCCTCGTACATTGAAATCAAGTATTGGGCTGCAGCTATGCATGTTGCTATGCCTATGATTGCCAAAAGAACCTTCTCACTTGAAACTGTTGTCCAATGAAGACCTTTAGTAAATTTTGTAAATTTAAAATCCATAAAACAACAATAACTTCATATCAGGTTAAATCAATAAGAAATTTAAATTTGATTAAGATCTGAAAAAGTAAAATATATTAAAGATAGTGAATAGTTTTTGGTGTTCAATTTATAATAATTAATAAGAGTTTAAAGTCGTTTTAATGCTGTAAAAATTTAAGTTCTATACAAATTTACTACAGTTACTCCAACAACAATAATAAATAAACCTATTATTGATTGCCAGTTTAACGTTTGTTTGTAAAAAATATAACTTAAGATAGCTATTGAAAAAATACCTAACCCTGACCAAGACGCATAAATAATCGCAAGAGACAATTTTTGAGATATTAATGCTAAAAGATAGAAAGATAATCCATAAGAAACTAACAAAATAAATGTTGGAATAAATTTTGAAAAATTTTGAGAAACAGGCAAAAGCATTGTGCCAATAACCTCAAGTGCAATAGCGGCAAAAAGAGTTAAATAGACATTCATTAAGATATTTTCTTAAGAATTATACTTCCAGCAGAATATCCGGCTCCAAAAGAACATAAAACTCCAATTTCATCACTTTTCATATCCTCGCTATACAAAGAAAAGGCTATTATAGAGCCTGCTGAAGAAGTATTTGCGTAATCCTGTAAAATATTTGGTTGCTCATGATCCTCTGGAATCCGTCCTAAAACTTTCTTTCCAATAAAATCATTCATGCTTTTATTTGCTTGGTGAAGCCATAATCTTTTTATTTCATCAATTTTAATTTTTTCTTCATCAACGTGATCAATAATAAGCTGGCTAACCATTGGAACAACTTCCTTAAAAACCTTTCTTCCTTCTTGCATAAACAATAAATCTCTATCTAAAGGTGACGATTTCTTTGCATTATTTAGAAATCCAAAATTATTTCTAATGTTATTTGAAAATTGAGTAATGCATTTAGTGGATAGTATTTCAAAAGAATTATTTGATTGAACTGTTTCTCTCTTTTCGAGGATCATAGCAGTACAGACATCGCCAAAAATAAAATGGCAATCCCGGTCTTTAAAATCTAAATGACCTGAACAAATCTCAGGGTCCACTATTAAGATAGTCTTAGCGCTTCCTGATTTGATCATATCTGCAGCAGCTTGAATAGCAAAAGTAGCAGATGAACAAGCTACATTCATATCAAATGCAAAACCTTTTATACCAAGTAATTCCTGTACCTCTATTGAGATTGCAGGATAGGCCCTTTCAAGGTTTGAACATGCCGTTATAACAGCATCAATATCATGAGGCTTTTTCTTAGCCTTCTCCATAGCTTTTTTCGCTGCCTTTAAAGACATTTCAGCAAGAATTGATGGTTCATCATTACTTCTTTTATCTAAAATTGGATGCATAATATTAGGATCAAGGATACCTTTCTTATCCATCACATATCTATTTTTAATACCCGAAGCATTAAAAATGAATTCTTCATTTGATAATTCTAAAGCAACTTTATTTCCGCGGCTTATATCATCCTCATTATTAGAATTGTAACTTTCAGCATATGAATTATATGCGTTTACTAATTCTTTATTAGTTATTGATTCTTCTGGTGTAAAAACACCGGTACCGCTGATAACAATTTGTTCCATAATATTAAGATAAAACGAAATTTAAGATTTGAACAGAAAAACCTACTTTGAAAAAATTATAAGATTTTAAAACTACTCGACCGTTACGGAGTTGTTTAAAACTGTTATTGAGTTAATTATCATTATCATTGATTAAAAGCTTTAATTAATGTTTTGCCTGTTCTTTTCTAAGAGTATAACCAGCTAATATAGCTAAAATAAATAATGCAGGTATATCTCCCAAAAAATGCCCCATTTCATGATCATCAATAATTGCTTGATAAGCCATAATTCCACCATGAACAATACTGCTCCAAACAACAAACCATACAAACATATAATGTTTTACTGGTTCTTTTGATGCAATGATCATCATAACTCCAAGAGTCATATAAACGCCTTGAATCATCATCTCATATTCCCATTGCCCCGGACTCCAAGCCCAGCCACCTAAAGGATCGAGCTTCATCATTGGTATAATTAATATAAATGCTATTCCAAAAACTCTTAAAGTATTTCTTAATATTGATAAATTATTCATGCTTTCCTCTCAAAGTTTAATTCACTGTTATGTTCTACTCCACAGTAACTGATTTAGCTAAATTTCTGGGCTGATCAACATCTGTACCCTTCAAAAGAGCAATATGATAAGCAATTAGCTGATTTATAAGTGTATAAACAAATGGAGCTGTAATAATATCGGTTTTATCAACAATAAAGGTTTTTACCTTATTTTTTAAATAACCAATATTATTTAAACCTTCTTCATCCGTTAATAAAATAACAGATGCATCCCTTGCGATAACCTCATTAAGATTTGAAACGGTTTTTTCATATAGATGATTGCTAGGAGCCATCATAAAAACTGGTAAATCTTTTTCTAGTAAAGCTATAGGGCCATGTTTCATTTCGCCTGCAGGGTAGCCTTCAGCATGAACATAAGAAATTTCTTTGAGCTTTAATGCCCCTTCCATGGCAACTGGGTACATCTGCCCTCTTCCAAGGTATAAAGTTGTTGTGATATCAGAAAGATCATGCGCAAGATCAATAATCTCATCCTCTTTATCTAAAGTATTCGATATCAACCTTGGGATTGATAAAAGAGATTGAACATATTGTTTTTCCTGATCTCGATTTAAAGAACCGTTCGAAATACCTATCTTAATTGCCAAACAAGCTAAAACTCCAAGCTGGCAAGTAAATGCCTTTGTTGAGGCTACGCCAATCTCTGGACCTGCAAAGATTTTAAGAGAAGCATCTGAATTTCTGCACATTGTTGAATCACCAACATTAACAATAGAAATAGTTTTTTGACCTAATGACTTACAATGTCTTAAAGCCGCAAGTGTATCGGCAGTTTCGCCCGATTGCGAAATAAATATCGTAAGCCCATTTGAGTCCATGGGTGGCTCTCTATATCTAAATTCAGAAGCTATTTCTACATCTACTTTAATATTAGTGAACTTTTCAAACCAATCTCTAGAAATGAGTCCGGCATAATAAGAGCTCCCGCATGCAACTAATGTAACGTTACTAATACTAGCAAGATCATAAGGTAAATTTGGCATATTTAAGGTACCATCATCCATATCTATATAATTTGATAGTGATTTACCAATAACCTCAGGTTGTTCATGAATTTCTTTGGACATAAAGTGCTTAAAAATACCTTTTTCAGACAAGGAAACACTTTCAATAATACTTTGTCTCTCTCTATGAACAATAACATCAGATTGATCAAATATATTATAAGAATGACTTTCAATGACAGCTATATCACCATCTTTTAAATACGTAATATTATCAGAATAAGCACTTAAGGAGTAAGTGTCTGAGCCTATATAATTTTCACTATCAGAAGAACCAATGGCAAGAGGGCTTCCACCTCTTACAGCGTATAGCTTCGAAGGATCATTAGCCACAAGAACACCTAGGGCATAAGTTCCTCTAATATCATTCATTGTGGCTCTAATAGAATCGTAAGAGTTTAATCCTGACTTTAGATAGGATGTTATAATATGACATACAACCTCTGTATCAGTATCGCTAGAAAATTCAACGCCAGATTCAATAAGTTGATTCCTTAACTGATTATTGTTTTCAATTATGCCATTATGAACAACGGCCACTTTATCTGTAATATGGGGATGAGCATTTTTTTCTTCCGGTGTTCCATGGGTAGCCCAACGTGTATGACCAATTCCAATGTTACCTGGTAATGAAGTATTTAAAAGCTTTTCCTCTAAATAGCTTAAATTTCCTTTTGATCTGACTCTTTCAATTTTATTATTATTTACAGTGGCTATGCCTGAGGAGTCATAACCTCTGTATTCAAGCCTCTTTAGTCCCTCAAGTAATGTGGGGGAAACCTCTTTATCGCTCACTAAACCAATTATTCCACACATTTTTCTTCCTCATTATTATTTTTTCTTAATTTTTTTGACCAATTGCTTATAAATTTTATAGGCGCTCTCGTAATAGCAAGGGATCCAGATTCAACATCTTTGGAAATAGAAGATCCTGCAGCAATATTGGCATCATCACCAATATTTAAAGGTGCAATAAGAGAAGAATTTGAACCTATAAAGGCTCTTTTACCGATAGTAGTTTTGTGTTTATCCACACCATCATAATTACAAGTAATTGTTCCAGCGCCAATATTTGCATTTTCGTCAATTTCAGCATCACCAATATACGAAAGATGACTTGCCTTAACACCTTCTTTCAAAGAGGAGTTTTTAACTTCAACAAAATTACCAATTTTAGAGTCCTGACCAATTTCAGCACCATTTCTTAATCTACTAAAAGGACCAATAGATGCACCTTGTTTAATAATGGAATTCTCAATAGAACAGAAAGAGTTAACTGTAACATCAGATTCAATAGAGACATTCTTCCCAAAAACTATATTAGCTCCAATCACTACATCCTTTTCTATAGATGTATCCCAAGAAAAAAATACTGTTTCAGGATCCATAATGGTTGTTCCATTTTCCATAAAAGCGTCTCTTAATCTATTTTGATAAATTTTTTCAGCTTTACTGAGGCCTTTTTTTGTATCAACACCAAGAGTCTCCTCATGAGAACACTCGATATAAGTTGAGCTGCCTCCGGAGTTATTATTAATTTCAACTAAATCCGAAAGAATAAATTCTTTTTTAGCATTTTCATTATCTAATAAAGATAGGTTTTTATTAAGGTTTTCAGCCTTAACCATCATAACACCGCCATTACATAAATTAATATTTTTTTCTTTATCATTAGCATCAAGAGCTTCAACAATCTTTACTAACGACTTATCATTAAGAACAAGTCTCCCATATCTTCCTGGATTATCGGTATAAAACCCTAAAACAGAAAGAGTATTCTGATCATTAGATTTAAGTAAATTCTTTAATGTGGTTTCCTTAAGGAGCGGAGTATCACCAAAAACAACCAAAACATTATCAACGTTTGATAAACTACAATCAGCTAATCCAGATTTAACGGCATCTCCGGTTCCCAGTTGGTTTTCTTGAAATGCAATTTTAATATTAGATCCTAAATTGCTTAAGTGCCCAAAAAAATCTTTGTGGTCTTTGTTTATAACAACAACTATATCGTCAAAACCTGCAGACATGATATTTTGTATAATATGATCGATAATAGGTCTGCCAGCAACCTCATGCAAAGGTTTTGGTATAGACGAATTCATTCTCGAACCCTTGCCAGCAGCAAGTATTATAGCTATATTTTTATTATTCATATTTAAGGTAATGCCTTTTAATATAATAGCTTAATATCTAATGAATCATGTCTAATTTGAAATAAACTCTTGTTTCATTATGTAACTTAAGAAATTTATAAGAATTATATATTAACTAATTGGATTATAATGTTTTTTTTTCCTTTCAAAGATGACAACCCTACAAAATCTACACCAATAATATCATATTCAATAATTTCTATATGCTGTTTAATTTACCTTTTTCAAGCATCTTTGAGTCAAAATGAAGAATTTTTTCTAATAAAGAACTACGGCGCAACACCAGTATTATTAATAAATCAGACAGTTTCATATTGGCACTCATCTATAAGCTCAATGTTTTTACATGGTGGGTTAATGCATCTAGGAGGTAACCTTGTTTATCTCTGGATTTTTGGAGATAATGTAGAAGATGAATTTGGTAAATTTAAATTTATTATATTTTATATTCTTTGCGGTATTGGGGCTGTAATAGCTCAAATTCTTTTTAATGTTGAGAGCAATATACCGATGATAGGAGCAAGTGGTGCAATTGCAGGAACACTTGGTGCTTATATTGTTTTATATTCCAGAGCAAAAATATTTGTTTTTGCTTGGATTGTTATTTTTGTAAAGATCTTAAAAATTCCAGCATTCATAGTTATAGGGGTTTGGATAGGCTTACAAATTATGAATGTTTTTGACCAAGGATCATCTGGGGTAGCATATTCTGCCCATATTGGGGGGTTTATATGTGGTGTAATATTAACTCCAATATTTAAAAGAAAGGATACAAAAATCTTTACACTTAAGGATAATAAGTCATATATATCAATGGATGTTGAGGATGAAAATTCTTTAAAACATATTCCAAAATTTGGAAAAGATAAAAAAACAAAAAATAATTTTTGGGATCTTTAATGGAATACTTAGATACAAAATATTTTAGTTACGCTGATCCTGATGACCCTATTCACAGAAAGGCCTTAATACGTTCAATTGAATATGTCTCAGGGCAACCATATCTTTATAATATTTATAAAGAATATCAAAAAAATCCAGATAGATGGGAAAGCTTTTGGGATGGTTGCGTGGATTTATTGGAGCTAAATGTAAAATTTGATGAAGAAAAAATTAAAAATGTACCAAAAGAAGGTCCTTTGATGATCGTTGCAAACCACCCTTTTGGGGTTTTAGATGGTCTAATAATTTGCTGGCTAACAAGTAAAATTCGATCTGATTTTAAAGTTCTAACACATTCATTGCTTTTAAGAGCGCATGAAACAAAAGATTATCTTCTTCCTATAGATTTTAGTGAAGGCAAGAATGCTATGAAAACAAACCTTGAAACTAGAAAAACTGCTAGAAATATTCTTGACAACGGAGGAACTATAGTTGTTTTTCCAGGTGGAACTGTATCCACAACAAAAAAAATCTATAATAAAACGGCCTTTGATCCAGAATGGAGAAACTTTACCTCGCGTCTGATAAAAAGATCAAAGCCAACAATTCTTCCTTTACATTTTACAGGTCAAAATAGTTTTTTATTTCAAGCTGCGAGTCATCTTAGTGAAACTCTAAGATCGTCACTTCTATTTCATGAGGTAAAAAGAAGAATTAATACAGAAGTCCCTGTTATAATAGGTGATCCAATTGAGTATAAGCAAATTGATGAAAATTTATCAAATACTGAATTATCAAAACACTTAAGAGATATTACTTATAAAATAAATCCTATGTGGATTTCAAAAGAAGTTCCACTTGGAAAAGATTTTAAAGAATTTTAATTATTTAAGCATTTCAGGGTAAGGATTAGCAGTTCCTGACATGTTTCCTTTTCCACCATCGTTGTAAATAACCCCATAATGTCTCTCAGAAAATAGCCATTCGCCATTCTCTTTAATATATTTATCTTGATAGACACCAATATTAAACATACCCGTTGGATTACCCTCTTCGTCTTTTTCAGGAAATTGAAGATGCTCAACTATATACCATCTTCCGGTAGCTTTATCCCCATCTACCTCTACAGTTCCATTATGAATCAACTGGGCAACGAAAGGGAAGCCTGACATAGCTTGGACCCATAAACCAACAATAGCTTCTTTTCCCTCTACAGGAGGAATACTCCCTAAATTCCAAAGAGAGTTATCACACCATGTTGAAGACCAATCTGCCTCATCTCGACGACAAACTGCATCTGCATACTTTTCGACTAAATTTCTAATTTCTTCTTTATCGCTCATGTTTAATACCCCTTATGAAAAGCTAGCTTTTGCAACACCTGTTTCATCATAAACAGGCTCTTCTTTTGAGATTTTATATTTCGCAGAAAATGCACTTAATAAACCAACTTCATTTAGCGTTGCTCCCATATTTTTATACCAATCGTCCTCAAAGTGTTTTTTTAGAGATTCTTCACTTTCCCATCTCTCCATCACCCATATCCTTCCTGGCACATATGGATCTAAGGTCCAACTATAATCTTGACACCCTTCTTCTGTTAGCGCTCCTTCAATTAGAGGCTTACATCTCTTCATTAAATCATCAATTTCCTTAGGGTCTACATCAAAAGTTGCTGTAATTATTATGTCTGTTGCCATTTTTAACTCCAAATAAATAAGATGAAAATATTAATGCATTACAATACCAAAAAATAAAGAGTTTATTTAATTTTTTCTTGTTTTAAAAAATTGAATTTATATATAAATCAAACGAATCTGATAGTACTTAATAATGTCAAATTTCTGGAAAAATTTACTTAAGCCTGAAAGTGGCCTCGCAAAATATCTTTTGTTTGCCTTTGTTTTATTTTTCTTTTCTTTAGAATTTCTTCCCTTTTTAAATCCAATAAAAAGTTTTTTAAATGCAGATTCTCTATCCATAAGCATTGGAGACGCAAAATTTTCTGCTTACCTTATAATTCAAGGAATATTAATAATTGCAACTCTGTTATGGATAACTGGCCTTTTATCTGATGTTGCCGCTAAATTTATAAAAAAAATTCCTGGAATCAACTCAAATAATAGAAATCTAATAACAAAAGCTCTTCAAATTCTGATTTACTTTATTGCCTTTCAAATTGGTATGAATTTTCTTGGAATAGATCTTACTGCTTTAGCTGTATTTAGTGGTGCGTTAGGTATTGGCATAGGTTTTGGTCTACAAAAAGTTACTTCAAATTTTATAAGTGGTATTATTATACTGTTCGAGAAAACAGTTCAAAACGATGATTTGATAGAGTTAAATGATGGAACTTTAGGTTTTCTTAGAAATACAGGTTCAAGAGCCTCACTTATTGAAACATATGACGGCAAAGAAGTTATGGTTCCGAATGAAGATCTCATAACAAATAGAGTTATCAATTACACTCATAGCAATAAAAAAGCGCGTATTAAAATTAATATAGGTGTTTCTTATGACTGTGATTTGGAAATAGCGCAAAAATTAATTCTTGAAGCTGCGATTGAGCACCCTAGAACTACTAAAGACCCTGAAGCCCTTTGCTTCCTTGAGGAATTTGCTGATAGTTCAGTAAATTTTATTTTATTATTTTGGGTAAATGACGTTATTGAAGGAAGATATGGTCCGCGAAGTGAAGTACTTTTTTCTATTTGGAATAAATTCAAAGAAAATAATATAGAGATACCTTACCCTCAAAGAGATATTCATATAAAACAAGGTAAAATATAAATGAAAAATTTTAAAATCTTTTTTCTTTTTTTTATATTTACTTATCCACACACAGCTTCTTCTCAAATTGTTAATATGGAATCATCTAGAAAAGAAAATTTAATTGGATCCCATTTGCAAATTAATGTTGGTTTAAACGGCTCAAGCGGTACAGTTGATAGAACAAACTATAGCCTAGAAGGAAGAGTTGATATCAATTCTACTGACTGGCAAAGATTTGCCATTTTTTCGTATAAGAGAGAGGAAAAGGATGACTCAATAACCTCAAATAATACTTTTATGCATTTAAGGGGCGTAAGAAAGCTATCCCCATTAGTTGCAATTGAGGGATTTATTCAGTTAAGCGAGAAACCATTGCAAAAAATTAAAAGAAGGGAGTTAATTGGTGCAGGAATAAGACTTAGTCCATACAAATCAATTAAAATAGGCCTAGGTCTCTTTAATGAGAATGAAGAGAGGATTCTCTCAGAGGCAAGGGAAACAGTTCGAATTAATTCATATCTGACAAATTCTTTTAATATATCTGAAAGCGCCTCATTTGATACCACGTTATATATACAGCCAGATGTAGAAGATTTTTCGGAAATAAGGTCCTATCTTGTTCTTGGGTTAAGGTTAAAGATATCTGAGAGATTTTCATCAATAATAACTTATGAGAATACTTACGATTCATCACCTCCGCCACTTACAGATAAATCAAACTCATTTTATGGTGTGAAATTTAGCTTTGAATATTAATTATTTTTAATTTTCAATACTATAAATAAATAAATTAAAGTAATCTAAAATAGAATCCTTGAAATCAACGCTTAAAAAAGAAGCAAATAATATTCCTAAAAAAAATCCAATTAAAACTCTAATCAATGGAGGTTTCCTTTTTTCTATTGTAAATTTTTTTACTCTTTACAACTCTTTGGTAAGTAGATTGTTTTTGCCTTATAACTCGTGGTTTTTTTGGATGCTTATCCTTCATTACTTTATAAACTTTATAAAATTAACTTTTATCCAATCTTATTCTTTCATCAAAGCGTATCATTAAGTCTGGGTTTATGGATACTGCTTTTTTATAAAACACAATAGCATCTTGGGTATTACCCATTTTTTCAAATACAAGTCCTTTATTGAAGTAAACAGAGGAGATATCTCTAATATTATTTTCTATTGCTTCATCATATTTTGATAAGGCACCTGTAAAGTCTTTAAGTAAATAAAGACTGTTACCTTGATTTAAAAGCGTTTCAGCCTTAATAGATTCATACTTAATGGCTATATCGAATTGCTCAAGAGCTAAATTAGGTTTTCGGCCATTATTATATATAATTCCAAGATTAACTCTTGTTGCGTAAACATGCGCTTCTACTGAAGGTTTTTCAGATAAACTACTCAAGCATATATTAATGGAGGATCTTGAAGAATACCCTTGTTTGGCATGGTTGTAACATGTGGTTGCATCAGTATCACCAAACACAGTAACTGCAGCATTTGAATTAGTGATTTGAATAAATGAAAATAAAATTAAAGTAAGTATATATCTAGTCATTTTAATCCTTAAAAGTCAGTTGAAAATCCTTCCGAAAGATGTCTTTCGGGCCAGAAAAACTCAAGATTCATATTCTTAATCTTCCAAATACCATCAATCTTAACATATTTTTCATCATATAAAGCAAGCCATAAAAAATTACTTTTACCTTCTTCTATATCTGATCCATCCATATTCTTTGTCATACCATCAAGAAGATAAACCCTTCCCTTGGCTTCATTAGGACTAGTAATTTTAACTAAATGATTAGTATTTATATGCATACTTACAAATGGTGTATCAAGCGTATCTTTGAATGTCTCTTTATAATTATTATATATAACATCCTTCCCTACCCAGTCTCCATATGGTCCATATCCACATACAGCACCGTCAGCAAAAACATTCATAAGATTATCAAGATCCCTAGCATCCATAAGATATGAATAACGCAACCTTAGTTCTTTAATTTTCTCGATATCTAATAAATTTTTAAGAGATTTAATCTCTTCACTTGTTAAACTTTCATCGTTACTCATCTCTTTCTCCTTCACAGAATTGATTATATTTAGCTAAGCCCGTACTTGAAATTTTTAATGGAGGATGGATAAGATTAGCATCTATATTTTGTACTGGCGGCAAATAAGAAACCGAGCCAAACGAAGTTTCAAAGACTCTTGGGCTCGTTATAATTGATTTCCAGCTTTCTTTTTCATTATCCATAAGGCTATTTTATTATATATTTCTTAATATTTCAAAGAATATCGATTTCTGTTATATTTTATTATGGATATAGAGAATATGAAGATATGAAAAATAATTTTGATTTAAAAAAATTTAAAAGCTGGTATGAAGTTGAGCCTTTTGAGGACTATGTGGGTCCTTTTTATTATCAAGAAAATGAGGATGGTAATGTTTCGGCATTTGAATGCAAAAAACATCATTTAAACGCCATGGGAACTCTTCATGGCGGTATGATCATGTCTTTTATTGACTACACTTTGTTTGTGATTTCTTTAAATCAAATTAAAGAGCAATCTTTTGTAACGATTTCTTGTTCAACTGAATTTTTAAGGGCCTCTATTAATGATAATATTATTTATGGAAAAGGAAAAATTACCAACCAGACTGGTTCTATGGTTTTTATAAAAGGTGAAATTTTTAATGAAAAAGAGACAATATCAACATTTAGTGGGATATTAAAAAAAATTAAAACTAATTAAATAATAAAATTATTAAAGCAATTATAACTAATGTTGTTATACAAAATCTTACCCTAATATAATTAAAATCAGTTACAGCATTTTTAAAAATATAAATATCTATAAGTAAAAGTATCAAAAATATAAATATTGTTAACAAAATGAATTTTGAATTAGGCATAATCAAGAAGCTAAAAAATATAATTAAAGTTAAAATATTGCTTAAAAAAAATAAATTAATTTTAATTTTTTGATTATTCAAATAAATACCCCAATGAGTTCCGCAAATAAAGCAGGTAATTACTAAGGTATATAGGGATGCTAAATATTCTAAATTATAACCTAGAAAACTATCTAAAGAATTTAATCCAAGTATTGATAGGAAAACAAATGGAATGCTTCCTAAAGCAATTAAAGCATTTGATAAATTTAGTTTAATCATCAATCTTTTTATTTCTTTTGCATCTTTCAGAGCAATATAAAACATTTTCCCAATTAAATTTCCATTTCTTTCTCCACGAAAATTTTTTATTGCAAGTGGAACAAATTTTTGTATCTAGATTTTTTTTTAAAATATTTTTCGACAAAGTAGACCTTATAAAATTAAGTTTTACTCATTTTTTTTCTTTCATTTGGGTCAAGATATTTTTTTCTTAATCGAAGTTTTGATGGGGTAATCTCTAATAACTCATCTTCATCAATATATGCCATCATTTCTTCTAATGACATTTGTTGATGGGGAACAAGAACAACAGCTTCATCAGCGCCTGAAGATCTTACGTTTGAATGCTTCTTACCTTTCAAAACATTAATACCAAGATCATTTTCTCGATTATGTTCACCAACTATCATTCCTTCATAAACTTCAGTCTGGGGACCTAAAAACATTACACCTCTGTCTTGAAGGTGGAATAGCGCATAAGCTACGGCGGGTCCTGTTTCAGTAGAAACTAAAACACCATTTCTTCTACCTTCAATATCACCTTTATAAGGTCCGTAATCGTGAAATATTCTATTAATTACACCCGTCCCTTTTGTTTGAGTTAAAAAACGATTTTGATAACCAATTAGAGCCCTTGAAGGTGCTAGAAAAATTATTCTAGTTTTTCCAGAACCAGATGACCTCATATCACTCATTTCGCCTTTACGTCTATTCATACTATCTAAAACAGAACTTGAGAATTCATCGTCTACATCAATAATAACCTCTTCAATAGGTTCAAGTTTATTTCCTAATTCATCGTTTTTATATAAAACTTTAGGACGCGATACTGTCATTTCATAACCTTCGCGTCGCATTGTTTCAATTAAAACTCCTAACTGAAGCTCACCCCTACCACCAATTTCAAAAGAATCCTTTCCTTGACCCTCTGAAAAAGTAATCGCGACATTAGTTTCAGATTCGGCAATTAGTCTCTCTCTGATAACTGTTGAAGTCACTTTCTTTCCTTCCCTTCCAGCAAAAGGAGAATCGTTAACAGTTATTGTTATTGACATTGTTGGAGGATCTATGGGGGTAGATTTTAACGGGATACTAATTGATGGATAACATATTGTATCTGAAACTGAAGCCTTTGTTAGACCAGCAATGCAAATTATATCACCACAAAAAACTTCATCTACAGGTGTTTTACTTGTTCCTTCGAACTTAAAAAGTTTAGTTAATCTTCCATTTTCAACAGTATCAGAGTTAAGATTAATAGCTTTTACTTGATCGTTAATTTTTGCACTCCCTGAAATAACTTTTCCTGTAAGGCATCTTCCCAGGTATGAATCATAATCAAGCAAGGTCGCAAGCATTGCAAATTCATTAACCTCATCAACCTCTGGAGCATTTACGTGTTGAATTATTAACTCCATAAGATCATTAAGATTATCAGAGCTATCATTCATATCTTTGACACACCACCCCGCCCTTCCAGATGCATAAAGTATTGGAAAATCTAATTGTTCATCATCGGCATCAAGAGATACAAAAAGATCGAAAATTTCATTTACAACCTCATCAGGACGCCTATCAGGTCTATCAATTTTATTGATAATAACAATAGGTCTTAAACCTTGCTTTAAGGCTTTCCCTAAAACAAATTTTGTTTGCGGCATTGGTCCTTCTGCAGAATCAACAAGTAAAATAACTCCATCTGCCATTCCTAAAACTCTTTCAACTTCGCCACCAAAATCTGCATGACCTGGAGTATCAATTATATTAATTCTAATATCTCCCCATGGTATTGAGGTTGGCTTGGCTAGAATAGTTATACCCCTCTCTTTTTCGAGATCGCCGGAGTCCATAACCCTTTCATCTACCTGTTGATTGTCTCGAAATAGTCCACTTTGCTTCATAATTGAGTCTATAAGCGTAGTCTTTCCATGGTCGACATGAGCTATTATTGCAATATTTCGAATTTCCTGATTCATTCGGTATCCATTGTATTTTGAACGGTTTTTATATTGTTAATCCGAAAATAGATAGTTTTATTTTTTATATATAGAATTTTAAATACACTAAGAGTGCTAAAGCCGTAAATACAGGAAAGAGAAATAGACATATAATTCTAAACATTGTTATTTAATCAAAGAATTTAATGATGATTGCAAGTAAAAATTAAATAAAGGCAAATATTATGATATGTGTTTTGGTAAAAGTTAAAGTTAAAAAAAACAAGCAAAAAGAGTTTGAAGAGATATTTAAGTCTCTTTCAAAAGAAATTAGAGAAAATGAAAAAGGAAATATTTTTTATCAGGTTGCTAGAGATAGAGAAAATTTTTTAGAATACTTAATTTTAGAAAAATTTTTAGACCTTGATAGCATAAAAGAACACTCACGAAGCAAGCATGTAGCAGAAGCAAGAAAGTTGTTTAAAGACTGCTTTGACGGTGAACCAATTATTAGACATTATGATTCATTGTAACTATAAATATTTTTTTCAAATAGAGGATTTTTATGAGTAATACTTCAGATTATATTGCTTCTCCATGTATTGGAGTATGCATGCTTCAAAAAAAGAACAATATTACTGCTTGTACAGGCTGCAAAAGAACTCCTCACGAAATTCGTAATTGGACAATTCTCACAAATAAACAAAGAGAAGATATCATTGCTGAGCTCAAAAGTAGATAAATTTAATAAATAAAAGGAAGAGATAGATTACATTTAATACATAAGTTTTTTGATAAACTCTTTATTGGATTTGCAAAGTTACAATTATAACAAACTATATGACCATTCTTTTCAGTTGAAACTTTTTTTTCTTTTTTTTTATTTAATAAATTCAATGGTTTATATCCATCTTCTAACATTAGAACAGTAATCTTTATACTTATCTTTAAATAATTCTCTCATAGCCTCTTCTTCTGGAATAATTTGAAAAATTGTTATGTAAAAAATAAACAAAGGAACATAAATAATTACGCCAAATAAGGATGAAAAATAAATAGCAGATGATAACAATATTGAAGTAAGCCCAAGATACATTGGATTTCGAGTATATTTAAAAATACCTCTAGTGACTAATTTACTTGCATTTTTTGGCTTCATAGGATTAACAGTTGTGTCGATTGCTTTAAATTCTCTAGTAGCAAAAAATATAATTGAAATTCCTAGTCCAAAAAATATAATATAAAGTGTTTGTTGAACATAAAAGTTAAGATGAAAAAAACCAAGGTAATCTCTAGAGAGATAAGTAAGTAATATAGAAATTAAAGCGACTATCGGTGGTGGTATTTTTGTTCTCATTATCTTCTCATAATATTAATATAATTATTTTTTTACCCTTATAATATAATCCACTGCCAAAATATATAAGTAGCGCAAAGCCATAAAATTGTTCCAAAAAATAATTTAGCAAAAAACATTTATTTTTCCTTTAAATATATATTTTAATTTTAAAAATCTTGAGCTGTAGGCCTAAGGACTATCTCATTTGCTGCAACGCCTGGCTTCTGTTCAAGAGCATAAATTATTGCATCAGCTATTCTTTCAGCTGGCTGGGCAAGGTTTGCATATTTAGCCTCGCTCATAAGGTATTCTAACATTTTTTCATCTTTAATTGATGAACCAAGCTCTGTTTCAAATGCCCCAGGAAAAATACAAGTCACTTGAAGTTTTCCGGCGCTTTCTATTCTTAAGCCCTCTGAAATAGCACCAACTGCAAATTTAGTTCCTGAATAAACAGCGCTTCCAGGAATAAGCCTTTTACCGGCAACTGATGAAATATTAATTATTTGTCCGCTACCCCTCTCCATCATATGAGAATAAACAGCATCAATTGCATATAAAACACCTTTAATATTTACATCAATCATTTGATCCCATTCATCTGTTCTTCCTTGTTCGATAAATGATAAAGGCATTATCCCGGCATTATTAACCAAAGAGTCAATACGACCAAAAATATTGATACCGTGATTAACTAAATTATTTAAATCTTCCTTTTTAGTGACATCTGTCGTCATAAAAGCTGCATTCTTAGAACCTAAGGATTCACATAACTCTTTAAGTCTATCTTCTCGCCTAGCACCTAAAATAACTTTTGCACCATGTTCAACACACTTTTTAGCAGTTACCATACCAAAACCTGAACTAGCACCTGTAATTAAAATCACTTTTTCTTCTAAACAACTCATATCTATTACCTCTTATAAAAATTTAGTTAATAATGGTAATTAAAAACATACAAGCTTTAATTTAAAAAACAAATAAGAGTAAAGTGGTGATCCCGAGAGGATTCGAACCTCTGACCTACGGATTAGAAATCCGTTGCTCTATCCAGCTGAGCTACGGGACCATAAACTTAAGAAATAAAATATATCTTATAAGGTTAGATTAATATTAATCAATGAAAAAATAATTTGCGAATTAAGATTAAATGTCTAATATTTTTAGAGGGGGCTCCATGAAAGTTTTAATGACAGGATGTACAGGTCACGCAGGTAGTAATGCATTAAATCACTTTGTTGATAATGGTCATGAAGTCCATGCTTTAGTTAGGCCTCATAATATACCAAATTTAAAAGAGCGAGAAAATGTAAAATGGATTTCCGGTGGATTTGCTGATAGTGAAATTATAAGTGAAACTGCTAATAATTGTGATGCTGTAGTTCATATAGGCGCATCACATGATGAAGAAATGGAGAAGCTTGATAAAAATTTTATAAACTCTGTTGAGCAAGCTTTTAGTGGTACCGGAAAGGTATTTATAACAACAAGTGCAAGTGTTGTTTATAATGACACAAATGGTAATCCTCGTGATGAAAGAGAGCCTATTGAAAAACCTCATCCACTTCGTGCATGGCGTGCGCGCCATGACTTGGAAGTTGTTGGATTATCCGAGAAAGGCATAAGAGGTATAAGTGTAAGACCTGGGCTTATATATGGAAATGCAGGTGGTTGGCTTGCAGGTTTAATATTTAGAGCTAAAGATACTGGAAAATCGTTACATATTGGAGAAGGAACTAATTTAGTAAGCAGTATACATGTTAATGCTCTTTCTGATCTTTATCTAAAAATAGTTACAAACGAAAATGCCCAAGGAATTTATAATGCTGCTTCCGATGAAGTAACTTGCAGTAAAGATTATGCTACTTTTATTGCGGATTATTTTGGCCCAGGCATTGAAACTGTTTGTTGGCCTCTTGAAGACGCTCGTAAAACGATGGGTGAGCTTGCTGACTTATCTTGTATAGAATGCATTATAACATCTGATCGTGCGCGTAGTGAATTAAACTGGTTACCAATAGCCCCGAGTGTAGCTTCAGAATTATCAGTAGGTTCTTATAAAAAGGGTCCATTGATACCATACTCACATTAAGAGGTTTTATGATAAATAAAATACAATTACTGTTAAGCGCTAACGACCCTCTGAATAAAGATAAAATTTCTGATTTAATTGTTGATGAATGGAATTCTATAAAGCAAAAATTATCAAATATAACTCATCGTCGAGCAGTTAGAGTAAAAGATGACCCAACTGCAATTGTTCCTCAAGACGGTCAACCAGATGATCCTATAGAGCAGCCATCTTTTGATATAATGTTTGAAATTAGAGGAGAAGAAATATCTTATGATCATCTTACTGATTCTTTAGAAGGTTTCGGTGATAAATTAGAATCTTTGATAAATAAAAATTGTTCTGCAGTACTTTTAGGTAAAGAGTATATAATTGTTCCTGGAAGTGAGCCTCTTTTTCTTAATATGGTTTTAAGAAGACCTAACGAATGGTCGAGAGAAGATTGGCATAAACATTGGCTAGAACATCATGCAGCAGAAGTTTTAGAAAATGTCTCAGGATTGCAAGGCTATAGACAATTCCATGCTGATGAAAAAGCTTCAAAGAGAGCTGCTAAAAAAATTGGTCTTGGAATTTACGATTATGAAGGTACGGCAGAAGGATATTATTCTGATATAGAAAAATTCTTAGAAACTTTATCAGATCCTGAAGTTTCAAAAGACACTGGTTTTATTGATCACCGAAGATCAGTGATGTGGCTTTATAATATTTATGAGTAAAAATTGGATTAGAATTGCTAATATTTCAGGAGCTTATATGGCTCTTTTAATTGGCGGTGCTTTTGCCACAGGCCAAGAAGCAATGCAGTTTTTTGTTGCCTTTGGTTTTAAAGGCTTAATTGGATTAATAATTTGCGGACTAATAATGGTCTACACTTGCTATTCACTTTTAAATGCCGGAAGAAATAATGATTTAAAAACTAATGAAGATGTATTTCGTTATTTTTGTGGTCATTGGCTAGGCGTTTTTATGACATGGTACACAATGATTATGATTATTGCTGTTTACGGAGTCATGCTTGGGGGTGTTGGCGCTACCTTAGAGCAAGCGTATAATATACCAAATATCATTGGATCAAGCTTTATGGCAATTTGTACAACTATTACATTACTGCTAGGCCTAAATAAAATCATAAAAATTCTTGGAATTATTGGACCTTTAATCATCCTTTTTACCGTATCCTCAGCAATTATTAGTTTATTTAATGACTCATCGACTTTAAAGGCTGGAATTACTTTAGTAAGTAGCTTAGATATTTTAAAGGCTTCAGATAATTGGTTTTTTTCTGCAATTTTATACTCTGTGTTTTCTCTTCCTGGCTTATATGGTTTTTTACCACTAGTTGGATCAACAACTAAGAGTGGACTTGAAGTCAAAACTATTTCACTTTTTGGTCCTTTGTTATTCACCGCTGTAATGGCAATAGTTGTTTTAGCTCTCTTGGGAAGCATCAAATCTGTATATAATACCGAGGTTCCAATTCTTGTTTTAGCTACTAATGTTTTTCCGATTTATGGATCTATATTTGCATTTGTTATATTTCTTGGCATTTATTCAACCGTTACACCTTTGATTTGGACAGTATGCAGAAGATTTTTTGATGAATATACAATGAATTTTAATTTATTAGCTATCCTCTTAACCTCAATTTGTTTATTTGGAGGTAATTTATTACCTTTTGGAAAACTTATAAATATAATTTATCCTTCAATAGGATATATAGGCTTAATACTATTTATCAGTTTGGTTTTTAAAGATTTAAAATTTCAAAAAGCTAAATAATTTTATCCAATGGATAAAGAGGTCTTTATAAAATAATTCTTATTTAACTTTTTCAATCTTAGTTAAGAATTTGCCTACTAAAATAGCATCTTCATAACTTAAGGGCTCGGCAATCATTTTAGTGCCTGGAAAAATTCCATTTGGATTAGTTAAAAAAGCAGTAATTGATCTAGAATCCCATATAACACTTGTTCGACTGTCTGAAGTCATGGCGACTGAATATGGATAATTCGTTAAAGATCCTGATCTTCTTCCTGCAATAGACTCTAGATGGGGACCAATATTATTTCCGTCTATAGCTTTTAAATTATGACAGCTAAGACACTTTTGATTATATAATAATTCAGCTTTTATTGGGTCATAAGGAGCTCTAAAAGCAATCATTGTTTCTTCATTCTGCATAACACCATGTAGCTTAAGTCTTTCATCAGCACTAGAATTTTCAGGAATTTTAAAAGGTACGGAGATATTTTCTTGATCTTTTTTTGTTGGGTTTCCAGGTCTTAACCTTATTATTTTTCCATTTGAAGAGTCTGTAGAGGCATATATATAACCATCAGGACCAGTTTCAATAGATCGAATTCTTTCATTAAGATTAGGAAGCAAATTTTCTTGCTGTATTATTTTCTTATTTTTTATTCTTAAACGTATAATAGTTTGCTCGCCAAGTACCCCTAGAAAAAAATCTCCATGCCAATTAGAAAAAACATCTTTATCATAATATGTAAGGCCAAAAGGAGATATTGAAGGACTCCAAGATATTACTGGATCAACGAATCCAGAGGCGTTTTGTACTTCTGATAGAGCTTTACCTGAGTAATCAAAGCCCCAGCTCACAAGAGGAAATCCATGGTTCCCCCCTGGTTGAATAATATTTAATTCATCTCCTCCTTTTGGACCCATATCAACAGCCCACAATTGACCCTTACCATCTAAAGTTAGGCCACCAACAGATCTTAAGCCCAGTGCCCATAATCCATCTTTAGAATTAGGGTTGTTAAGTTTAATTAAATTATCTTTTGGTATGGATCCATCACGATTTATTCGAATAATTTTGCCTATATCTCCATCAAGTCTTTGAACCATATTATATGCATGCTGACCACTTGAGCCGACTGCAAAAATAAGAGATTTATCTTTTAGAAATAAAAGCTTTGTAATATTTGGTCCTCCTGTTGGAGCTGCAGGAGAAGTATTATATATTTCCTCTCCATCCACTAAAGAGTTATTTTCAAGCCTGGCTCTATAAACAACTCCAGTTCGATTGGTTGTATTTCCCTTGGTATAAGACAAATAAACTAGTGAATTTTCTTTAAAATCTGGATCAATTTTAATATCTAATAATCCATCAAATGGACTTGAAGAAATAACATTTGGAACATTCTTTATTTCATTTATAACTTTACCATTTCGGACCAGTTTAAGTTTTCCAAGTCTCTCTGTAACCAACATATCTCCGTTTGGTAGCCAAGAAAATGACCAAGGAAAATCCAAACCCCTAACATAATCCTCTACCCAAAAAACCCCTTCAAATGGCTTTATGGTACTTTTTTCATTTTCATTATCTCCACAGCCAGAGATTACTAATGATAGAAGGATTAAAATTAGTTTTAATTTATTCATTTTACTAAATTAATTTAACTGATACTTTTTGTCTCTATTAATTTTAATTACATAGTATAAAAATAATCGTTACCTAACAAAAGAAAGTTAATTTATGAACTCAAAAGATTTATCTAAATATTTAATTGATAGCCTTTTTTTAAAGTTTATTAGTGCTTTTAAAACATATCATTGGACTCAGGATTTATACGATCTTCACTTTTTAAAGAAAAATTGCTCTAATCAATTAAAAGAGGAGTTAAAGTTAAATAACATAACCTCTAATATACTTGAGCTTTATTATAAGTCATTTGAAGAATCTATATCTACAGTTCCAAAAAATAAAAATCCTAAGAAATTTTTACTTTTAACTGAAAGCCTCGTTTTTTTATCACAAAAACACGACAGGGTGATTACTGATATCGGAAAGGATAGTATTGAGGCAAGTCAAATATTGAATGAGTATTTAGATAATAGGTTAAAACTTAAAATTGAATTAGAAAAAGATTTTCCTAGTCTTACAAAAGAAGATATTGAAAAAAAAATTAATACCTACCAAAATTCAATTTGGGATTTTTTTAATAAAACAATGGTTATCTATTTAGAGTACGAAAATGAAGCTCTTATAGTTTGGAAAGAAAACGATCAACAGTCAATATTTATAAAATCAGAAGCACCAAAAAAAGATGAAATTAATTAATTTGCTCCCAAGTGTGAACTAAACACTTCCAAGAACCATCTTCTTGTTTTCTTAAGACATCCAAATATTTACCCTCAGAGACGTTATCCTGAATTGCTCCCTCTGAAGCAATTGAAGATGCTCCATCTTTAAAGGTAAGATTAACAGTTAGGTGTGAATGAATTATAGCTATATCGCCAAATATCTCAAATTCTTTAGGGCTATTATTCGTAACAGTATAGGTAGCTGATTCAAAAACTGGACCAAGAAATTTCCGATAATTTTCTTTGCCTTTTATGACAACACCGCCAGGGGGCATTAGTGTAATATTTTCATCTAAGCCATCAACATAGCCATCCAAATTACTAGTTTCTACTGCAGCATCCCACTGAGCAAAAAGTTCTTCAATTTTAGCAATTTCTATTTCATTATTATCACTCATTGTAACCTCGTTTTAATTAATCCCAGTTTATAACAAAATCATTTGTATTAGATTTTATGGGTAAAGTCATTTTTTTTTCAGGTGTCCCAATGTACAAATACCCAATAACAATATCATTATCATCCAAACCATATGACTTTGAAATTTCTTTATTAAAGGATATCAAACCAGTTCTCCAAATACCTGAATACCCCATTGAATGAGCTGCTATCAACATATTTTGAGCTGCTGCTCCAGCAGATAATATTTGCTCAATCTCGGGAACTATATGATGCTCCTTAATAGAAGAAACAACAACTATTATTAAAGGAGCTCTATAAGGGGCATTAAGAATCTTATCTTCACTTTCTTGTGCTTTTTTAGCATCAATCTTCTTAAGAGCACTTAAAGAGGCTCTAGCTAATTTTTCTCGTCCCTCACCAGAAACTTTAATAAACTTCCAAGGTTTTAAAGATGCATGGTCAGGGGCCCTTAATGCGGTTTGAAAAATTAATTCTAACTCTTCTTTGGATGGTGATGGCTCATTCAATCTTGGTGATGATTTTCTAGTTAATAATGTTTCAATTGTATCCATATGAAAAAACTCAAAAATTAATGTGTCCAGGGAGTTTTTTTATCATAAGAAAAATTATCAGAATACGATTTAGGTTTAATTTTATGTTTTTTTGGTTCTTTAACGGTGTAATCAATAGAGTTCTTTTTAGCATAAGAAATTGCAAGCTCTTTAGTGCTAAACTTCATTTTGACTTGATTTTGAGTATCACTTGATGAAGTCCAATTCATCAAAGGTTCAATTTCAGTCTTAGATACTCTTTTAAACTCTAAAATCCACTTTTCAGATTTTTTATTTCCAGACTGAGTAACAGATTTTGATGGTTTATAAATTAATGCTTTCATTTTTAATTAGATAGCCAGCTGCCATGCGCTCCAAATGGTACTCTTTGAGGTAAAATAACTTCGCCAATAGGTTTTTTATCAAAATTTTCTGTATCTACAATAATTAATTTTGATTTATCAATATTTGCATCATAAACAATTGCCATTATCCAACCTTTGTCCTCTGATAGGTCTTTATTTTTTGGAACAAAAATAGGCTCTCCGCCAAATACATTCTCACCTAAGTCATGGTCTAGTCGTTTATTATTTTCTAAATCAAATTTATACAGATATTGATCAAATGTTAACGAATCTGCTTTTTCATTAAGAGCCATAGCATAGCCATTCTTTGCCTTAAGTCCGACAAGTCTGTCATCAACCCTAGCAAAATCACAAGGCCTATCATCGATCTGTTCTTCAAGACAGCTTCCTGATGTTAAGTTGATAGTCCACTTCCAGAGCTTACCAGTAGTGTCTTCTCCACCATAAATTTCATCCATACCACCAACCATTGCCTTGTTTTGTCGGCAAACATGAAGAATAATACTATCCCCTTCTTCATAAGCATTCATTGGATGAAAAACAAAACATGGATTAATTTCTATCCATTTTATATCAGAATTTGAACCATTTCTGGGCATAACTCCTAATCTTGCGCCACACTCTGGTTTAAAACCAAAAGGATCAGATCCGTTAACCGCCTCATCAATATCAAATACTAGCGGTAAGTCCATAAAAATTACATAATTTCGAGTTATATTCCAATCATGCATCATAACTGGTCTTGGAATATCTATTTCCTCTGATTGAACTAGCACACCTTCCTTTGAAACTCTATGATATGTTAAGTATGGTTTTTTCATCATCTGATATCCAAAAAACAACAGCTCCCCTGTTTCGGGACAAATCCTCGGATGAGCTGTCATAGGGCCATTGAGTTTACCGTTAAAGTCATAAGAGTCGATAGTATCTAAATTCTCATCGACTGACCATGGAAGATGAGCCTCTTCAAGAGTTAAAATTTTACCTGCATGCCGAATTACATGAGTATTTGCTGGTGAAGCCTTTAAGTCAAAAGAGCTTTCCATCATGCCCATATCATTTTCATAATAAGGCGTCCTTACATACTTATTCATATACGAAGCTCTGCCATTTTCAATATTCACACCATGAAGCATTCCATTACCAAAAAACCAATGATCGCTATAACCTGATACTGGATTCATTCCATTCCTTAGGTACATTCCGTTTATTTCACTAGGAATTTCTCCATTAATCTCAAGGTCTTTTACAACAATCTCGTCTTTAACAGGCGCCCAATTACCCTTTAAATGCCAAGGCGTTTCTTTATTAGGCATACTTTTATTATTTTGAGGAATTAACCTCATAATTTTATTGAGTACAGGTTTTGGTAATTTGAAAAGTAATTTAGTAGCTGCAGCTTGAATACTCATTTTAACCTCGATGATTTTTATTGTTGTTATATTTTAAATTATAGTTTCAAATATAAACATATTTATAACTTTGGGGAAATTAAATGAATAAAATACTATCTTTTTTTATAATTATACTAATTTCAATAAATACAAATGCCAAAATTACTACAAAACCAGTTCTTACACTTGATACAGCCTCGAAAATGGCTGATTCATGTATAAGTTTAGCAAAAGAAAAGGGTTGGAAGGTAAATATTGCAATCTATGAATCCCCAGGGTCATTAAAATATTATGTATCTATGGATGGCACGTATCCAGCTTCAGAGGAAATTTCAAGACTAAAAGGGAAAACATCTGCTGGTTTACCCTACACTACTGCAGAATTAAGCGATATGGCCTTTGAAGGCGACTCTGCAAATAATGGTATTCTTACATTACCAGGTGTTGTTTTGTTAAAGGGCGGTGTTCCAATCATTCTGGATGACGGAACTCATATTGGCGGTGTTGGCGTTTCAGGTGATAGTGGTGGAAATGATGAAAATTGTGCTAAAATTGCCTCTGATATTGCAAAAAAACTAATGGCTAAATAAAAATCATGTATATAAAAAAAATTTACAAACTCATTTTAAAATTATCAATCATTGCATTAATCTTTAATCAAAATCTATATGCCGAAACTCTAATAGTAAACATAGAAAGTAATTACGATAAAGGCTTAGCTCTTATAGGTATTTACAATAAAAAAGAGCATTTTGGTAAAGCAAAAGTTAATCAAAAACTTAATTCTGAAAAAGTTCTTACAGGAGCAGTAACAAAAATTACAAATAATAAAGCTCAAATTAAATTTGATATTCCTTTTGGATCCTATGCTCTGTCTGGCTTTCAAGATTTTGATAATAATGGTGTGATGTCAGGAAATTTCTTAGGAATTCCCAAGGAACCTTTTGGTTTTTCGAACGATGTAAGAGGAAAATTTGGTCCTCCAAAATGGAATGATGCAGTATTTATCTTTAATACCTCAAATCAAGAAGTTACCTTAAAACTAAAAAAACTATAATAAATCAATTATTTAAATTATAAAATTAATATACTAAGGAGAATAAAGTGGAAACTATTACATGTTTTTTTAATTTTAGAAGCCCTTATGCTTATCTTGGAGTGAGGAAGGCTTTAGAAAAAAATATAAAATTTAAATTTATTCCAGTCTGCTACCTTCCAAAAGAGCTATTAAAATTTTTGGCAGATGGTGCTGAAAATGAATACAAAAGATCTTACCTATTTGAGGATTGTGAACGATTATTTGAAGAAATAGGAATAAAAAACGTTAGCAAAATCATCACAAAAGAGGCTAATTGGCCTAAAGTTCATGCATCTTGGTTATGTGCAGAAGAAAATGGTTTTGGGGATGAATTTATGATTGAAGCCTTTGATGCAAGATGGAAAAATAATCTTGATTTAGGAAAAAATGAGGTTATTGAGGAAATTTGTAATAAAATTGGTTTTAGTAAAGACTTAGGCTTAAACGCTATGAACGATGAAAATTATGATACAAAATTAAAATCATTTACTAAAATTATGAGAGAAAATAAGGTTTTTGGTGTGCCTACATTTTTGTATAAAAATGAGAGGTATTGGGGGCAAGATAGAATTGAAACACTCTATAATAGAATTTTAAAAGATAAATGACGCTAACCTATTCATCAATGTTACCACTTGGGAATACAATCCCT
>ERZ802827.67-NODE-67-length-53821-cov-53.6458_pt1 | contig 53821 bp, 61 predicted proteins | sample MGYA00345652_ERZ802827 | MGnify/ENA primary metagenome ERZ802827 (study PRJEB30503, sample SAMEA104212372) | marine metagenome | biome: Westerlies Biome; feature: [SRF] surface water layer (ENVO:00010504) within the epipelagic zone...; material: water (ENVO:00002006)... | reverse complement strand
GCACATCGTCTGCAGCGGAAATTGATTTCCTTGATGTGCCAACTTTTATGAGAAAACAAGTAGACTAATATGCTTCACTTTCCAGTACTACTGGAAGAGTCTTTAGATTTCCTCATCCATAAAAATAATGGTAACTTCATTGATTGCACTTATGGAAGGGGTGGGCATACCAAATCCATACTAAAAAAAATTTCAAACGAATCCCATCTGACTTCATTTGATAAAGATCATGAAGCATTTGAGGATGCGTTAACAATAAATGATAGTAAATTTACGCCAATACATGATTCATTTAATAGACTTCAAAAATACTTCAAAAACAGAACTGTAGATGGAATTTTTTATGACCTAGGAACTTGCTCTACTCATTTTGATGATGATTCTCGAGGCTTTAGTTTCAGAAATAATGGCCCACTAGATATGAGATTTAATACAACGTCAGGCAATCCCCTTAGCGTATGGATTAATGAAGCTACACAAGATGAGATTATGGAAATATTATATAAATATGGTGATGAAAAACATGCAAAATTAATCTCAAAATCAATTATTAAAAAGCGAGAAATTAAAAAACTTAAAACTACAAAGCAACTCTCAAGGATCATCGAAGAAATTTATCCTGAAAAAAGAAAAAAGATACATCCAGCTACAAAATCTTTTCAAGCGTTTAGAATTTTAGTAAATGATGAACTAAACCAATTGAGAGAGTCACTTGAGCAAGCAAGCCAAATTATTAAAAAAGATGGAATTATTGCGGTCATTTCATTTCACTCACTAGAAGACAATATAGTGAAGAATTTTTTCAGACCAAGTATTAAAAATTTCCCAAAAGATATTCCACTTAATTCAATTGAAAACAAAGATTTTAAATGTATAGCAAAAAAAATAAGACCATCAAAAAATGAAATTGAAAAAAATGCGAGGTCAAGAAGCGCAATTATGAGAGTTTTTAAAAAAATATGATGAATAAGCTTCAATACACATTGTTAAGCATAATGCTATTTTTAGTTTGTTTTCTTGCATTAGAACAAATAAAACTATCTTTTGAGATTAATAGATTGCATACAAATCAAGAAAATTTACATGTTGAATATCAAAATTTTAAAGATTCAAATCTTAAATTAATCACTCAATTTCATACAGAAAATTCTCCGGCTATGATTGAGAAACAGGCAAAAGAAGATTTAGGGATGGTTAAGCAAAAAGCAAAAAAAATTATTATCGAAAATCATAAAGATGAAAAAAATTAATTTTTTAAATTGGAGGCTAATATTAATATGTACATGTTTAGTTTTTTCTATTATTGCTGTCTCTTACAAAGTTATTTCTGTTCAAATTGAAGATAGCTTATTTCTGAAGAATGAAGGAAAAAAAAGGTATATAAAGTATAGGACTATTAACCCGGTAAGAGGGACTATCTATGATAGAAATAATACTCCGCTTGCTGTGTCCATTATAAATTACGATTTATATGCTTTGAACGGGCTGAATACTGATAGATATTTAAAACTTAAAGACGCTATCAGTATTCAAGATGATATCTTAATAGACGGTTCATTTTCACAAAAAACTTTACTTAAAAAAGGACTAACACTTGATGAACAAAAAACTATAAATGAATTACATTTTAATAATATTGAAATTGAGATCAGGCATAGTAGGCATTATCCTTTGGGAGATCAAATAGCACCACTTATTGGCTTTTACGGAAAAGATCGAGCTCAAGAAGGTATTGAGAAGAGTTATGACTCTGTCCTGTCTGGCAAGAATGGTAAGCAAAAATACTATACAAATGCTAAACAAAAAATTATTTCTAAGCCAATTGAAGTTATTAAGACCATTCAGGGACAAGACATTCAATTAACCATCGATTCCACGATTCAATTTTATGCATATAAATATCTTGTAGAAGCCATCACTAATAACAAAGCCAAGGCTGGAACAGTTTTAGTTTTTGATAACAAGAGTGGAGAAATTCTAGCTATAGCAAGTTACCCCTCTTACAATCCAAATAATCCTAAGAGAGAAATACAAAAGAATAGAGCACTGATTGAGGCATATGAGTTGGGATCAGTTTTGAAACCCATTGTTTTTTCAAAGGCAATAGATAAGAAAATTTTTAGTCCTGATGCACATATTGAAATTCCAAGAAGACTTGAATTAGGAAATACAATTATCACTGATCCTAAAATTTATGAAAAATTAACTCCAAAAGAAATTGTTGCATACTCAAGCCAGGTGGGAGCCTCAAAGATTGCTTTAAAGCTTGGATATGAGGAGTTAAAAAATAATTATTATAGTTTTGGTTTTACCAAGCCTATTTCTATTAATTTTCCATCTGCAGCTTTTGGCCTTATGAATGCAAAAGAAACTGTATCTGATAGAGAGTTAGCTAGTCTTGGATATGGATATGGATTAAAAGTCAGCCCATTTCAATTGACTGCAGCTTATTCAACTTTTGCAAATAACGGAATTCGTAAAGAATTTAAATTATTAATGAATGATGAAGTTACTTCACAAAGAGTAATATCTGAATCATCTGCAAGACATACTCTTGAAGCATTACAGAAAGTTGTCAAAATAGGAACTGGTAAAAAAGCAGATATTGTTGGATTTACTGAAGGTGGAAAAACTGGAACGGTTCACAGAACTGTTTCCGGTGCAGGCTATGCAGATGATCTATATAGAGCTTCATTTGTTGGTATTACGCCGTTATCTGAAGACTCATTAACAATATTTGTGTCTATTGAAGATCCAGGTTTAAATGCATATTCTGGAGGAATGATTGCAGCACCCTTATTTGCAGAAATAGCTGAAAGCTCGCTCAACTATTTAGGTTTTATAGAAGATGAATAAATTTGAGGAAATTTTAGGAGTAACTCTTTTGCCCGGAACAATTATTTCTAATGCTACAAATTCAACAAAAAAAGTAAAAAAAAATTCCATCTTTTTTGGTCTTCAGGGCACTAATATCCATGGAAGCAAATATATAAAAGAGGCTATGGATTTAGGAGCATCGGTTGCAGTTCATAATGATGTAAATTACAAATACTCAAGTGATAATGTATTTTATATAGATGATTTAGAAGAAATAAATGAATATCTCTTAAAGGATAAAATTTATTATTTTTTAGAAGAACTTTATAAAGTATATGGACTTAAAGACAATAACAACTTTTATGCTTTTACTGGAACAAATGGAAAAACATCTTCAGCATATCTTTGCCACCAAATCTTAACAAATGAAGGCTTTAATTCACTTTATATTGGCACAATTGGGACTCAATATAAAAATCAAGAAACTAATCAATCCATTTTTAAAAAAACAACTCCAGATATTTTTGAATTATTTGAGATTTTTAATTTTTATAATTTTCAAGATTCTATTTCTATTTGTTTGGAAGTCTCATCTCATGCATTAGATCAAAAAAGACTTAAAAATTTGAATCATTTTAATTCAGCTTCAATCTTAAATATTAAAAAAGATCATCTTGATTATCATAAAGACATTCAAGCCTATACAAATTCAAAGTTTGAAATATTTAAAATTTTTTCTACAATCAACTTAATCAATGATGAATTAAAGCCAGTTATTTCTGACTATTCTTTTTTAGATGATCCCAAGTTTTGTTTAACAACTATTTCAAACGTAAATAGACTTGCTGATATTCATTACACAATTTCTAAAACATCTCTTCAAAAATCAGATTTTGATATAACCATTAATAACCCTCCGATCGGATACCATCCAGGTAGAAAGAAAACTTATAAATTTAGATGTTCTTTAATTCCTGATTTTAATATTAGTAATCTTGTATTTGCAATTTGCTCGCTAGGATTTTCTTCTTTTTCAGATAGTAATATTAATGATTTATCATATTTAAAGCTTCCAAAAGGTAGAGCAGATATTATTCAAAATATACCGATAAATGTAATGATTGATTATGCTCATAACCCTGATGGCTTTAGGATATTTTTGTCGGGTATCAGGGATTATTATGAAAGCTTAGTTATTGTTTTTGGATGTGGTGGAGATAGGGATAAACTTAAAAGACCAGAAATGCTGCAAGTAGCTTTAGAATACGGCAGAGAAATAATATTTACTTCCGACAATTCAAGAAGTGAGGATTTTAATGATATTTTATCAGATGCAATAAGAGGCAACGATAACAATAAAGTAACAGCAATAGAAGACAGAAAAAGAGCAATTATGAAAGGAGCTGAATTAATAAAAGACAATGATTGTTTAGTTATTCTTGGCAAGGGCCATGAAGAAACTCAAGAGATAAAAAATTCAATTATTTATTTTAGTGATTATGAGGTAGTCAATGAAATTTATAAGTAATTCTAATCAACTATCAAAATTTCTTAAAAAGCCAATTAAAAAGAATATTGAAATAAAGTCTATATCTGTTGATACACGAACTTTAAAAAAGAATTCTTTGTTTATCGCAATCAAAGGCGCTTCTTTTAATGGGAATGATTATGTTAATGAGGCTCTTAAAAAAGGCGCATGTTTGGTAATTACGGACAATAAAAAATTTAAAGACTCAAAAAATACTAAACTAATTTTCGTCAATAACTCACTCGCAGCTTTAAAAAAAATAGCAAAAAATATTATTAAAGATTATCAAGGTAACGTTATTGGTATTACAGGAAGCAATGGGAAGACAACCACCACAAGAATAATTTCTAATTCTTTAGAGAGAAGTTCCAGAACTCTTAAGAATTTTAATAATGAAATTGGAATGCCCTTAAGCATCATGAATGCTAATCCAAAATCAAAAAATCTTGTTATTGAGATGGGAGCTGCAAAACCAAAAGACATTCATTATTTGAGCTCTTTTCTAAAGCCAGATATTGGAGTGATAACAAATATAGGTAACTCACATCTAGAAAATCTTAAGAATATACAGGGCGTCTTAAGCGTCAAGTCAGAATTAGTATCAAATATTAAGAAAGGTGGATGTCTTATTGTTCCTTCTGATAATAAAAGCCATTTAAAATTTTGGAAAAATATAAGAAAAGATATAAAAATAATTACTTTTGGCCTTAAAGAATGCGCAGATTTTTATCCTGTGGATATTGATTATGACTTAAACAAATTAAAATTTACTATTTATAGTGATAAATATAGTTCTGAAATCAAAATAAATTCTTATATGCTAGGCGAGCATAATGTTTTGAATATTTTAGCAAGCTTCGCCGTTTCAAATTATTTAAATTCATCCCTAGATAAATTTCTTACTAGCTTAAAAAGTAGTCAAAATTTACCAATTAGACAAAGGCAATTAAAATGGATAAATGGTTCTTTGCTTATAGATGATTCTTATAATGCAAATCCAGATTCGGTAAGAAAATCTATTGATCTTTTAAATACATCTTCAAAAAGAAAAATTTTATTACTTGGAGATATGCTTGAACTAGGAAGACTTAAAAGGAATATGCATATTGAAATAGGAAAATATGCACTTACAAAAAAAATTGACATTCTTCTTGGTTTTGGAGATTTATCAAAATATGCTGTAGAAAGTTTTGGTAATAACGGAAAGTTTTTTGATAATGAGAAATCATTGAAGCAGTTTTTGAATGATAATATCAATTCTAGAGATGTTATTCTGATTAAGGGTTCAAGAGGAATGAAGATGGAGAGATTTATAAATGTTTGAATATTTAGGAACAGTTTTAGTTAGTATTGATCCTGGGTTTGATGTACTGAGGTATCTTACCGTGAGAACACTTGGCGGAACAGTAACAGCTCTTTTAATATCAATCCTTTTAGGACCAATAATAATAAATTTATTAAAATCCATGCAGTTTGAGCAACATGTTAGAAAAGATGGTCCTAAATCTCATTACAAGAAATCAGGCACACCAACAATGGGTGGGTTGTTAATAATTTCATCATTAGTAATTTCAACTTTATTATGGGCAGATTTAAGCAATAGATACATCTTGGTTGTTCTATTTGTAACACTTGCCTTTGCATCCATAGGTTTTCTAGATGATTTTATTAAAATTAAAAAGAAAAGCTCAGATGGCCTTTCATCAAAACAAAAAATTGCTATACAAACTTTTTTTTCATTTATAACAATGTATTATTTATTCTACTCTGCTGAAACACCTCCCGAAACTTCTTTCATTGTTCCTTTTTTTAAAGATTTAATTATTCCTATGAGTCCATTCATTTTTATCTCATTTGGCATGTTGGTTCTAATTGGTTCTTCAAATGCAGTTAATCTTACGGATGGCTTGGATGGATTGGCAATTTTACCTTCGGTCTTAATTGCTGGTGCTTTAGGTCTTATAGCTTATAGCATGGGAAACCAAATAATTGCTGATTACTTATACCTTCCTCATTTAGAGCTCTCAGGAGAATTAATTGTTTTTTGCGGAGCTTTGATAGGTTCAGGTATTGGATTTCTTTGGTACAACACATATCCTGCTGAAATTTTTATGGGCGATATTGGATCATTAACACTAGGTGCTATTCTTGGAATTATTGCAGTAATGCTTCGACATGAGCTTGTATTTGCAATTATGGCCGGCGTCTTTGTAATTGAGACAATGAGCGTTGCAATACAAGTTATTTCTTTCAAAACAAGAGGAAAAAGAGTTTTTTTAATGGCACCAATTCATCATCACTATGAATTGAAAGGATGGCCCGAACCTAAAATAATTGTGCGCTTCTGGATAGTAACACTGGTATTGATTCTTATTGCTTTAGCGACTTTAAAGTTAAGGTAATCTTTCAATGAAATCCTTAATTTACGGTTATGGGATTACAGGTAAATCATTTGAAAGGTATTTAAAAAAAACAAAAAAAAATTACGATATTTATGACATGAATATCCCAGAATACTCTAGTGAACCTAATCTCGACCTTTATGATGTTATTTATTGCAGTCCAGGCATTCCTAAAGCTGAATTCTTAAATTTAAAAAAAAATAACATGGTCATGACGGATCTAGATATTTTCTTTATTGAAGATGAGTCTATTAAAATTGGAGTTACTGGAACAAATAGAAAAAGTACTACATGTTTTCATTTGTTTCAGATCATAAATTTAAATCACTCAGTTAATCTAGTTGGTAATATTGGAAATCCAATGCTTGACGTAATCAATAATGGAAAGAAATATTCAATAATTGAGTTGTCAAGCTATCAACTAGACAAGATGAATCAAAATAAACTTGATTATGGTGTTTTATTAAATATATCCCCAGATCATATCGATTATCATGGTAACTTTGAAGAATATAAAAAAGTAAAAGAAAAAATACTAAGTTCAAAAAATTTTTCAAATGAAAATGATCCATACAAATTACAAGAGTGGATAACAGGTGATGCGCCTCAAAATGTTAATTTAACTGATCTTCCTTTTAGATTTCAAAAAATAACAAGCTCGATTATCAACGATTCAAAATCAACAAACTCAGATTCTTTAGCCTATGCAATAAAAAAAGCTGAAGACTTATTCTCTAAAAATTACTCACTAGTTTTATGTGGCGATCCAAGCAAAGAAGGCTTCTCAAAAATAAAGATTAATGGACCAGATGAAGTAATAATTTTTGGCAAACATAAAGATGACATCAAGAATTGCATTTCTCATAATAAAAAATTAGATTTCGTATGCCTTGAAGAGGCTTTAACTTATCTAAAAAATAAAAAAAATATTCTTTTTTCACCTGGATATCCAAGTGGTAAAGACTATAAAAACTTTGAAGAGAGAGGACATCACTTTAACTCTTTAGTTAAAGAGATAATAAATGGAAACTAAATACAATAACCTTTTTATATTAATACCTTTTATAAGCTTAATGTCATTGGGTTTACTAATGGTTACTTCAGCAAGTATATATATTGCAGATGACATTTATGGAAATCCTTTTCATTTTGCCTCAAGACAGATGTTTTTTATCTCAATCGGCCTTATAGTTATGTTGCTTTTTCTTTCAACACCTTCAAATCTTCTATATAAACTAGACTGGGTATTTATGCTAATAAGCATATTGTTACTTTTGGCGCTATTCATTCCTGATGTGGGAACAAGTGTAAATGGAAGTATTAGATGGATAAGACTAGGGCCAATTAATATTCAGCCATCTGAAATATGTAAATTTAGTTTGATTCTTTACATTTCTGGTTACTCTGTAAGAAGAATATCTGAAATAGACTCACTAAGAAGTTTCTTAAAACCTTTATTTTTACTTTTTATAATTTCAGTTTTAATAATGGGACAACCAGATCTGGGATCCACAGCAATTATATGTTTGTTAGTAGTTGCTATATTGTTTTATGCAGGCATTTCTTTTTTTCAATTTAGTTTGTTATCTATTCTTATAGGCCTATTAGGAGTAGCAGCGATATCTAGTTCTCCTATGAGAATTGCTAGAATGATGGCTTACATGGATCCTTTTGATAAAGAGGTTGTTCTTGGAAGTGGATATCAGCTATCTAATTCATTAATAAGTATAGGACAAGGTGGATGGCTAGGCTTAGGAATAGGAAACAGCTTCCAAAAGAATTTTTTTCTTCCAGAAGCACATACAGACTTTATATTTGCAATTCTTGTCGAAGAACTTGGAATCATAGGCGGTCTTTTTTTAATATTATTGTTTGCTCTTTTGTTTTTTGGCATTCTTAAAGTTGCACTTGATTCTCTAAATAAAGGTAGATTATTTCAAGGCTATACTTCATTTGGAATTATGATTCTTATAGCTATACAGGCTTTATTTAATATCGCTGTTAATATTGGATTATTGCCAACAAAAGGACTAACTCTTCCTTTTATTAGTTATGGAGGAACAAGTATTATTGTAATGATGTCTTTAATTGCTATTGTTCTGAGAATTAACAATGAAAACAAATTAATATAGTTTTATGAAAATATTGGTATCTGCAGCAAAAACAGGAGGACATGTATTTCCTGCAATCGCGATTGGAGATGAGCTTATAAAAAGAGGTCATCAAGTTATTTTCTTGGGGTCAGGAGCAGAAATAGAGACAAATGCGCTGAGAGGTAAGAAATTTTCTTATTATCAAATATCTATGACAGGCTTTAGAGGTAAAAATATATTAAATAAAATAAGAACACTTTTTTTAATACCATTAAACATTTTAAAAACAATTCAAATTTTAAGAAAAGAAAGGATTGATGCGATGATAGGTTTTGGTGGATTTATTACTTTACCGCCTGCGTTTGCTTTTCTAATAATGGGGAAGCCTATTTTTACTCATGAACAAAATTCGGTCATTGGATCTGCTAACAAGGTGCTATCAAAATTTTCAAAAATAAATTTTATTGCTTTTCCAACAATTTCAAATATTAAAAATACTTTTGTTTCAGGAAATCCTATTAGAGCAGTCTTTACTTCAAATACAGACAACAAAATTAGAGCGGAACAAGAAATACGAATTTATGTGACTGGAGGCAGCCAAGGAGCTGAATATATAAATTCAAATGTTCCTAAATGTTTTAAAGAATATAATAAATATCTCAAAATTAAACATCAATGCGGTAAAGGCAAAATTGACCAAGTAAAGAATCTTTACAGCCATATTAAAGTGGATGCTGAAGTTAAGGAATTTTATGATAATCCACAATTAATTATCAATTGGGCAGATTTTGTAATAACTAGGTCTGGAGCTTTAAGTATTTCTGAGATTTCTTCTATGTCGAGAGGTATGTTGATGATACCACTTCCATCTTCTATAGATAATCATCAATTTTTTAATGCTAAACATATTGAAGGTATTGGAATGGGCATTATTCATAATGAATCAGATAAATTTGAGATTCTAAATAAAAAGCTTTCAGATATTATTGAACAAAAAACATACAATAAATGGAAAGAAAAGAATAATTTTGAACATATTAATGCCGCAACTAAAATTGTTGATGAAGTAACTAAATATATAAGTAAATAAAATATGAATTTTTTTAAAAAGATTAAACATATACATTTTGTAGGTATTGGTGGGGCTGGAATGATTGGTATAGCAAGAGTTCTTCTAAAAAAAGGCTATAAAGTATCTGGTTCTGATTTAAATGGCTCATATGAATTAACAAAAATTAAAAAGGATGGTGCAAAAGTATTTATAGGGCATTCAAAATTGAATATAAAAGGAGCTAATCTAATTGTCGTCTCTTCAGCAATTGACAATAAGAATTCTGAAATAGTTGAAGCTAAAAAAAATTCAATAACAATAATTCCTAGAGCAGAAATGCTTGGAAGTATTATGAGAGGCTACGAGAGTATTGCAATTGCCGGCAGTCATGGAAAAACCACTACTACTAGCATGATTGCAAAAATTTTTAGTGCAGCAAAGCTAAGTCCAACATATGTAGTAGGAGGTAAAGTGCTTAGTACTGATGAAAATTCAGATCTTGGTAAAGGAAATTATTTAATTGCTGAGGCTGATGAGAGTGATGGTTCTTTTTCTCATCTCCAACCTGATGTAGCTGTATTGACCAACATTGATGATGATCATTTAGTCCACTATGATAATAATTTTGAAAATCTCTTGGATTCATTTGTAATGTTTTCAGAAAATGTTCCTTTTTATGGCTATATGGTAATTAATGGGGATGATAGAAATATAAGAAAAATTGCTAAAAGAATATCAAGAAAACAAATTACATTTGGCAAATCATCTAAAGCAGATTTTCAAATTCTCGAATCAAACTACTATGATGGTTTCCAAGATTTTATTCTAAGAGACAATCAAAGAAACAAAACTCATTCCTTCAATATTAGCCTACCAGGTATTCATAATGTTTTTAATGCAGCAGCTTCAATAGCAGTATGTATTGAAGAGGGCTTGCCCATAAAAGCAATAAAAAGAGGTATTAAAGAGTTTTCTGGAGTTGGAAGAAGATATGAAAAACACCCACTTTCAATTAATAAAAAAAAGAAAATTCTTATAGATGATTATGGACATCACCCAATTGAAATTCTTGCAAATATAAGAGCTACCAAGGAAGAGTTTCCATATAAAAAAGTGTGTATGATTTTTCAGCCACATAGATTTTCAAGAACTGCACAATTATTTGATGATTTTGTGGATGTTCTTAAAAAAGTGGACTCTCTAATTCTTTTAGATATCTATTCTGCAAGTGAAAAACCAATTAAGGGAATTGATTCCAGAACTATCGTTGAAACAATAAAGCAAGAGGGACACAAAGATATTTACTATGTTAAAAATCACAATGACGTAGCTGATCTATTAGAAAACATTGAAAAGGATTTTGACATTTTAATAACCCAAGGTGCTGGAAGTGTGTCAGGTGTATGTGAATTAATAAAAGATACATGGAAAATGTAAACAAAGTAATAGTTATATGTGGTGGCTCTTCTTCAGAGAGGGAGATTTCATTACAAAGCGGTCAAGGCGTATTCAAAGCTTTGTGCGAGCTGGGCTATGAAACGACTCTAAAAGACTTTAATGATCTTAAAGATCTTTACGAACTAAAAAATTTTGATTTTGTCTTTATAGCATTACATGGTCATGAAGGTGAAGGAGGTCAACTTCAAAGAAAGTTAGATGATTTAAAAATTGCATATTCCGGTTCAAAATCTAAAGCATGCAAAGATTCATGGAATAAAAAACTAACAAAAGAAATACTAAAAGATAATAAAATCAATACTCCAATCTGGCTTGAAGTATTTTTTGACATGACTCTTGCTAAAAATGGTCTGCAGACATCATCCTATGACAGATTTAGGCCCTTTAATTATTTATTCCTTAAGCCTGAGGAAGATGGATCAAGTACTGATATTTTTAAGATTAGTAATGATGAAGAATTAATTGATGCTTACAAAAGATGTTCCAATCCGAATAGAAATTTTTTATTTGAAGAGTATATTGAAGGAAAAGAATTGACAGTAACTATTATAGATGGCAAATCTTTTCCTCCCTTAGAAATAATCACCGAAAATGAATTTTATGATTACGATGCAAAATATATTTCAAACAATACCAAGTTATCTAAAGCAGAGTTATCGAATGATGAATTAAATGAAATAAATGCTATATCATTAAGTGCATATAATTTATTGGACTGTTCTGGTTGGGCTAGAATTGATTTCATTCAAAATAAAAAAGGTATTTTTTACATAATCGAAATAAATACTGTTCCAGGAATGACATCTCATAGTTGTGTTCCTAAATCTGCAAGCCTTGTTGGTGTGTCCTACAATAAAGTTGTTCAAAAAATTATTGATGCTTCGTTTTAATATTATTCAAATAAATATAATACTGATAATTTTTTGCTCTAATGCTTGGACTAAGAATTTTGATATAGATATTATTTTTGAATCTGGCTTCGTCTTTGAATCTCAGAATATTTTTATAAGCAACATTAAAAATACTAAATCAAAACAAGATATAGAGGATTTAATAAAAAGTCAGGATTGGATAGCTAGATATTCCTTAAAATTTACTCCTTTTTCGAATAAAGCAACACTTAATATTTTAAATAGAACACCTCAATTTATTTTAAATAATGAATTTTATGTCGATGACAAATTAAAGCTATTTAAATTTGATAACACTCTTTCAAATTTGATAATAGTTACTGGACCAATTGGCGATATGGCAATGGTGTTTAAGTTAATAGAATCAATAGAAAATAGTAATATGGCGAATCCCTTAATGATTAAAAAAATTAATTTTAACTTCACATCGGGATGGATTATTAAAACCGATAGACATGTTATTAAGCTTGGTAATGATCTTGATGATAATAAATTTAAATCCTTAAAAGATACTTTAAATTACTTGTACGATAAAAGAAAAATACCTAGTATGATAGATTTAAGGTACAAAGACGGAGTAGCTTTAAATTATGGCGAATAACACTAAAAATTCTAATATGATTGTTGGATTAGATATTGGTACTTCTAAAGTTGTATGTATTGTTGGAAGATATAATGACTCGAATAAGCTTGAGATAGTTTCATTGGGAGCTTATCCATCTAGCGGTCTTAAAAAAGGCGTTGTTGTAAATATTGATGCTACCACTGATGCTATTAAAAAGGCTGTTGAGCAAGCTCAATCTATGATTGAAGAAAAAATAAACTCTGTCTACGTTGGTATTGCTGGGAATCATATAAAAAGTCTTAACTCTCAGGGTGCAGTGGGCATTAAAGACAAAGAAGTGACACCTTATGATATTGATAGGGTAATTGATTCTGCTCAAGCAGTCTCAATTCCATCTGATCAAAATGTTTTGCATGTTCTTCCTCAAGAATATGTTATAGATAATCAGGAAGTTAGTTTAGACCCTCTCGGAATGTCTGGTGTTAGATTAGAGGCAAAGGTTCACCTAGTTACCTGTGCAAATAGCGCAATAAAAAATATTGAAAAGTGTATAAAAAATTGTGGTTTGTCTGTAGATGGATTCGTTTTAGAGCAGTTAGCCAGTTCTCATTCAATTTTATCTGAAGATGAAAAAGAACTTGGAGTATGTCTTGTTGATATAGGAGGCGGAACAACAGATATTGCTATTTTTAACTCTGGTTCAATTGTTTTTACAGGTGTAATACCAATTGCTGGCGACCAAGTTACAAGTGACATAGCACAAGCACTAAGAACTCCAACCCCCCAAGCTGAGGAAATTAAGCAAAAACATGGTTGCGCTGTTGCTGAATTCACTAAAGATGATGAGAGTATTGAGGTTCCAGGAGTTGGCGGAAGACCAACAAGAGAATTATCAAGAACAGCATTGGCCGACATCATACAACCAAGATATACCGAACTATTTGAATTAGTTAGTGCAGAAATTTCTAGAAATGGATTTGAAGATAAAATCTCTGCTGGAATTGTATTTACTGGCGGAACATCAAAAATGGAGGGTGTTGTTGAGCTAGCTGAATCAATATTTCAAACTTCGGTAAGATTAGGTATCCCAAACAAATTTTCAGGTATGGAAAGTATCCTTCAAAATCCAATATATGCAACTTCAATTGGACTTGTTGACCACGGGTTTAAGCAAATGAATGATGAATTAATATCAGAACAGAATCAAAGCTGGCTTTCAAAGTTATTAAAAATAGTTAAAAGCGAGTATTGATTCTAAAAATCAATTCTATTAGAATGCGTTCTCCTTGGTTTTTGTCAATTAAGATAAAAATCTTTAACCATAAGGTAACAAATGAAAAAGTACGAAGCAGTCATTATTTTAAATCCTAACCTATCTTCAAAGGTTGATGAGTTTAAAAAAGATTTTGAAAAATTACTTTCTGATAATTCCTTCAGTATTGCTAAAACTGAAGATGTTGGAAGAAGACAATTAGCATATTCAATTAATAACCATAATAAAGGCCACTATATCTTATTTAATTTAGAGGGAGATCCTTCGAAGTTAATAGAACTTGAAACAAAGATTAAATATAACGAATCCATTATTAGGCATTTATTCATAGTTGTTAAAGAGCATAAAGGAGAAGATTCAAGTCTTTTTACCGAATCAAAAAATAAAAAATCAGAGCCTGTTGATATAGAAGAAGAAAAGGAAAGAAAAGCTGACAAGCCAAAAGAAGATCAACAAATTAAAGAACCTAAAGAATCATCTCCAAAAAAAGTTGATGAAGATGGAGAAGAGTAAGATGAGTAAATATGAGTTACCAATAAGATTTGATCATAAAGATATAGATGTACTTAAACAGTTTATAACAGAAACAGGAAAAATTATTCCAGCAAGAGTAACTGGAATATCTGCTGCAAATCAAAGAAAAATTACCAAATCAATTAAGATTGCTAGATTTTTAGCACTTTTACCATATACGGACATGCACCAATAGAATCATGAAAATAATACTTTTAGACAAAATACAAAGGCTTGGTGAAATTGGAGATGTGGTTGAAGTAAACTCTGGTTATGCTAGAAATTTTTTAATACCACAAAAGAAAGCTGCGTTTGCTAGCGATAAAAATATCGCCGATGTTGAAGCAAAAAAAGATGAACTCGCTGCTGCATCTGCAGATCAACTTACACGTGCTGAAGCAAGATCTGAGGAGATTAAAGGCTCGGTATGTGAAATAACTGTTCCTGTTACTGAAGAGGGTGCTTTGTATGGCTCAGTAGGAACAAGAGAAATTTCTGATGCTTTTACAGCTATTAATATTGAAATTGATAAAAGTGAAGTTCAATTACCTGACGGACCAATTAAAGAAATTGGTGACCATGCCATCACTATTAGTGTTCATCCTGAAGTTTCAGCTGAAGTAACAGTAAAAGTATTAGCTGAGTAGTTGTATATTTTAAAATATGATGTAAAAATCATATTCCAATGTCTGAAGTATCTGTAAACCAAAACGAGCAAGCTAGGGAAGCTGAGAAAGCTGTACTTGGCGGTCTCATGCTCGAAACTCACCGATTTGATACTGTTATACAAGTTATAAAAGATAATGATTTTGATGGTAAAGATCATCAAATTATCTTTCAATCAATGGCTGAACTTATTGAGGAGAATAAACCACTTGATCCTATAACAGTATCTGAAAAGCTTGATAATAAAAATTCACTAAATAAAGTTGGCGGCAAAGATTATTTAATAGAGCTAGCAACATCAACTCCATCCGCAGCAAATCTTGAAGCTTATGCTGAAATTATAAGACAAAGGTCAATCACAAGAAGATTAATGAAAACTAATTCTGAAATTTCAGAGCTAATAAGTAATCCCCAAGGACAAGATGGGGTAGCTCTATTAGATCAAGCAGAAAGTATGATATTTGCTTTGAATGACGAGGCTAGCCAAGATAATGAAAGTCTTAAATCGATGAAATCTTTAATTCCATCAACAATGGATAGACTTCATGAGTTGTCTAATAAATCAGGTGGACTTATAGGCTCTTCAACAGGATTTAAAGATCTTGATACTAAACTTCAAGGTATTCAAAACGGAGATTTAATTGTTATTGCTGGAAGACCAAGTATGGGTAAAACCTCTTTAGCAATGAATTTAGCAGAAAATGTTCTTTTAGATGAAGACTCAGAAGGAGCAGTTTTAATATTCAGTTTAGAAATGCCTGGAGAGTCACTAACAACAAGAATGTTATCTGGTATGAGTAAATTAAATCAACAAAATGTTAGGTCTGGAATGTTGAAAGATAATGAATTAAAACTTCTTCTTCAAGAGGGTGAAAGATTAAAAAATCTACCGCTATGGATTGATGATAGCTCCTTATTAACACCTATGGAATTAAGAGCTAAGGCAAGAAGACTAGCAAGACAAGAAGAAAATGGACTTTCATTAATAGTGGTTGATTATTTACAGTTAATGCAACTTCCAACTTCCGCAGAAAACAGAGTAAATCAGATTTCTGAGATATCTAGATCATTAAAATCACTAGCGAAAGAATTAAATGTTCCTGTTATAGCTTTATCTCAGTTAAACAGAGCAGTTGAGCAAAGGCCAAATAAAAGACCTATCATGGCGGACCTTAGAGACTCGGGAGCCATTGAGCAGGATGCTGATGTAATATTATTTATATACAGAGATGAAGTTTATAACGAAGATTCTGATCAAGGAAACAAGGCTGAAATTATTATTGGAAAACAAAGAAATGGTCCAATAGGCACTATCAATCTTACTTTCTTAAAAGAATATACTCGTTTTGAAAATTTCTCTAACGATGGTTTTTACGAATCATATGAATGAGTAGGCTATCGACTGAACTCTTAATAGAACCATCTATAGTAAGAGACAATATTCTTCAATTAAAAAGTCAAATAGAAAATAAATCCAATTTTATGGCAATTATAAAGTCTGATGCCTATGGTCATATTCTTCCTAACATCGTGAGAGACATAGACGATTTAGTTGACGGTTATGGAGTTGTTCGTCTCGAAGAGGCAATAGAGTTACGTCAAATATCTAAAAAGAAAATTTTATTAATGCAGGGTGTATATTCTAATGAAGATTTTTTAGAAGCATGTGAGAACTCATTAGATCTTGTGGTTCATAATTCTCATCAATTTGAGATTTTAAAAAAGAATAATTATTTTAATAATTTATGGTTCAAAATTAATACTGGAATGAACAGGCTTGGTTTTGAAGAAGAAGAATTTTTAGATATCTACAAGAATTATTTGACTGAGAAAAAATTTACTTTAATGTCTCATCTTTCAGCATCTAATGTTCCTAATGACCGATCTAATGAAAATCAGTTTAAACGCTTTGATAAGCTATCAAATAAATTACATTCTGAAGTTTTAAAAAGTATTGCTAATACAGGATGCATTATAAACTTTCCTGATAAGTCATTTGATTGGGTTAGAGTCGGTATAGGTATTTTTGGTGGATATATTGGAAATAGTCAATTAAAGACTGCCATGACGCTAAGATCTCCAATTATTAATATTAGAGATATCAAGAAAGGCGAAAAAGTAGGTTATGACGGAAGAGCAATAGCATCAAAAGACATGAAAATTGCCACTGTTTATATGGGATATGCTGATGGACTGCCTAATAATATAAATGATGAAACTATTGTAAAGATCAACAATCAAGATGCTAAAGTATTTGGCAAGGTTAGCATGGATGTTACTACCGTTGATGTAACGAACATTAAAAATTGCAAAATTGAAGATTGGTGTGTATTTTTTTCACCAAAACACTCTATTAATAATTTGGCTTCGTCAAACGAACTAATATCATATGATTTAATGATTAGAATTAAGTCAAGGGTTAAAAGATCCTATAAAAATTTAGTTTAATTTGGTCATTTCGAAAATTATTATTTAACTATTTATTTTATTCTGTTATTCTGTTATCCCATCATGATTCAATTAAATGATGGCAAATACTAAGTATATTTTCATAACTGGAGGAGTGGTTTCTTCACTCGGTAAAGGTATTGCAGCAGCTTCATTGGGTGCATTACTAGAATCTAGAGGCCTTTCAGTATCACTAATTAAAGTTGATCCATACATAAACGTTGACCCTGGAACTATGAGTCCTTTTCAGCATGGAGAAGTATTTGTAACTAATGATGGCACCGAAACAGATCTAGACTTAGGGCACTATGAAAGATTTGTAAGATTTGAAGCATCAAAAAAGAATAATTTTACTGCTGGAAAAGTATATGAAACAGTAATTAGGAATGAACGTAAAGGAAAATATCTTGGAGGAACTGTTCAAGTAATTCCTCATATCACCAATGAAATTAAAAAAAGAATAAAGCAAGGAGGGCAAGGTAAAGATATAGCTATTGTAGAGATTGGAGGAACTGTTGGCGATATTGAAAGTCAGCCTTTTGTAGAAGCAATTAGACAAATGGCACTTGAACTTCCGGTATCTTCTTGGGCTTTTGTTCACCTAACCTTAGTACCTTATATAAAAGCCTCAGGCGAATTAAAAACAAAACCTACTCAACATTCTGTAAAAGAGCTTAGATCTCTAGGAATAAGCCCAGATTGCCTTATATGCAGATCAGAACAAGAACTTCCAAAAGATGAAAAGAAAAAAATAGCACTTTTTTGTTCTGTCCAACAAAATAATGTAATTTCTATGCATGATGTAAAAACGGTTTATTCAATTCCTTTATTATTAAATAAACAAAAAGTTGATGAAATCATTTTAAGTAAGTTAAAAATTAAATCTCAAAATCCTAAACTTTCAGATTGGAAGAGGGTTGTAAAAGCAAGTCTTAAACCGGAAAAAGAAGTAAATGTTGCCTTTGTTGGTAAATATACTGAATTGCAAGATTCTTATAAGTCTATAAATGAAGCTTTAGAACATGCAGGAATTAAATATAAAACTAAGGTAAATATTAATTTTGTTCTTGCAGAAACAATTACTAAAAAAAATGTAGCTAAAGTTTTATCCAAGACAGATGCTGTTTTAGTTCCGGGTGGTTTTGGAGATAGAGGTATCGAGGGAATGATCGAAGCTTGTAGATATGCTCGCGTAAAAAAAATACCTTATTTAGGCATATGTCTTGGAATGCAGGTGGCTTTAATAGAATATGCACGGAATGTTTTAAAATTAAAGGACGCTAACAGTACTGAATTTGATCCAGAAACTAAAGATCCTGTTATAGCACTTATAACTGAATGGAATGATTTTTCTGGAAAAAAAGAACGAAGAAATGAAAACTCTGATCTAGGAGGAACTATGAGGTTGGGGGGCCAGGTTTGTAAATTAAAAAAATCATCTAACGCTTATAAAATGTACAAAAAAGATGAAATTATTGAAAGACACAGACATAGGTATGAAGTGAACCCAAAATATATCGAACAATATGTAAACTCTGGGCTTAACTTAGTCGGAACTTCATTAGATGGAAAGCTTGTTGAAATGATAGAGATAGATGACCATAAGTGGTTTTTAGCTTGCCAGTTTCATCCAGAATTCACATCAAATCCTAGAGACGGACATCCTATCTTCAATAGTTATATTAAGAGTACAATTACAAAGTAATTATGAATGATTTAAAGCTAAAAGATTTTTCAATAGGAAATGATCAATCCATGACCTTGATGGGAGGTATGAATGTTCTTGAATCAAGAGACCTTGCCATGATGGTGGCAGAAAAATTTAAATCAGTCTCAGAAAAGCTTAATATAAATTATATTTTTAAAGGGTCTTTCGATAAAGCTAATAGAAGCTCAATAAATTCTTTTAGAGGACCGGGCCTTGATGACGGCTTGAAAATTCTACAAGAAGTATCCTATGAATTTAGTATTCCTACTATTACTGATATTCATGAACCTAATCAAGCTGAGTCAGTAAGTGAAGTTTGTGAAGTCATTCAAGTCCCAGCTTTTTTGGCACGTCAAACAGACTTAGTGAAAGCTGCAGCTAAAACCAAATCAATAATTCAATTTAAAAAACCTCAATTTTTATCGGCTCCTGAGATGGGAAACATAATTGAAAAATGTGAATCAGCTGGCAATAATAAAATTACATTATGCGAAAGAGGTAATTCTTTTGGATATAACAATCTTGTTGTTGATACCTTAAATTTTCAAATTTTAAAAAGTTTAAAAAGACCTACGATATTTGATGTAACTCACTCACTTCAGCTTCCTGGAGGTCTCGGAAATGCAGCTGGTGGTAGAAGAGAATATCTTTTAAGTCTTGCAAAAGCTGGTATTTCTCAAGGTATTGCTGGTTTGTTTTTAGAAGCTCATCCAGATCCTGATAGTGCAAAATGTGATGGTCCTTGCGCACTAAAACTTGAGATGATAGAACCATTTTTAACTCAAATTAAGCAATTAGATGATGTTATAAAGAGTCAGGAAACTCTTGAAATATCATAGAGTAAATGTCAAAAATAAAATCAATACAAGCTATTCAGGTCTTGGATTCCCGCGGTTTACCAACAGTAGCTTGCAGAGTTTCTCTAGATAATAATCTTACTGCAGGCGTCATGGTTCCAAGTGGAGCATCAACTGGTGCCAAAGAAGCATTGGAATTAAGAGATGGTGAAACAGCTTTCATGGGCAAAGGTGTTCAAAAGGCAGTTGACAATATTAATAAAGTTATAAGTCCAACCTTGATAGGTCATAATCCATTAGATCAAAAAAAAATTGATGAGCATTTGATTAGTCTTGATGGCACTGAAGATAAGTCGAATATAGGAGCAAATGCTGTGCTGGCTGTATCCTTGGCTATTTGTAGGGTTGCTGCAAAAGAAGTTGATAAGAGTCTCCACAGTTATTTTGGATATATCTATACTGATATCACTGGCAATATTCTTTCTCCAAACCTGCCAATGCCTATGCTAAATATCCTTAATGGCGGTGAACATGCTGACAATAATATTGATATACAAGAATTCATGATAATACCCAAAGGAGCTAAAGATTTTAAAGAGGCAATTAGATGGTCTTCAGAAATTTATTGGAACCTCAAAGCAATTTTGAAAGAAAGAAATCTTTCAACTTCCGTTGGAGATGAGGGTGGCTTTGCTCCTGATCTTGAATCTAATGAAGAAGCAATTCAATTAATATTGGAGTCTATACAAAAGTCTAATCTCACTGCTGGTGAAGATATCACACTAGCGCTAGATTGTGCAGCAAGCGAATTTTATAAAGATGGTAATTATCATTTATCTGGTGAGGGTAGAAGCTTAAATTCAGGAGAATTTGCTGATTACCTGGAAGATCTGGTCGAAAACTATCCAATTAGTTCAATTGAAGACGGCATGGATGAAAATGACTACAGTGGATGGAAAATACTGACAGAAAAAATTGGATCTAAATGCCAGCTAGTTGGAGACGATTTATTTGTTACAAATAAGAAAATTTTTAAAGAAGGTATTGAAAAAGGCCTTGGAAATGCAATTCTGATCAAATTTAATCAAATCGGAACAATTACAGAAACCATTGAAACTATAAATTTAGCAAATTCAAATAATTATAAATCCATAATTTCGCATCGATCTGGTGAAACTGAAGATACCACTATTTCAGATCTGTCTGTTGGTCTTGGTGCTGGTCAAATTAAAACTGGGGCACCTTGTCGTTCAGATAGAGTATCTAAATATAATAGACTTCTTTGGATAGAAGAGGAGTGTCCTGATTTAGAATTGTCTAAATGAACAAACTTTTTTATTTACTAATTTCAATTTTATTATTGTTTACTATAACTTTATTTAATAGCACTTTTTTTGGAAATAATAGTTATTCAAAAAAACAATTATTAATCAATGAAAATAATAATTTAGTTATTCAAAATAATGATCTTAAAAATAAAAATGATATCTTAGAATTCGAAATTAATAACGCTCAAAAGTCTGATGATCATGTTGAAAATTTTGCGAGAGAAAAACTAAATCTTTCATATCCAAATGAAGAATTCATTTCATTTAAAGAGGAAGATAAAGATAATGAATAATATATTAGCAATTGTTCCTTCTGCTGGAATAGGACAGAGATTTGACTCAGACATACCAAAGCAATATCAAGACCTTGATGGTAAATCTATAATTGAACATTCTATTCAACCTTTTATTGATTCAAGTTTAATATCAAAGATTTTGATTCCTGTAGCTTCAAATGATGAATACATCAAAAAACAAAGTTTTTATGGCGATTCAAAAATTACAATAGTCAAAGGTGGTTCTTCTAGAGCAGAATCGGTTTTAAATGGTTTAAAAAATAAAGAGGTCTCAGGTTTTGATTTTGTTATCGTTCATGACGCTGCAAGACCAAATGTTACTGAAGATGATATTTCTAATATTTATAACGAAATTCTTTCAACCAAAAGTGATTGCTCAATTTTTTATATGCCAATGGTTGACTCCTTAAAAGAGATTTCTAAAGAAAAAGATATTACAAAGGATAAGTCTAAATTTTATTTGGTACAAACACCTCAAATTTCAAATTTAACTAAATTAAAATCTGCTCTAGAGGCTCTGTTAGATAGCGGCATAAATGTTCCAGATGAATCTTTTGCAATGGATTCAATCAATGCAAAGATTTCAAAAATTCGAGGGAGATCTTCAAATATAAAGATTACTCATAAAGATGACTTAGATCTTTTAAGAAAGTTTTCTACTAGAACAGGTTCGGGCTATGACCTTCATACCTATAAAAAAGGTAAAGGCATTTTAATTGGAGGGTATCTACTTGAATGTGATTATGAAATTGAGGCTCATTCCGATGGTGATGTTCTTTTGCATTCAATAGCTGATTCTATTCTTGGTGCTTCAGCTCTTGGAGATATTGGTATTTTTTTTCCAGATTCTGACAAACAAAATAGAGGATTAAATAGTAAGGTAATAATTGATTTCTGCCTCAATAAAATTAAAGATTTAAAAATGGAAATTTATAATGTTGATGCAACTATTATTTGTGAATCGCCAAAGATAAGTCCTCACAGAAATGATATTTTAGATAGTCTTTCAATTATTCTAGGATTGCCAAAATCAAAAATTGGCTTAAAGGCTACTACTGCAGAAAAAGTTGGCATTATCGGGAAAAGTAAAGCAATATCCGTTCAATCTACAGTGAATTTAAGAGAAATTGTATGAAGATTTTATTAACAAATGATGATGGTTATGATGCACCAAATATTAAAGCATTATATAAACAACTTTCAAAATCACATGATGTCTGGATAATAGCTCCTAAAAAAAATTGCAGTGGGATGAGTGCAGCAATTTCTTTTTTGAAGGAAACTGAAATTACAAAAGTTGATGACCAAATATACTCAGTTGATGGCTCACCCGCAGATTGCACTTATTTTGGTCTATTAAGCATTGTCGACTTTGAATTTGATATGGTTGTTTCTGGAATAAATCATGGAGCTAATATTGGCAATGATGTTATATATTCTGGAACAGTCGGAGCTGCTGTAGGCGGTAGAAAATTAAAATATCCTCCCGTAGCTATTTCTGTTGCTTCATATGATAGTGAGAACATAGATTTCATAGTGAATAAATCTATAGAAATTATCGAAACTGTGACAACTCTACCAAAGGATTTTCTTGGCAAAGTTATAAACGTTAATTTTCCTGATTTACCAGAAGAATACTGTAAAGGTAAAAAAGTAACTGCTCTTGCACAGAGAGGGATACCTTCAAAGCCTATAGAAGTAAGCTCAAATAAAAATACAAAGACCTACAGATATAATCTTTCAGGAGAACCTATTAAAGAGGGACACATAACAGATGCTGAGGCAGTTAGAGATGGCTATATATCTATTTCTGTTTTGGACTATACCCTTGATCAAAAGATTTTAAGAGATAATTTAAAAGATTACATAAATGAATAGTTCTGGATTTACTTTTAGAAGAGTAAAAGAAGAGATGATTGAGAATCTTCTTGAAATGGGCATAAAAGACTTTAGAGTTCTTGATGCAATCTCTCAAGTACCTAGACATATTTTTTTAGATGAAGCTTTAAGATCAAGAGCATATGAAAATAGATCTCTTACTATTGGGTATAAACAAACAATCTCACAACCATATATAGTTGCTAAAATGACAGAGTTATTAATTTCTCACACTAAGTCTAGAGGCAAGGTTTTAGGTAATGTTCTTGAACTTGGTTCTGGTTGCGGATATCAATCGGCAGTCCTCTCTTATTTTAGTGAACAAGTTTTTGCTGTTGAAAGAATTAAACCTTTAATCCATAAAGCAAGAGAAAATTTAGTAGAGCTAAAAATTAATAATGTTTTATTTAAATACGGTGACGGTTTCTTGGACTGGGATAAAAATATCTCATACGATGGAATCCTTTGCGCAGCAGCGCCAAGACAATATCCTCAAGAATTAGTAGAGTCTTTAAGCAATGACTCAAAAATAGTAATACCTGTAGGCGACAATAAATTTCAACAGTTAAATGTGATAACTAAAATTTCTAAAAATGAAATTAAAGAGGAATTACATGATGAAGTTGCTTTTGTTCCAATGCTTTCAGGTACCTCAATTGATGGTAATGATTCGTGAATGAAAAAATAAAGTACTTTATAGCTGGATTATTTATTGGTTTGTCTGAGTTGTTGCCTGGTATATCTGGAGCAACTGTTGCACTAATGTTTGGTGTATATGAAAAGATTTTAAATTTCTTAAGTAGATTTAAAGATTTTAATTTAATACTGCCATTAATTATTGGAATGATTATAAGTGTATTGTCTTTTTCAAACATTATTGACTTTTTATATAAAAATTACACAGACATATTTAACTTTTTAATAGCATTATTGATGATAGGTTATGGCTGTCTTTTAGTAGTTAATACATATTTGAAAGAAAATATTAATAAAGGAAAAGGTTTTTATATTAACCTCTTTGTAGCAATAATTATTGGTTTTACTATAGATCAACTTTATTTATCAGAAATTTATAATCCAAGTTTCATAAGTTTAATTTTGTCAGGATTTTTTGCTTGTTCTTTTTTACTTTTTCCAGGAATATCTGGAAGTGCTTTTCTGTTAGCCATTGGCATATACCCAATAATCATCGGAAGTATTGCTAACCTAAATTTTGAAATATTAATTCCTTTTGGTTTTGGTATGTTAATCGCTCTTTCATTGATGCCTAGAGTTATTAAAAGTGCATACAATAAATACGGAAAATCAATTTTGATATTTTTTGGCGGCATAATTTTTATATCTGGAATTAATTATTTTTTATAAGTATTGCTTTTTACCGCTAATATCTTTGTATTTATCTGCATCAGGCAGAGGTTCTTTGGATTCAGTTATATTTTCATATACTTCTGAAAGTCTTGCATTAATTTCAATAAACTCAATTTGATCTTCAGGCAATTCGTCTTCAGACAGAATCGCATCAATAGGACATTCAGGCTCACATAAAGCACAGTCAATGCATTCATCAGGATGGATGACTAAGAAATCTGGCCCTTCGTAAAAACAATCGACCGGACAAACCTCTACACAGTCTGTGTATTTACACTTGATACATGATTCTGTTACAACAAATGCCATAATATTTTAATAATAACGTAATATTTAAGTGATGACTTTAAGACATAAATAATAAAAAATATACTTTAAAGTTGTAAATTGAGTATATTGTATTATACTGTATAAATATACAGTAAGGAGTTAACATGGCTAAATCAAAAGATACGGGTAACAAATCATTAAAAGACACACTGGCAGATATAGATAGTCATTTCGGCAAAGGTACCGTTATGAGGATGGGAGACAGAGAAATACTGGATATTCCTTCTATATCGACTGGCTCTGTTGGATTGGACATCGCGCTAGGCATAGGCGGCATTCCTAAAGGAAGAGTCACTGAGATATACGGACCAGAGTCATCAGGAAAAACAACATTAACGCTTCAAATTATCGCTCAATGCCAAAAAGACGGTGGAACGTGTGCATTTATAGATGCTGAGCATGCTTTAGATCCACAATATGCAGAAAAGCTTGGTGTAAATGTCGACGAACTTCTTTTATCACAACCTGATACAGGTGAACAAGCACTAGAAGTCGCTGATATGTTAGTTAAATCAAAAAGTGTTGATTTGGTAATTATAGATTCAGTTGCAGCGCTTGTTCCAAGAGCAGAAATAGAAGGAGAGATGGGTGATCATCATGTTGGCCTTCAGGCACGTTTAATGTCACAAGCCCTGCGAAAAATCACAGGAAATATTCAAAGATCAGGAGCTACAGTAGTATTCATTAATCAAATTAGAATGAAGATTGGTGTTATGTTTGGTAGTCCAGAAACCACTACAGGTGGAAATGCACTCAAATTTTACTCTTCAGTTAGACTAGATATAAGAAGAATTGGAGCAGTAAAAGAAGGTGATGAAATAATGGGCAACGAAACTAGGGTTAAAGTTGTAAAAAATAAAGTTTCACCACCATTTAAACAGGCTGAGTTTCAGATAATGTATGGTCAGGGTATAAATTCAGAAGGTGAGATTCTTGATTATGGTCATAAACTTGGTTTAGTAGAAAAGTCAGGCGCATTTTATAAGATTGATGGAGAAACCATCGGGCAAGGTAAAGTAAAAGCAAGTATGTTTCTAAAAGAAAATGCAAAGATTCGTGAAGGCTTATTAAAAGAAATAAGAGATGCATATATAGCGAGTAAAGCAAAATCTACAAAATAGTTTTTTGTTGATACAATTATCCCTATTAATTTAATAAAATTTTAATAGGGATTTTTTATGGCCGAAAACGCATATATAGTTTCTGCAACCAGGACTCCTGGTGGTAAGAAAAATGGTTCTCTTTCTGGGTGGCATCCAGCTGACATGGGAGCGATGGTTTTAGATGAGCTCATTAGAAAAACTGGAATTGATCCTAAAGATGTTGACGATGTAATATTTGGATGTGTTGATCAAGTTGGTGCTCAAGCTGGAAACCTTGCAAGAAACTCCGTTCTTGCTTCTAGCCTTCCAGAATCAGTACCGGGAACTACAATTGATAGACAATGTGGATCCTCCCAACAAGCCCTTCATTTTGCAACACAGGCAGTCATGTCTGGAACTCAAGATGTTGTGATTGCTGGAGGGGTTGAAGTTATGTCAATTGTTCCTATAGGTGCAAGTATCACCGATGGCATGAATGCTAATCATGGATTTCCATTTAACGCTGACGGTATTGAAAAAAGATATCCTGGTATATTCTTTTCGCAATTTACTGGTGCTGAGCTAGTTGCTGATAAATGGAATCTTTCAAGAGAAGACTTAGATAAATTTGCTTTACAAAGTCATTTAAAAGCTGCAGCTGCATCTAAAGCAGAATTATTTAATGGTGAAATACTTCCTCTTCAAGGAAAAAATGATAATGGAAATGATGCTATGGTCATACTTGATGAAGGAATTAGATATGATGCATCAATTGAAGCTTTAGCAGGACTTAAAACTGTTACTGAAGGCGGTGTGATAACTGCTGGTAATGCAAGTCAGATAACTGATGGAGCATCAGCGATAATGGTTTGTAATGATGCCGGACTTAAAAAAATTACTAGTGATCCAAGAGCATTAATAAAAACCATAACTGTAGTAGGAGATGATCCTGTGTTCATGTTAACAGGGCCGATTCCTGCATCAAAATTAGCTCTTAAAAAAGCAAATCTAACAATAAATGATATGGATCTATATGAGGTAAATGAAGCATTTGCTCCTGTTCCTTTAGCGTGGTCAATAGAGCTTGAAGCAGATCAATCAAAGCTTAATGTAAATGGCGGTGCAATTGCATTAGGTCATCCATTAGGAGCAACTGGCACTAAATTAATGACTACTATGTTACATGAGCTCGAAAGAAGAGAGGGTAAATTCGCTCTTCAGGCTATCTGTGAGGGTGGTGGAACTGCAAACGCAACCATTATAGAAAGGCTTTAAAGGACTTTAAATTATAATAAGTAAAGCGATTATTTATTCTTAAAGAAATCTAAAATAGTTTTTGTATCACCAATATCATTTGAAGAGCTCTCACCAGTTCTTGCTTTTAATTCTATCTCATTATTTTCTATAAACTGTTTACCGATTATTATATTTAGTGGGATACCTATAAGTTCAGAATCTTTCATTTTAGTGCCATAACCATCTTTTCTATCATCTAATATTACCTCATAACCCATTGATATTAATTCAGCATGAAGGCTATCAGCAGCTTCTGATATTTTTTGATCTTTTTCATATCCAATAGCGATAATATTAATATCAAATGGCGCAATTTCATGTGGCCAAACTATTCCTTTGTCATCATTATTTTGTTCTATAGCAGCAGCAACTAATCTTGAAACCCCAATTCCATAACAGCCCATATGAAGAGTTGAGGCCTTTCCTTCATTATTTAAAACATTAGCTTTCATGTCTTCTGCATACACTTTACCTAATTGAAAAATATGACCAACCTCAATACCTTTTTTTATTTGAATTATTCCGTTTCCATCAGGTGAGGGCTTGCCCTCGAGCGATGAAATATCTTCACCATCTTTTAATAGAAGTTCTGTATTGATTGCAAATTCTGAAGAATCACTTATTGCGATTGTGTCTTCACCGGTATCTGCTAAAACATGAAACTCTTCTGATGCATCTCCACCAATTGAACCTGAATCTGCTGAAACTATTTTGTAATCTAAACCTATTCTTTCAAGAATAGTTTTATAGGTGTTTTTCATTATTTGATATGTTTCTTCTAAACACCCTTCATTGGCATTAAAACTATAAGAGTCTTTCATTAAAAATTCTCTTCCTCTCATCACACCATATCTAGGTCTAACCTCATCTCTAAATTTTGTTTGAATTTGATAAATATTAAGAGGCAATTCTTTATAACTCTTGACATTATTTCTAATTAAATCTGTAATAACCTCTTCATGAGTTGGTCCTAAACAAAAGTCTCTTTCATGCCTATCTTGTAATCTAAGAAGCTCAGGACCCATCTTCTCCCATCTATTTGTTTCTTGCCAAAGCTCTTTAGGTTGTACCATTGGCATAAGTACTTCTTGTGCACCAGAGGCATTCATTTCCTCTCTAACAATATTTTCTATTTTTCTCAGAACTCTCAATCCCAAAGGAAGCCAGGTATATATTCCAGAAGCAACTTTTCTAACCATGCCTGCTCTTAGCATAAGTTTATGACTAATTACTTCAGCCTCTTGAGGCGCATCTTTTAATGTGGGTAATAGTATTTTTGAAAACAACATTCTATAATTTTATCTTTTTTTTGAAGACTTATGCCGATTTATGACTATAAATGTTCAAATTGTGGACACCAAACAGAAGTTATTCAGAAGTTTAGTGATAGGCCAAAAACTTTATGTCCAAATTGTAATAAAGAAAGTCTTGTCAAGATGATATCAGCACCATCTTTTAGACTAAAAGGCAGTGGGTGGTATGAAACTGACTTTAAAACTGGCAAAAAGAAGAATCTTTCATCAATAGAAGAGCCATCTAAGGATAAATCTTCACAAAATACAACTTCTGACTCCAAGAAAGAGCCTAAACAAGATAAGATTACTAAATAAACAAAGGAAATATTATGAGATCTCACTATTGTGGAGAAATTACATCCAAAAATCTTGATCAAGAGGTAACCATATGCGGCTGGATTCATAAAAGACGAGATCATGGCGGAGTAATTTTTATTGATGTTAGAGATATCAAAGGTATATGCCAGGCAGTAATAAACCCAGATAATGCTGAATCTTTTAAGATTGCAGAAACCTTAAGAAATGAGTTTGTAGTAAAAATTTCTGGAACTATTCGAGCAAGATTAGAAGGTACTGTAAACAAAAATATGACAACTGGTGAAGTAGAATTAGAAGCAAACAATATTAGTATTTTAAGTAAGGCTGTAACACCAGTCTTTCCTCTGGATGATTATCAAGAAGTTAATGAAGATGTTCGTTTAAAAAACAGAGTTCTAGATCTAAGACGACCTGAGATGAATCAAAGAATTGTTGTTCGCTCAAAAATTAGTTCATTGATAAGAAATTATTTGGATGCTAATGATTTTCATGAAATTGAAACTCCTATCCTCACAAGAGCAACTCCAGAAGGTGCAAGAGATTTTATTTTGCCAAGTAGAGTTCAATCGGGTAAATTTTTTGCATTACCCCAATCTCCTCAATTATTTAAGCAGCTTTTGATGATGGGTGGCCTAGATAAATATTATCAGATTGCAAGATGCTTTAGAGATGAAGACCTTAGAGCAGACAGGCAGCCAGAATTTACTCAAATTGATATTGAAGCCTCATTTATTGATCAAAGTTATATTATGGATATTGGCGAAGGAATGATTAAGGCTCTGATACAAGAATTTTGTAAAGATGAATTAGACTCATTCCCTATAATAAATTGGCATGATTCTATGAGAGATTATGGTTGTGATAAACCTGATTTGAGAATACCCCTCAAACTAATTGAAATATCAGAATTGGTTAAAGATGAAGAATTCAAAGTATTTGCAGAACCGGCTAAGGATATTAATTCAAGAGTAGTTGCATTGAAAATCCCAGGTGGTAATTCATTATCCAGAAGCCAAATTGATGATTACACTAATTTTGTGTCTAAATTAGGTGCTAAAGGACTTGCGTATATTAAGGTTAATGACAAAAGTGATATCGAAAATGGATTACAGTCTCCAATTTTAAAATTCTTAAAAAATGAAACCATATCTTCATTAATCTCAGATTTAGATCTTGAAAATGATGATTTACTATTTTTTGGAGCAGGTAAAAAATCTGTGGTAAATCTTAGTATGAGTAGTTTGATAAAAAAAATAGGAGAAGATTTAAGTTTATACCAAATGAAATGGGCGCCATGTTGGGTGGTTAATTTCCCAATGTTTGAAAGAAATACTGATGGGGATTTAACCTCACTCCATCACCCATTTACATTACCTGATTGTTGTTCAAGTGAGTTAAAAGCATCACCTGAAAAATCTCTTGCTCATGCATATGATGTTGTCTTAAATGGCTATGAAATTGGTGGTGGGTCATTAAGAGTTTTCGATACAGAAATGCAGAAAACTATATTTGAAATTTTAAAAATCACAAAAGAAGAGGCTGAAAATAAATTTGGTTTTCTTTTAAAAGCTCTATCATCAGGATGTCCGCCCCATGGTGGAATTGCTTTTGGGTTAGATAGAATAGTTATGCTAATAACTGATACAACAAATATTAGAGACGTAATAGCTTTTCCAAAAACTCAAAGTGCTACATGTTTGTTAACCGATGCTCCAAGCAATGTTGATAAATCTCAATTAGATGAACTAAAAATACTTAGTACTCACAAGGAAGAATAATAAATGGCCGGTCATTCAAAATGGGCAAATATAAAACATAGAAAAGCTCGACAAGATGCCTCAAGAGGAAAAATTTGGACAAAAGTTATAAGAGAAATAACAGTTGCTGCTAAAGGTGGTCCTGATCCAGATGATAATCCTAGATTAAGATTGGCATTAGATAAAGCTAATGCGGCTAATATGCCTAAAGATAATATCAAAAGAGCTATTGAGAAAGGCTCTGGAACAGGTGAAACTGGAGCCTTAGAAGAGATTATATTTGAGGGATATGGCCCAGGTGGAGTTGCTATCTTAGTTGAGACTATGTCAGATAACAGAAATAGAACTGTTTCTGATGTCAGACATGCCTTCTCTAAATTTGGTGGAAACCTAGGAACTGACGGCTCTGTTTCCTATTTATTCAATAAAATAGGTATTATCCACGTTCTAAAAAATTATCCTGAAGATAGCTTAATGGAGATTGCTCTTGATTCAGGTGCAGAAGATTTAACAGATGAAGGAGAGTACTTTGAAATTGTTACTTCAAGTTCTGATCTAAGTAGTGTTTTGAAGTCGTTAAAGGATAATAATATTGAAAACGTTAACGCTGAGCTAACACTTCGGGCTGAGACTTTAATTTCCATTGATCAAGAAATGTCTGAAAAAGTTCTTAAAATTATGGACTTTATGGATGAGCTAGATGATGTGCAAGAAGTTCATACAAATGCTGAATTTCCAGATAATTTTGAAATAAAGGAGAACTAATTGCCCATTAATTCAAGAAATAAAGGAGCAACTTTTGAGAGGCAAATAGCTAATGCTCTTATGCAAGATCTTAATTTAAGAAATCCTGTAAAAAGAATACTTGAACAAACTAGAACAAAAGAACTTCCAGACCTTACACTTGGTAATTGGTGTATAGAATGTAAAGCATATGGCTCAGGAGCTGAGCCAAGACCAGATTGGTGGGAACAGGTTTTAGCATCGTCAAAGGGAGATGATTTAAAGCCAGCTTTAGTTTATAAATTCAATAATAGACCTATAAAAGTAAGAGTACTAGCTTCATCAATTAATGAAAAAATACAAAATAATTTAGTTACTGTAGATCTTTTATGGCCAGACTTCATTCAAATTATTTTAGAGTTATTCCAGAAAGATATAGAACTCCATGAGCAAAATTTTCAAGCATAAAGATTTTTCAATTAATATATATGTTGAAGATACTGACTTTCAAGGTTTTGTATATCATGCTAACTATATAAAATTTTTTGAAAGATCTAGATCAGACTTCTTATCATCAAATAACATCTCTCAAGAAATATTAAGAAAGAACAATTTGGGCTTTGTTATAAAAAGAATAGAAATAGACTATCTTTTTCCTGCGAAGCTTGGAGACATTTTAGTTGTAAAGTCTTCTGTTGAAAAAAAATCAAATGCTCGAATGATTTTCAATCAAAAAATTATATTAAAAAAAGATGAGACACCAATCTGTAAAGGGTTAGTAGAGGTTTGCTTAATAAATATTGATACAAAAAAACCAAAACCACTGCCCAATGATTTATTATTAATCTTTGATGAGGACTAAATAAATGAATGAAATATCTATTATAAATCTTTTTCTTGAAGCGGGGATGGTTGTTAAAATTGTAATGATTATATTGCTAGTAGCTTCACTATTAACATGGATAGTTATTGTAGAAAGATATAATTTTTTTCAAAAAATTAAGAAAATCAATACTAGTTTTCATGCAAAATTTTGGAGTGGGGAAGATCTAGATATTTTATATAATGAAATTGCTAATGAAGAATTTCTTTTATATGGATCATTAAATGTTTTTAAAAGCTCCTATAAAGAGTATAAGCAAATAAGTACAGATAAACATATTTCAGAATTAGACTTGGAGGGTATCAACAGATGTATGAGAGTAGCAATTGCATCTGATGAAGAGGAGATGAATAAACATTTACCTTTTTTGGCTAATGTTGGCTCTGTGAGTCCTTATGTAGGCTTGCTGGGGACAGTTTGGGGAATCATGACATCCTTTCAAGGTTTGTCAGATGCAACACAAGCTACCATAAATGCAGTTGCACCAGGTATATCAGAGGCATTAGTAGCTACAGCAATGGGTTTATTTGCAGCTATACCTGCAGTAATCGCTTTTAATAAATATACCTCTGAGTTAGAAACAATGAGTCAGTCAACTTTAATTTTTTCAGAAGAACTCGCAAGTATTTTTTATAAACAATCTATTAAAGATAAATGATTTATAGGCTTGCCAAGAAAAAAAATCTTAAGGCAGAAATAAATGTAGTTCCCTACATAGATGTAATGCTTGTGTTATTGATTATATTTATGGTTTTATCACCTCTTTTAATCCAAGGAATTGAAGTTAATCTCCCTAAAACTGATACTACAAAAATGTCAATTCAAAATGAACCTCTTGTCATATCTATAAGTATTGATGGAAAATATTTTATAAATGTTGGCGAGGAAACATTACCAATAAATCTCGATGAGCTAAAAAGAAAATCAAGTATTATTTTTGAAGCAAATCCTGACATTGAAGTTGTTTTTCAAGGTGATAAAGGCGTTATGTTTGATAGCGTTGCAAAAGCTATGGCGGCAGTCCAAAGTGTTGGAATATCTAAAATAGGAATTGTGACAACTGGCTATGCAGATTAAATCAGATTACTTAATAGCTTCTTTTATATCTTTTTTAATACATGCGTTAATTATTTTATATTTGATGGATTTTTTTTATAGTGAAAAAAAGGTGAGACCAATTTTAAGTAACCCAATAAATGTAAACCTTTTATACAAAGAAGATAACAAAGCTATTTCAAAAATTGAGATAATTGAAGAGAAGCCATCAATCAATTCAATAAATACTATTGAAAATATAATTTCCTTTTCACCAAAAATTGAGTCAACAAATATCAGCAAGCTTATAAGAGAGGATCAACTTATAAAATCTAGCTCTGAAGATCATCAAGTAAATCAATTTAGTAATATGATGATCCAATTAATTCAATCAGCATGGATTAAACCTCAAAACATTCAAGATGGATTAGTTTGCAATTTAAGAATGGTAATTAACAAGAATGGAAGAATTGTTGCAGTTGATTTAATAAAAAGTAGTGGCAATATACGTTTTGATAATTCTGCAATTAAGGCAATTTCAAGAGTTGAAACTTTTAGTTTTTTCAATGAAATTCCTTTTAATCTATATCAAAAAAATTTTAAAAATATAGTTATAACTTTTAATCCACTATGAAGATTTTTTTCTCACTATTATTTTTTACCCAATTAATTTTTTCAGAATTAGTTCTTGAAATCACTCAAGGCTCTGAAGACCCATACTCAATTGCATTAATTGAATTTAGTGGATCAAAAAAAATAACAAATGAAATTAACTCTATTATCAATACAGATTTATTGAGGACTGGAGAGTTTAAAATATTTAGAGAATCACAGTTGCTTTCAATACCAACAAATGAAGAAGATATCAAATTTGAAGACTTTAAGTTACTTGGAATTGATTTTATTATTACAGGCTCATTAACAAATGAAGATAAATTTAATATTTCTGCATCTTATCAAGTTTTTAATGTACAAAAAGAGAAAAAAATTAGAACATCCAAAATATTTGGTATTCCAAACAAGTTAAGACAGTTAGCTCATTACATCAGCGATGGAATATATGAAGAAATAACTGGTTTAAAGGGTGTAGCATCAACAAAATTGCTCTATGTAACGGAGAATATAAATGATGATAAGATTATTTTTAATCTTGTTGTTGCAGATTCTGACGGCTCTAATGAGCAAATATTGTTAAAAAGTTCTGAGCCTATAATATCGCCATCCTGGTCCCCAGACTCAAAAAAAGTTGCATATGTTTCATTTGAAACGGGCATGGCAAAAGTATTTATCCAAACAATTGCAACTGGTAAAAGAGAGATGGTTTTAGAGAACTCATCTCAGATAAGCTCACCATCGTGGTCTCCTAATGGTAAATTTCTATCGCTAACCTTGTATCAAGATGGGAATGCAGAAATATATATTTTAAATTTAAAAAATCAAAATCTTACAAGATTGACCAATCATTATGCAATTGATACTGAGTCCTCATGGTCGCCAAATGGCTCAAAAATTATGTTTACTTCTGGCAGATCTGGATCCCCACAATTATATGAAATTAATTTGAGGAAATTTAGTTCAAAACCAAAAAGAATTACTTTTGAAGGAAACTATAATGCCAAAGGGTCCTACCTTTCTAGTGGTGAAGGCATAGTATTTGTTCATAGATCAGAAAATAATTTTCAAATAGCTCTAAAGTATACAAACGAGAGCTTTATAAGGCCGTTAACGAATTCAAAATTAGACGAATCACCTAGTATTTCTCCTAATGGGAATGTGATAATCTATGCTATAACAGAAAATGGAATGAGTATGCTCTCAGGGGTCACACTTAGTGGAGCAAAGTTTAGGCTTCCTGCTAGAACTGGAGAAGTTAGAGAGCCATCTTGGTCAGGATTTTTAAGATAAATTATTGGAGACGTCACTATGATAAATATAAAAAATGTACTTAACAAAAACTTTTTTAGCCCATTTGTTTTTTTAATATTACTTAATTCATGTTCAAGTATGAATGTAACTGAAGAGAGTGTTTATGACGGCGGTATCCAAACGGTTGAGGCGTCTGTAAAAGATAATACTTCACTTAATTATGAAACTAAGGCTATCCTAGCAAATGCAACTGTTTATTTTGAATTTGATAGTTTTAAACTGAGCAGCAAATCTATTCAAACATTAAGAAGTGCTGTTACTGCTATGAAAGAAAATTCTTCCATAAAAATCACTATATCAGGCCATGCTGATGAGAGAGGTACCAGAGAATATAATTTAGCATTAGGACAAAGAAGGGCAGAGTCTGTAAGAGATTATTTAGCAGTTAATGGTGTAAGCAAATCAAGAGTTTTAGTTAAAAGTTATGGTGAAGAAAGATTAATAGCTGAAGGCTCAGATGAATCAAGTCACTCAAAAAATAGAAGGGCTGAAATCAATTAATAAATGAAAAAAGTTATTTTATTTTTTTTGATATCAATATTATCAATTGATCAACTTCAAGCTGATGAAAATAAAGATGCTCAAGCCGATCTTCTATTTTTAAAGATACAAGAGCTTGAAATAGAAATCGCAGACCTAAGGAATCAAATAGAGTCTCAAGAATATTTAATTAATAAATTAATTGATGAATCAGTTGACTCCAAATCTGCAGCCACTGATGACGGTCTTGAAGATCTAGCAATCGATTCAAATATAAGATTTAAAGGTATTGAAGATACGCAAAGCAAAGATGAGGTATATAAATCAGCAATAAATGCTTTAGAAGAACAAAACTTCGATAGAGCACTTTTATTGTTTAAGTATTTCGTTGAAAGTTTTACCGATGAGGAAAAAACTCCATTATCTTTTTTTTGGTTAGGCGAAATATCCATGATTCAAAATAATTTTGAGCAATCAAATAATTATTTTATGGAACTTATTTCATCCTTTCCCTCGCACTATAGAATACCCTTAGCTCACAAGAAGATTGGTGATATTTATTTAAAAAATAACGATGTTGTAATGGCAAAAGAAAAATATAATTATGTTGTTAGAGAATATCCAGATAACACAGCATCATCATTAGCCTTGCAGTTATTGAAAAATATGGAATAATCACCTTTTTTTATTATGCATAACCACGGGTCGCTAGCTCAGCTGGTAGAGCAGTTGGCTTTTAACCAATTGGTCACAGGTTCGAATCCTGTGCGACCCACCACTCATAGGGCATAATATTATAATGAAACTTAAAGATACTGTTCTAACAAGTTTTTTATTTTTTTTAGTTTTATCTTCTTGGTATGTTTTAAGAGCTGTAAGAAACGAAATGGCAGTAGAAAACTACAGCCAAGACTTTTTACTGGTTTTATTAGCAGTTACAGCAATTACAATGCTAGTAATTAATCCTATATATGCATGGATAGCATCAAGATCAAATCTAAAAAAAATTATTATTTATTGCTATTCTTTTCTAATATTAAATCTATTTGCATTTCTTTCTTATTCTAAATCATTGAGTGAAAATAATATTACTGAAGCTATTTGGCTTGGTCGAATATTTTACGTTTGGTGCAATATATATTCATTCTTTGTTGTTTCAATATTTTGGGTTCTAGTAATTAATATATTTAGAGATACAAAATCAAGAAAGTTATATGGTTTTATAATGGCAGGAGGTTCTCTAGGAGCCATTTTTGGTTCTGAAATATCTGTTAGATTGTCTGAATCATTCACAAATTCTGGCCTAGAATTTTTTGTATTATCTGCATCAATTTTATTATTCTGTGCAATGGTAATAGCAATATATATTGCCAATTCCAATAAGACCTCAAATCTATCTGAAAAGGTTGGAGGCAAGTGGTCTGATGCTATAAATAATATTATTAATACCAAAGAAATAAGAACAATTGCTTCATACTCTTGGCTTTTCACTATATTAATGACCATACAGTGGATTAGTGCAATACCAATAATTGAGTCATATTCTGATTTGTCTCCACAAAGAATAGAACTTTTTGCAAGAATAGAGCAATTAGTGTCACCATTAACATTATTAACTCAGCTATTCTTAACTTACATAGTAATTGCAGCATTTGGTATAAAGTTAATATTAATAGTTTATGGAATTTTATTTGTTATAGTTTTTTTACTTTACGGTTTAGTTCCGTCGGTTGGAGTGGTAGTTTTTGCACAAGCTTTACTAAGAGTCTTTGAATATGGTTTTAACAAACCAAGTAGAGAAATAATTTATAGTGAGCTAGGTAAAAAAGATAGATATAAATCTTCAGTATTTATAGACACCTTTGTAACTAGGTTTGGAGATTTAACAGGTAGTTTATTAATGGCAATTGGTAAATTATCATCAATAGCTTTAAGCGTCATGCCTTTATTAGCAATTCCGCTTGCAGCACTTTTATCTATTACAGGCTTAAAAATTTCAAAAAATTCAAGCAATAAAGTTAAAGGCCCCTAGAACTCTCTAATTCTTTTTTAATTTTAATAATTTTTGTCATTAAACTTTCTGAAACTTGAAAATTGTTTTTAGTAAGTTTTAATGCAAACTCAAGTTGATTTAAAGCCTCCTCGTTCTGACCAAGTAGTAAAAAATATTCAGCTCTGCTTTGATGATACCCAACAATATTTTTACTGCTCCTCTGTATTTCAGATAACATGTACCATAATTGAGGGTCATCATTTCTTCTTAAAATCTGATCTCTAATTATTTCTTCAGATTCAAAATATCTCTTCATTTGAAGTAATAATTTAGATTTCATAATTGATAGGGGGTAGTTTTTTGGAGAAATTTCTAGAAATTGATTAGATAATCTTAAAGCAGCTTCATATTGATTTGCCTCTGTGAGTATTTCAACTTTTGAAGTATTTAAGAATAAATTTTTTGGATACTTATTAATCAATTCATTTATTAAGTTAATACTTTTTTCATAATTATTATTTTCCTTATAAGATAGAGACAAGCCATAAATATTCGCATCCGATCTTGAATCCTCTATTAGAGATTTATAGTTTCTTAGAGCGTTTGAGGGTATCTTTTCATAACGAATTTTTAATCTAGCTTTGATAAAGGAATACTCAAGACTATCTATCTTTGTTCCATCTTCTGAAATACCCTCAGCTGCATTAAATGCATCATTAATTCTAGATGTTGAAAGGGGGTGTGTTAATAAAAATTCGGGAGGAAGGTCACCTGATAATCTTCTTAGATCATTCATATTTTCAAACATTTCTCCCATTGAATTTGGGTTATAGCCTGCTCTTACTAAATTAGCGAAACCCACTCTGTCTGCTTCTTTTTCAAATAATCTGCTATATCTTAAGCTTTGAGTTTGTAAAAATGCTGGCCCAAAAGCCATAGCATTTGGATTATTACTTAAAAGACCAATTGCAATTGATGAAACCATTACCAAAATAGATGCTAAATTTGTATCTTGAGACCTCAAAACATTTCTTGCAAAATGTCTTTGACTAAGATGGGCAAGCTCATGTGCTAGGACAGATGAGAATTGTCCCTCATTATCAGCATTAAGAAATAATCCTCCATTCACTCCAATAATTCCACCCGGTGCTGCAAAAGCATTAAGAGAATTATCATCTACTAAAAGAACATTGAAATACCTATCTTCAACTTGGCTATATTCAGAAAGTCTGTATATCAGAAGTTCGGTATATTCTTGTATTAATGGGTCTGAAATCAAGGGTGCCTGATAGTATATCTGTTTCAAAAATTCTTTGCCGATAGCTCTCTCTTCTGCTGGTGAAACAGCCGCTGATACTCTGTCACCTAACTGAGGAAGTAGTAGCTCTTTTTTTTCATCTGATAAACAAAATAAGCTTAAAAAAGTTATGAAGATATATATTGTTATTTTCATTTTTTAAAAAGATTTAATATTTTTAAGGAGCCCTAAAACTAACATAAAAAGCGTTTTTCGATTAATATGGTTGAAACAACTATATAGATTAATACACATATCACTTATTTGACCATATTTTTAACAATATAGTTTCAATAAAAAGAGGGTTTTAAAAATTATGTTTAATCAGCTAAACAGCTTATTAAAAAAAATCTTTAGCAACGAAGAAACCATAATATTTTCTTTGGTATTGGTGTTCGTGTTGTTAATAATAAGTTTCTTTGGATCTATACTAACTCCATTTCTGATCAGCATAGTAGTTGCATATTTGTTAGTAGGACTCCAAAAAAAAATAGAGTCCTACAATGTAAGTAAATATTTAGCACTTTTAATAACTTTTTCTATATTTATAATCACTGGTGCTGCAATTTTGATTTGGTTGGTACCAATTCTATATATTCAACTTCAAGCCTTTATTTTAGACATCCCTGGCCTATTTAATAATTTTCTTAATTTTGTATCAGAATTGCCAACAAAATTTCCTGAACTAGTTTCGTCTGATCAAATCTCAGTTTTTTTTCAGGCAGTTTCAACAGAATTATCATCCATTACTCAGAATTTAGTTAAATCATCGATAGCTGGAATACAAAGCACCATCACAATTCTGTTGTACATAATTTTGTTTCCAATTTTAGTTTTCTTTTTTCTTTTTGATAGAAAAAATATTATTGAGGGCTTGATAAAAATAATACCAGGTAAAAGGCAAATGCTTTCCAATATATGGATAGAAATGGATGATCAACTCAGTAATTATGTAAGAGGTAAAATTCTTGAAATCTTCATAGTGGGTTCTGCTGCAGCAATTATATTTGCATCATTAGGTCTTAAATATACTGCATTACTTTCAGTATTGGTTGGTTTCTCTGTATTGATTCCATATGTTGGAGCTTTTTTAGTAACTATTCCAGTTGTGGTTGTTGGATTGCTTCAATTTGGTATTGGCACCCAGTTTTATCTTCTAGTTGGACTATATTTATTATTACAAGCATTAGATGGCAACTTATTGGTTCCAATCATTTTCTCAGATGCTGTGAAGCTGCATCCCGTCATCATAATATTAGCTGTATTTGTATTTGGAAGCATGTTTGGTTTTTGGGGAGTTTTCTTTTCAATTCCCATTGCAACTTTTATAAAAGCCGTATGGAATGCATGGCCTTCCGGAGACAGACTAAGTTAAATCCTTAACAGAGTTAAAAACCTCTTCAACATGGCCTTTAACTTTCACATTTCTCCACTCTTTAACAACTTTTCCATCAGAATTGATTAAAAAAGTACTTCTATCGACGCCTATATATTCTCTTCCATACATTGATTTTAATTTCATGACGTCAAAAGCTTTGCAAACTTTTTCTTCTGGATCTGATAAAAGTTCAAATGGAAATGACTGCTTAGATTTAAAATTTTCATGAGATTTTATAGACTCTCTTGAAACTCCTAATATTTCTGTTTTTAATTTCTTAAATTCTTTATATTTATCTCTAAAGTCTTGACCTTCTGAAGTGCATCCAGGAGTACTATCTTTTGGATAAAAATAGATTATTAGATTTTTTCCGATGAAATCTTTGTTAGAAAATGTTTTATTGTTAGTGCATTCGCCATTAAAATTTGGACATTTTTTTCCTTCAAGTTTTTTTGTCATAATTTCTACCTATAAGATATTTTATTAAAATAGTGTATAGTCCTATTCTTTACCGAAATTTTTATTGATGCAAGCATTAGAGGGAAGTTTAGTAGCTTTAACAACGCCAATGTTTCCAAATGGAGACATAGATTATAAATCTCTGGAAAAATTAATTGACTGGCATATTAGTGAAGGAACTAATGGAATAGTTTCTGTTGGTACTACTGGTGAATCGGCAACTCTCAATTTTAAAGAGCATCTTGAGGTAATAGGATTCACATCAAAATATGTAAATAAAAGAATACCTGTAATTGCAGGAACAGGAGCAAACTCAACTCAAGAGGCTATTGAATTAACACAAGAATCTAAAAGCTTAGGAGCAGACTATGCTCTTCTCGTAACTCCTTACTATAATAAACCTAATCAAAAGGGACTAATCGCACATTATGAATCCATAGCCGACTCAGTTGAAATAAATCAAATTTTATATAATGTTCCATCTAGGACTGCTTGTGATCTTCTTCCTTCAAGTGTGCAAGTTTTATCAAACCACAAAAATATAATAGGTATTAAAGAAGCAGTTGATGACCTTAATAGAGTTAATGATTTAATAAGTATTTCTAAGAAATTAGAAAAAGATTTTTTTATCTATTCTGGTGATGATCCAACATTTGAAGAGTCTCTTGAGCTCGGAACAAATGGAGTTATTTCAGTTGCAGCAAATGTAACTCCTAAATCTATTTCCGATATATGCTCCTTTGTAAAAAAAGGTAATATAAATAATGCCAGGGCCTTACACTCTAAAAATTCTGAATTGTATAGATTGCTTTTTGTTGAATCTAATCCAATTCCAGTTAAGTGGATGCTTTACAAAATGGGAATGATTAAAAATGCAATTAGGCTTCCTCTTATAGAGTTGGATGAAAGTTATCATGACGAAGTGTTATCGGAGATGATAAAATTAGAATTAATATGAAAATAAAAAACTCCCTTATCGCTAGTATTATTTTCTTATCTTCGTGTTCATATATAAATGGACCCGAAGGCCTTTTTCCACCTACCCAATATAACTTTTTAAAAGAAAAAGTAGAACAAGATATCATCCTTCCTGAAAATCTTGATCTAGTAGCCGATGAAAATCATTATCCAGTTCTTGAGATTGAAGAAGTTATGAAAGATCAGAATGTCCCAAAACCAAGACAAATATTTGCTTCATCTGGAAATAGTTCAGTTCAACTAAGGAGGCTTGGAGAATTAATGTGGATCTACATAGAAACATTGCCTTCAACGTCATGGCCTATATCTAAAAATTATTGGGATACCTCTGCATATGAAGTTAAAAGCACTAATCCAAATACAGGTGAGATAATTATTAACTTCGATGAAAATTCAACTTTAAATATGAAAATAGAACACGGAATTAAAGAGGCTTCGACAGAAATATTCTTAAACCAGGTTAACAAAGAAAATAATGAGATTCAGAGTAATCTCCCATTAATTCAATCAGAATTAGAAAATATAGTTAATTACTTCGCTGAATCTGTAGATAGTTTCACTGGAACTTCCTTGGCCGCACAAAATCTTAACGAAATGAAAAAAGCTAAAATTTTTGCAGAAAATGGTCAGACTGTCATTGAACTTAATTTAAATTTTGATAGAGCATGGTCTTCTGTGAGCAAGGCAATGAATGCTTCAAATATTGTTTCTAATGACCTTGATAGAAGCATGGGTATATTTTATGTGAGTTATATTAGCGAGGAAGATGATGGAATATTTTCTTTTTTAGGATTTGGTGGCTCTAAAAATGCTAGCAATAAAAACACTTTTAATGATGACTCTCAATTTATTGTAACTATTACTGAAGAAAATAATAAAACTTATGTAAGAGCAGTATCAAAAAATGGTAAAATAGAAGAAGCAGAAGAATTACTATCAAAAATTAATGAGTCATTAAGCTAATGGATAAAATTAAAGAAATCACAAAAGGCAAGGCTAAATCATTGTATACAACTTCAAACAATGAGCATTTAATAATGCATTTTAGTGATGATACATCTGCATTCGATGGCAAAAAAAAAGAGGCATTACTAGGAAAAGGATCAGTCAATAATCAATTCAATGCATTTATAATGGACCATTTACAAAATAATGGAATTGAAACTCATCATATAGAAGTTTTAAATAATAATGATTCTTTAGTGCATAAGTTAACGATGTTCCCTATAGAGTGTGTAATTAGAAATAGGGCATCCGGTTCAATTTGCAGAAGACTTGGAACTGAGGATGGTTTAGTGCTTGAAAGTCCTCTTTTTGAATTTTTCTTAAAGGATGATGATTTGGGTGATCCACTAATCAATGATGAGCATATTCTTTCTTTTGGCTGGGCCTCAAGAGCGCAAATAGATGAAATGAAGGCCTTGACATATAAAGTTAATACTGTTCTTTCAGAGCTGTTTATAAACTCAGGGTTAATTCTTGTAGACTTCAAAGTTGAATTTGGTCTTTCAGCTGAAAAAATCCTTCTTGCTGATGAATTTACGCCTGATGGATGCAGGCTTTGGGATTCTAAAACTTTAAAAAAGATGGATAAAGATAGATTTAGACAAGGCCTAGGTGATGTTGTTGAATCTTATCACCAAGTTGCTGACAGATTGGGCATGAATATTAAAACTTGACTAAAATAGTCAGGTATTTATAATTCATCCGTGAGACTTACTACTAAAAGCAAATATGCTGTAAATGCTTTAACTGAGCTTCGAATTCTTGAGTCACGAGGTCCTGTTTCACTTGCAGATATTTCATTAAATCAAAGTATAGAATTATCTTATTTGGAACAAATATTTAGAAAGTTAAGAATAGCTGGTATTGTAAAAAGTATAAGAGGAAGAAATGGAGGTTATTTGTATGCTAAAGATCCTTCGATTGTATCCATAAAAGAAATTATGAATGCTGTTGAAGAAGATATGGATGCAACTAGTTGCAATGGGTTAAGTACATGTAGGGATGGAAAAAAATGTAATACACACAATCTATGGCAAGAATTAAACCAAGTTGTAGATAATTATTTAAGTAAAATAACTATCAATAAGCTTGTAGATTCTAATAATAGTCCATATATAGAGATAAGAGAGATAAATTAAATGAGCACACAATCAACAATTTATTTAGATTACGCTTCAACAACACCAGTTGATCCAAGAGTGGCATCTAAAATGATGGAATTTCTAACTCCTGACGGTGAGTTTGGTAATCCTGCATCCAGATCCCATCGATTTGGATGGAAAGCAGACGAAGCTGTCGAAGAGGCTAGATCCCATGTAGCAAATTTAGTTAACTGCGATCCAAGAGAAATAGTCTGGACCTCAGGAGCTACAGAAGCTGATAACTTAGCTATAAAAGGAGTTGCTAGATTTTATAAATCAAAAGGTAATCATATTATTACTTCAAAAATAGAACATAAGGCTGTTCTAGATCCTTGTAGGCAATTAGAAAGAGAAGGGTTTGAAATAACATATCTAGAACCTAACGAAGGTGGAATTATAGATCCAAAAGAAGTAAAAGCAGCAATGAGAGATTCAACTATCTTAGTTTCATTCATGCATATTAATAATGAATTAGGAACATTGAATGACCTTGTTGAGATTGGAAATATGGCCAGAAAAGCTGGTGTATTTTTTCATGTAGATGCAGCACAAAGCACTGGTAAAGTAGATATAGATTTATCAACATTACCAGTTGATTTAATGTCATTTTCTGCTCATAAAACATATGGACCAAAGGGTATCGGAGCATTATTTGTTAGAAGAAAGCCAAGAGTTAGGATTGAAGCTTTGATTCATGGTGGTGGTCATGAAAGAGGTATGAGATCTGGAACTTTAGCAACTCATCAAATCGTTGGTATGGGTGAAGCATTTAGAATTGCAAAAGATGAAATGAAAAATGATCACAAGAAAGTACAAGCATTCCATCAAAAGTTCTTAAAAGAAGCTATGAAAATAGAACATGCATATATTAATGGTGACCTAAAAAACAAGGTCCCAAATATTTTAAATATAAGTTTTAACTTTGTTGAAGGCGAATCCTTAATTATGGGCCTTAAAGATGTTGCAGTATCGTCAGGTTCTGCATGCACTTCTGCAAGTTTAGAACCTTCATATGTTTTGAGGGCCTTAGGAAGAAAGGATGAGTTAGCGCACAGCTCAATAAGATTTTCTTTTGGCAGGTTCACAAATGATGATGATATAGATAGAACTTTATCTATATTACATAATGTAGTCGAAAGATTAAGAGAGCTCTCCCCATTATGGGAAATGCATTTAGATGGTATTGATTTAGATACTGTTCAATGGAGCACTCACTAAAGTAGGAGGTAAAAAATGGCATATAGTAAAAAAGTCGTTGATAAGTTTGAAAACACATTAAATAATCCGAAAGCTTTCAATGTTGGGAGATTTGACCCTTCAGAAGAAAATATTGGAACAGGTATGGTTGGGGCACCAGCATGTGGTGATGTGATGAAGTTACAAATAAAGTGTGAAGCCAAAGGCAATAGTCATGTTATAAAAGATGTAAAATTTAAAACTTATGGATGTGGTTCTGCTATTGCTTCATCCAGTGAGCTTGTAGAAATGCTTATAGGTAAAACGTTGGAAGAAGCAAAAGAAATAAGAAATAAAGAGATAGTCGAAGCTCTAGAATTGCCACCAATCAAAATCCATTGTTCAGTCTTAGCCGAAGACTCCATTAAGCAAGCCATAGAAGACTACGAGTCTAAACAATAGGAGTAATTTAATGAAAAGCTTCAGTCCTACTGAATTAAACTTTTCAGATAAAGCAGTTTCTCATTTCCATTCAAGCCTTAAATCTAGAGGTATGGGTCTTGGTGTACAAATAGGAGTTAAAAAAGCTGGGTGTTCTGGATATGAATATTTTTTTAATTTTATAGATGAGCTTAAAGAAGAATATGTCGTTTTTGAAACTGATGGATGCAAGGTTTTCGTCGACCAGCAAAGCTTAGAGTTTCTTAAGGGAAGCTTGGTTGATTTCTCAGAAGATGGATTAAATAAAGGAATTAAGTTTATAAACCCTAATGCAAAAGCAGTATGTGGTTGTGGTGAAAGTTTCACCGTCTAAAAAATGGCAAAGATAAAAATTTGGCCTCATGAGGAGCTTTGTCCTGATGGGGCTGAAATAGAATCACTTCCTAATGAAACAATATGTGAAGCTGCATTACGAGAAGGTATTAAGATTGAACATGCATGTGAAATGTCATGTGCATGCACAACATGTCACTGCATTGTAAGAAAAGGTTTTGAACAGTTAGATGAGGCTAGTGATATAGAAGAGGATATGTTGGATAAAGCATGGGGATTAGAACAAACCTCAAGACTAAGTTGTCAGGCAGTTCCTCCAATCGATGAGGATATTGAGATAGAGCTACCCAAGTATAATATTAATATGGTTTCTGAAGATCACTAATGGAAAAATTAGAATGGCTAGACGTTGGAGATATAGCTATTGAACTTTATGAAAAGTTCCCAGAAGTAGACCCTCAGTGGATAGGTTTCCCAGACTTACACTCAAAAATATGTGGGTTAGAAAACTTTTCTGGTGATCCGTCAAAGTCTAATGAACAGATTCTCGAAGCAATTCAAATGTTATGGATAGAAGAATACCTATAAGTCCCATATAATAGCTAAAATTTTTTTAGGAATATAAACATGGCAATAGAAAAAACATTATCAATAATTAAACCAGATGCAGTTTCGAAAAATGTTATTGGTAAAATTTTGACTAGGTTTGAGGAAAGTGGACTTAAAATAGTAGCTGGCAAATTAATACATCTTTCAGATGAAATGGCGGCTGGTTTTTATGCAGAGCATGAAGGCAAACCTTTCTTTAATGCTTTAAAATCATTTATGACTTCAGGGCCTGTATTTGTTCAGGTTTTAGAAGGAGAAAACGCTATTTTAAAAAATAGAGAACTTATGGGTAATACAAATCCTGAAGAGGCATTACCAGGAACAATTAGAGCAGATTTTGCAAAAAGTATTGATGCAAATGCTGTACATGGCTCTGACTCAGAAGTTAGTGCACTGAGGGAGATTAATTATTTTTTCAAAGATGAAGAAATAATATCTCAGTAACTTTTGCAAACCAAGGTCAATCTTTTAGGTTATTCATTAAGCTCTTTAGAAGATTTCTTTAAAAATATCAATGAACCCAAGTTTAGAGCTAAACAGCTTTTAAAATGGATTCACCAAAAAGGTGTTATTAATTTTGATCAAATGACTGATTTTAATAAGTTGTTAAGACAAAAACTTAATAGCATTGCTCATATTACTCCTCCATATGTTGATGAGATCTTTATCTCACCTGAAGGTACAAAAAAATATCTTGTAAAATTAGAATCAGGTTCGATGATAGAGATGGTAAGAATTCCAGAAAAAAAAAGAATGACTCTTTGTATTTCATCTCAAGCTGGCTGTGCTTTGCAGTGTACCTTTTGTGCTACTGGCGCTCAGGGATTTGAAAAAAATCTTACAGCTGATGAAATAATTGGACAAGTTTGGCTTGCAAATTTTCATGATCCAAAAGAAAAGCCTATAACTAATATTGTTTTTATGGGCATGGGTGAACCACTTTTAAACTTTGAGCCCGTAGTAGAGTCAGCAAAAATTATGAAAGATCAAATGGCCTATGGCTTATCAAGAAAAAGAATTACCATCAGTACATCAGGAATAACTCCTCAAATAGACAAATTATCGCAATCTATTGATGTTTCCTTAGCAATTTCTCTTCATGCACCTATAAATAGATTAAGAGATGAGATAGTACCTATAAATAAGAAATATCCAATTAGTGAATTAATACGATCATGTAAAGATTATTTGTCTTATTACGAAGGAAAAAGAAATATAACTATTGAATATATATTAATAGATGGTGTAAATGATTCACCCGAGTTAGCTAGGAAGCTAACTAAACTTCTTTCAGATATTTCTTGTAAGATCAATTTGATCCCATTCAATCCATTCGATGGCTCTAATTACAAAAGATCAAATAAAAATAATATTAATGAATTTAAGAATATTCTTATGAAGAAGGGCTTTATTACAACTTTACGAATTACAAGAGGTGATGCAATAGATGGAGCGTGTGGTCAACTAGTAGGTAAATTATCTAAATCTGTCAAAGGAAAAAAACTTATAAGTCATCAATCAATATCATGAATCAAGATTTTAAATCAGCAAAATCAGCAAATTCAGCTAAGATTGGAAAAGGTTTTTCAGATGCTAGAGAAAATTTGGACCTAAGTATTGAAGAAGTTGCTTCTAAGTCACTAATTAATATTAAGTATATAAAAGCCATTGAATCTGGAGATTATTCTGATTTTCCCAGCGAAGGGTTTTCAAGGGCTTATTTTAGAAAGTATGCAACCTTTCTTAATCTAAAATTAGATTTCCCAGCGATTTATGCAACTGAAAATAGAAAAAATAAAATTATAAAAAAGTCATTTCCAATTTCAAGCAAGCCCATTTATAAGTTATTAATATCAAGTTTAATCATAGTTATACTATTAGTAACTTTTTTTCTTTTTATAAACTCAACTGATAAAAATAAAATTAAAAATGATCCTAATATTTTAATTACCAAAGCATCCGAAGCTAATATTTTAAAAATCATACAAGATGTTCAAATGAATTTTGGTATTAATGAAGAAATAAAAAGTAATAATCAAATAGAGGATAATGTTAATGAGAGCAAAATATTATTATATTTCAAGGACGAATGTTGGATTGAAATATATTCAAATGAAAAATTAATAGAGTATCAATTATTTAATTCAGAAGACAATTTCAGCATGACTATAAAAAAACCTTTTACAATAGTTGTTGGAAATGCTGAAGCTGTTGTTGGTTCCTACGAGGGTAGTAATATTGATTTTATTACTAATGCTAATAGACTTAGGGTAAATACTATTATATTTAATGATGAGTAATTGGATTACGAGAAAACATACAAAATCTGTAAACGTCGGAGGCGTTTTGGTTGGTGATGGTAATCCCATTTCAATTCAATCAATGACAAATACTGATACTTGTGATGTTCTTGCAACAGTCAAGCAAATTAATGATCTTCAAGCAGCTGGTGCAGATATCGTGAGAGTTTCTGTACCTGGTTATGATGAAGCAGCAGCATTTAAAGAAATCAGGAGGGCAGTAAATATTCCTCTTGTTGCTGACATACATTTCGATTATAAAATTGCCTTAGAAGTAGCTGATAGCGCAGATTGTCTTAGAATAAATCCAGGAAATATTGGTAAAGAAGACAGAGTTAAAGAAGTAATAAATGCCGCTATTCACAATAATGTTCCAATTAGAGTAGGGGTAAATGCTGGCTCCTTAGAAAAAGATTTACAAAAAAAATATGGAGAACCTAATGCAGACGCATTGGTTGAGTCGGCACTTCGACATGTTGATATTTTAGATAAGTTTAATTTTGAAAATTATAAAATGAGCCTTAAGGCTTCAAATATAGAAATGACAGTAGAGGCATATAGAAAAATTTCAAAGTTAATAAATCAACCTCTTCATCTTGGAATAACTGAGGCAGGAAGTTACAGAGCTGGTACTGTTAAATCATCTATTGGTGTTGGTATGCTTTTAACTGAAGGCATTGGCGATACAATTCGTATTTCACTAGCATCTGACCCAATCGATGAAATAAAAATTGGTTGGGATATTTTAAAAAGCTTAAATATTAGAAGTAGGGGAGTGAAAATTATTGCATGTCCTAGTTGTTCACGACAAAATTTTAATGTTATTGATGTAGTTAACGAACTAGAGGAACGTTTTGAAGATATATCTGAGGATATTGAAGTAGCAATTATAGGATGTTATGTAAATGGTCCAGGGGAGAGTAAAGCAGCTGAAATAGGTTTAACAGGAGCAAGTCCAAAAAATCTTTTATATGTGGATGGCTCGCCTGATAAAAAAATTAGTAGTGAAAATCTTGTTGAAGAGATAGAAGAAAAAGTTAGAGAGAGAATAGCATCAAGAAATTCAGTTGAAATTATTGCAAGGAGTTAAGTTGGATAAAATTCAATCATTAACAGGAATGCTAGATTTATATGATGATGGCAACGGTGATAATTTGTCCGTGAAAATTTTTGAAACTGAAAAAATATTAAGAGAAATCTTTTCTAATTATCAATTAAAAGAAATAAGGACTCCTGCACTTGAGGAAACTACTTTATTTAAAAGATCGGTTGGCGATCTTTCAGATATTGTGAATAAGGAAATATATTCATTCAATGATAAGAATGAAAAAAGTATTGCGCTAAGGCCTGAAGGTACCGCTGGCATAATAAGAGCAATAATTGAAAAAAAATTAGATCAATCTACTCACAAGCTATGTTATTTAGGACCAATGTGGAGATATGAAAGACCGCAAAAAGGTAGGTATAGACAATTTCATCAAGCAGGTGTGGAGATATTAGGTTATCCTGAAGGTGCCCCTGAATTTGAAATGATATCTATAGTCTGCAAAATTATTGAAGAATTTAGATTAAAAAATTGTTTAATAAAAATTAACCATCTTGGAAATAAAAATAATAAAGAATCTTTTTGCAAAGCATTAGTAGACTATTTAGAGCCACATAAAGATAAGTTAGATGATAAGGATTTAGAAAGATTATCAAGAAACCCGCTCCGTATTCTAGATAGTAAAAATCAAAATACTCAGTCCATCCTAGAGAATGCACCAAGCATAAAAGATTTTATTGAACCCTCATCTATAAAAATTCTTATGGATATCAAAAGTCAATTTAGTGATATATGTGATATCGAGATAGACTATTCGCTTGTAAGAGGGCTAGATTACTACTCTGGATTTGTTTTTGAAGCAGTTTCTTCAGATCTTGGTGCTCAGGATTCATTTTTAGGAGGAGGCAGGTATGACTATCTTTGCTCAAAGCTTGGAGGAAAAGATTTACCCTCTATAGGAATGGCTATAGGCATAGAAAGATTCGCTAGTTTATTGAAGGATATAACCTCAACTAATAAGATGGCGTCATTTTTAGTTGTGACTAGTAATTTAGAGCCAAAAGCATATAAAATAGCGCACCAACTTAGATCTATGAATAAAAATATTAGATTAGATCTTCAACTTTCTAAAGCTAGTCTTAAAGCAAAACTAAGACGAGCTAATAAAAGTGATGCAGATTATGCAATTATTGTTGGAGACGAGGAGTTAAAAACAAATACGGTTATCTTTAAATATTTAAAAGATGAGAGCAACGATCAAGAAATACTGTCAGTTGATGAATTATTTAACATTTATAAATCAATTTAAATTTTAGGAATTAATTATGAATAAAATATACGAAAACGATATGAGATTCGTGCCATTATTAAATTTCTATAATAAATATAAGACATTAATTCTAGCTTCTTTCGCATTTCTTATTATTATCATTTTTTCTGTTATTGCGCTATCCGTAATTTCTAAAATCAATAATCAAAAAGCATCATTAGTGTTTAATGATTGGTCCGTCCAAGAAATAGAATCTGAAGAAGGTTTAAAAAAATCTAATGAGCTGTTTGAAGATCTCACAACTTCATATAGTAGAACAGGCTACGCTAAGCTCGCCATATTAACTAAAGCATCTTCTGACGCTAAAAACGGAGAAAGGCAAAATGCTATAATGGGTTTTTCAAAGCTCGTTAAGCTAACAAATGGCATTAACGGAAACAAACTTTACAATAAATTAGCTAGAGTAAGTGCTGCTCGATTATTGTTTGCAAATGGCAATTATGATGAAGCTCTTATTATGATTGAGAAATATTCTTCTTCGTCAACAAATGCATATATTCATGAGCTGACTGGAGATATTTTAATGAAAAAAGATTCAATATCGCTTGCAAAAGAACAATACCAAATAGCAAAGGAAAAATATATTGATGAAGCTTCCTTGTCTATTATTTCTATGAAGTTAGCAAATATAGATTCATAAACCATGAAACATAATTTAATTAATAAGGCTTTACTAATAATTTTTGTATTTATTATTTCTTCATGCTCATCCATGGACTCATTAAAGTTCTGGCAAAGTGATGAAGTAGATATAGACGAACCTAAAAAATTAGAGAATTTTACAGATAACCTATCTATAGATGTAAACTGGAAAATTTCTTTTAATGGTGACAATTCTCTTGGTAATTTCATTCCGTCATATTCAGGAAATAACATTTTTTTTGCTGACACATCGGGGAATATATCTTCAATAGACTCATATACTGGAGAAGTTAACTGGGAAATAGAAACTGTGCTGCTAGCATCTGGAATATCATCCGGTTTTGGTATTTTAGTTGTTGGTGATGTTAACGGGAATGTTATTGCACGAGATCAAAACAATGGATCCTTGTTATGGACAACTAATGTCAAAGGTGAAGTTCTATCGGCAACAGCGATAGACACTAAATTAGTTATCGTTAAGACTGGATCAGGTGAATTAATTGCACTTGATAGAAATTCAGGAGAAATAAAATGGTCTTACAGATCAAAGCTGCCAACTTTAACAATTAGAGGAAGCAGCAGTCCTGTTATAGTTGAGAATCAAGTCTACGCATCTTTTGATAATGGTCGTTTGGGTGTTTTTGAACTAGATACTGGATTTCCTATATGGGATGGAGCTATATCATATATGTCCGGCACATCAGAGCTTGAAAACTTGGTTGACTCTGATTCAAGTCCTCTTATTGATGGAGGTTTTATATATTCATCAAATTATCAAGGAAACTTAAATATATTTGATACAGCTCAAAAAAGATCTGTTTGGCAATATGAATCCTCATCTTTTCATACGCCACTTCTCATAAAAGGTTTATTAGTAACAGTAGAGGATAATTCAAATATAAGATCTTTCTCATTAAAGAACTTAAATGAGTCTTGGGTCTCAGAAGAATATTTAAATCGTGGACTATCAAATTTAATTAGTCAAAATAGTTATATTGTCGTTGGAGATTTTGAGGGCTATATTCACATTATTGATCCATTAAATGGAAAAACTGTTGGAAGAGAAAAAATTTCCAGAAATGCTATTAAAACTATTACTGGAAGAAGCAATACTTTTTATGTCGTTGATGAGGAATTTAATTTATTTTCTTTAAGCATATAAAATGATAATTAATAATGTTTACTTCAATTGCAATTATAGGAAGACCAAATGTTGGTAAATCAACATTATTTAATAAGCTTACAAAGTCGCGCAAAGCAATAGTATCTGATTATTCTGGCCTAACAAAAGATAGAAACTATGGATATGTAGTCTTTGGCGATCAAAAAAGTTTAATTATAGATACTGGTGGAATTGCTCAAGATAATTCGATACTAAAGGAAGATATAGCAGAGCAGGCATGGATAGCTGCCGAAGAAGCAAGCTTAATAATATTTCTTATAGATGGCTCAGAAAATTTAATAAAGG